>Ga0172371_10014160_pt1 | contig 10302 bp, 11 predicted proteins | sample Lak12m_FD_114543 | JGI IMG/M metagenome (GOLD analysis project Ga0172371, IMG submission 114543) | Freshwater microbial communities from Kabuno Bay, South-Kivu, Congo - kab_022012_12m | ecosystem: Environmental > Aquatic > Freshwater > Lake | place: Democratic Republic of the Congo: South-Kivu... | reverse complement strand
CGCCTCTTCCAGCGTGGCCTTGAAACTGGCGATCAGGTGGTGGGGAAGCCCGTGGATGAATCCCACGGTGTCGCTCAGGAGCACCGGGCCCCATCCGGGCAACTGCCATCGCCGTGTGCGCGTGTCGAGCGTCGAGAAAAGCGAGTCTTGGGTCATCACGTCGGCGCCCGTGAGCAAGTTCAACAGGGTGCTCTTGCCGGCGTTGGTGTAGCCGACGAGGCTCACGGTCATGACGTCGCTCCGCGTGGCCACTTCGCGCTCGCGGCGGCGGAGTACGGAGCGCAACTCGCCTCGCAGATCGTTGATCCGTCGCTCGACCAGGCGGCGGTCGCTCTCCAATTGCTTCTCGCCGGGCCCGCGCAGCCCGATCCCCTTCTTCTGCCGCGACAGGTGCGTCCACATCCGCTTCAAGCGCGGCAGGGAGTACTCCAGTTGCGCCAGCTCCACGGCCAGCCGGGCCTCGTAGGTCTGGGCGCGGTTGGCAAAGATGTCGAGGATCAATTCAGTGCGATCCAGGACCTTGACCTTGAGGGCCTCTTCCAGATTTCGCGTCTGGCCGGGGGAGAGATCGTTGTCGAAGATCACACAGTCGGCCTCGACGTCCAGGGCGAGGTTCTTCAATTCATCGAGTTTCCCCTTGCCCAAGTACGTGGCGGGGTCTGGGGCGGCACGTCGCTGGGTAAGCTGCCCGACAACGCGGGCGCCAGCCGCCTTGGCCAACCCCTCCAGCTCCTCCAACGCAGGCCCTGGGCAGCTCGGGCCGTCCAGCAACACCCCCACCAGTACCGCCGCTTCGCTGGCGACGCTCTCGACGCGATTCATCTCAGCCACGATGGGGCGTTTCCTCCGGGGTTTTCCAAGCGACAGTCCTTAACCGAGTTGAAACTTGAGTCTTCGCTCGTGCTGGGATCCTATCTGTTTCCCTCGAAGCGGTCGTAGATCGACAACGGCGCCGAAGGGGATGAACACATCGAAGAACCGCTCGTGGTGTCTCCCCCAATATACCACGGCGCAGGACATGGGCGCCCCCTTCCCGCCGTCTTTTCCATCCACAAGAAACCGTAGCCTGGTGTCGTAGAGGAATGCGACGGCGGCCGCTGCGCCCCACACAAAATGCTTCCAATGCGCGGTGTTCGTAGCAACGGGGACCAATGCCAAGACCTCGGCGCCGTGGCGATCGAATGCGTCGGCACATCGTCGCAGCCAGTCCTTGATGGTTGTCCCTCGCTCGCGGTCCGCGCCGTAGGGAGGATTCACGTAGATGGTGGGAAACGCCCATGATTCTCGCAGGCCATCTTGCCTCGGCGGCGAGTATTCCACCTTGGCGCGTACGATGGAGGAGCGGTTCGAGCATGGGTCTAACGCTATCTCCCCACCGAAGCAATCTCTCACTGCCTTGACATACTTGGCAGGGGTACACCAGTCTTGGCTTTGTCCGTTCACAGTCCGACCGGCGGTCACGGGTTAGAAGCCTCGTTTCAGTTCTCGCCACCCCGGGGTCGAGTATGCCTCACTAACCGGCTTGGAAGTAACGAGAGTCATATCCTCGTCGAGGTTCGCGGTATGGCAGCCGTTTGGGTAGCGTGTGAACATGGGCGGTCTACCCCATCTCCCCTGCCCGAAGGTAGCAGTAACTGTCGTAACGGCGCTCGTCGAGCCGGCCGTCGGCCACGGCATTCTTGATGGCGCAGTCGGCCTCGTGCGTATGGGTGCAGTTGGGGAACTTGCAGCGGCTGACGTAGGGCCGCAGGTCGCGGTAGAAGTTGACCACCTCTTCCGGCACGATGTCCCAGAGCTGGAACTGCCGCATGCCCGGGGTGTCGACCACGTAGCCGCCCCCGGCCAGCGGCACCAGCCGGGCGTTGGTCGTGGTGTGCCGGCCCTTCTGGTTCTCGCTGCTGACCGGCGCAATCGGGAGCCGAAGCGACGGATCGACTGCGTTCAACAGCGACGACTTGCCCACGCCGCTCTGGCCGATGACCACGCTCGCGCAATCCTTTAACGTGCGGCGGAGCCGATCGATGCCGAAGCCCGTCACCGCGCTGAGCAGGAGCACGCGGTAGCCCATCTGGCTGTACACGCCCACCAGGGGCACGAATTCGGCCGGATCGACCAGATCGATCTTGTTAATGCAGACGATGGGCCGAATGCGGCTCTGCTCGGCGGCCACGATGACTCGATCGAGGAGGTTCGGCTTCAGTTGAGGCTCGGCGGCGCTGCCCACAATCAAGGCTTGATCGACGTTGGCCACAAGCACGTGCTGCCGGCCCTTGACGTTGCGGGCGATGCACGCGTTGCGGGGCTCGATCCGCTCGATCGTCCCCTCCACGCCTCCACTGGAAGCCGCCGTGCGGAACAGCACGCGGTCGCCCGCCGCGATCACATGTCGCTGATCGGTGCTCAGGGTCTTCAAGAGCCGGCGCACGGCGCACCGATACGTGCGCCCGTCTTCCGCCTCGACGAGACTCACCAGGCCCATGACGACCAGGACCCGGCCCGGCCGGCAAGCGGTTTCGTCGACCTCCAGCCTGGGAGTCCCCCGGGGACCGTCGTTCCCTTCGGAATCGGATGCCACGATCGTCCGCCGCCGGCTCAACTCGCCCTTGCCGCTGATGCGCTCGACGGCCGGAGTCTCGTCGTCGTCGAGGTCTTGCCGGTGGAACTCCCGGGTCAAATCGGTCCGCCGCGTACGGTAGGTCCGGTTCTTACGGAAGTCGGCGCGAATCTTCCTTTTTTGCTTCGCCATGCGGACTTCAATGGGGCCTCTTGGAGCCGGAAACCAGGACAGGCGCCCTGCCTTTTGTGCGAGGTCGAACCCCAACCCTCGGCATCCGGGAGCCAGTCCCCGTTTCCTGACAGCGACGGATCACTTATTCAGCGATTTCTTCCTGGCCTCCAAGGCCGCTTCGTCGATCATCGCCCGGTAGTCCTGGAGCAAGGCCATCTCTTGCTTCTCCGGCGACTGCCCCCTCTCCAGTCCGGCCCGCTCCAAGAGCGACTTGCTCAACACCTCCCTTTCCAGAGACTCGGCCGGGGGCGGACCGACGGCCCCAAGGTCGATCGGCGAGTAGCGGACCTCGTAATTGTGCTTGGCCACCGAGAGGGTGTCGCCCGGATCGAGCCGCTTCTCGGTCACGCGGAGGCCGTTGACTTTGATCCCATTGCGGCTCTTCAGGTCCTTCACGTACCAGTACCCGCCCACCAGCGTCAACTGGCAATGATGAGCCGAGACGTTGGCGAACCGCAACACGATGTCGCAACTCTCCCTGCGGCCGACGAGGAGGTTTTTCTTCAGCAAGGGGATCGGATCGCCCCCACCTTGTGGAATCAACTCGCCGAACATGTCTGGTCGTCCCTTGTGGGAATCGTACAGGGACCCTAAGATAAACTAGCTCCTCGTAATAGTTTAGACGGGGCTCACCTTGGCGTCAATCAAGGCCCGACCTTCGACGGACCCCTCTATAGACTGGCTCAGCGCTGGCCTTCGATATCATCCGCTCAACTGGTTCCTCCGCCGCAAGTTCGGCTGCCGCGTGTGGAAAGTGAGCGTCGACGCGGGCTTCACGTGCCCCAATGTTGACGGCACGGTTGGCGCCGGCGGATGCGTCTTCTGCAACCTCCGCAGCTTCAGCCCCAGTCGCCGGCTCCAAGGTCGATCGATCACCGCACAAATCGACGAGGGCATTGCCCGCTATCGCCGGCCGGGGGGGCGAGAGCGATTCCTCGCCTATTTCCAGCCTGCCACGAACACTTACGCTTCGGTTGACCGATTGCGGGCCGTGTTTGAAGAGGCGGCCGCCCATCCGGACGTTGTCGGGCTGGCCATCGGGACCCGCCCTGACTGCGTACCCGACGAAGTCCTCGATCTCCTGGCCGGTCTGGCCGAGCGGACTTGGCTGGTGGTCGAATACGGACTCCAGAGCATCCACGAGCACTCGCTCGCATGGCTCAAGCGAGGCCACGGTTACGGAGCCTTCCTCGATGCCGCCGCACGGACCCGTGCCCGACGACTGCCCTTTGGCGTTCATGTGATCCTGGGGCTGCCCGGGGAGACCCCGGAAGACATGTTGGCCACGGCGCGGGCCGTGGCTGCGTCGGGCGCGCATTCGGTGAAACTCCACAACTTGCACGCCGTGTGCGATACGCCGCTGGCCGGACTCGTCGAACGGGGAGAAGTTGAACTCTTAGGGCTAGAGGAATACGCGGCTCGGGTCGTGGATTTCCTGGAGGTTACCCCGCCCGAGTGCGTAATCGATCGCCTCGGCGGATACGCGCCCCCCGAGTACCTGATTGCCCCTCAGTGGTCCCTCGACCGATCCGCCGCGCGCACGGCCGTGGAGGCGGAGTTCGCAGGGCGTGGGTCCTGCCAGGGAAAGCACTACTGTCCAAGCATTTCATCCACCTCGTCCCAGTCGATCGGATATCCGCTACGGCGGGGAAAGGCGTAGAGCACATCAACGTGGTCGTCACGATCCTTGAACTGCCACTGCGCGAAGACTAAACGATAGGTGTGACGCCCACTCTCGATCTTGGCCTTGCGGAAGGAGACGGAAGGATACCGTGCTGCCACAGTTGGTGGCACCGAGTCAAGCGGAGGAAAGCTCGAAGGATCGGTTTCGAGGCGTTCCAGAGTGTCGTACAGTAGTTTGCGAACCGCATTGCTGCTATCTGCGATGGCGCGCAGTTGTTGCCGTACGTAAGATGTGTCAAGTGTGACCATGCGACGGAAGGTCTTGGGAAAGACTCTCAGCGGAAATATATGGTCCGCCAGTCCTCTCCCTTTGCCGGTCGCCGGACGGCAGACGCCAGGCGTTTCTGAAGGCCCCGCTGAAACCGTATGTCCACAAGATCAGACAGATTCTCGGCTGTCTCGTCTGCCATACCTTCGAATTCAAGAACCTGAGATTCAAACGACGAGAAGATCACTTCCCCGTGGTCACTCGTCTTGTATGCAGGATCGTCATGGGCTCGTTCGATGATTGTGTCGTTGTTCAGGTATGCCCACGTGTCGAAGGCGCTCCTTAAACTCGCGCGCCATTCGGGAAAGTAGGATTGAAAGAAGCTGGCAATTTGGCGTTGCGCTTTCCTGGATATCTCGGCTTTCAGTCTCTCCGCAGGGCCATCGTACCAGCACGTGATTCGGCCCATTTCGCGAAGCCCGTTCAGCGCATCTGAGATCTCGTCGCTATACTGTCCGAGCCTCCATCTCTTGAAGCTGAAAAGTCGCCATTTCGGATCCGCGTCCTTGTCCGCAAAGAAAAGCGTTTTCTGGAGGCGCACCGGCCCGTATGCGCCTCTCTGCCACATGGAGAGGGCACGTAGCACCGCAAGCCGTTGAATGCTCTCCTTTTGGAGGACAGCCATGTGGCCCCCCAATATTTGTAAACTGCCATGCCCAAGCGGAGTATATCGAGATGGCGGCTTGCGTTCAATACCCAATGAGGGTGCCGCCGTTGCTCCTCCTGGGATGCCCCTTCCCCAAGAACCGCGCCGATCGTATCGTTAACCTGGGTCCCGAAGTCGACGGGATGGCCGCTGGCTGCGACGGATGGAGCCGCCATATCGGCTTGGAGCCGTTGCAGCGAGAGGAAAGTCCGGGCTCCGAAGGGCGCGATGGTGGGTAACGCCCACCGGCCGTGAGGCCAGGGAAAGTGCAACAGAAAGGAAACCGCCACGCCTCGGCCTTACTTCGAGGGAAACCTCGGATAGCTGCGGCGGGGTAAGGGTGAAACGGTGAGGTAAGAGCTCACCAGCAGGCCGGGTGACCGGTCTGGCTAGGCAAACCCCATCGGGAGCAAGGTCAAGCAGGAGGCAGCGGAATGGGCCGGCGACTTGTTCGCCGGTTGATTCCCGCGGGCCGGCCCGGCCCGCCAACGACCTCCGGGTAGACCGCTTGAGGAGCCGAGCAATCGTCTCCCTAGAGAAATGGCCATTGCCTGCTCCCATTGGAGCGGGAACAAGACCCGGCTTACACGTCGACTTTGGGGCCTTTTCTGACCTTTTCGGAGGGGACCAGTTCGTTGTCGATGAACTGGAGCAGTTTTGAGATGCACAACTTGTTCACGCTCGTGCGATACTCGTGGGCCTCCTCCTGCAACGCCTCGTGAAGGCTTTCCGGGAGCCGCACCGTGATGACCCGGGTGCGCTCCTGCGGATCGATGCTCTCGGTCTTGCGCTCGCGGAGCCGCTTGAGCATCTGTTGGATCTCGGCATACGTCTCGGTCCGCTCGAATTCGCTTAAGGTGTCCCGCGCGGGGTAGCACTTCCGGATGATCCCGTTGAGCCCCAACACCTCGCGAAAGAACACGACCCAGTCGGGGTTTTCGCAGTAAAGGCTGTACGCGACGTGGTACACGTGCTGTTGGAGTTCCATCTCGGGGGCCCTGCTTTCCGTGGCTTGCTCGGTCTCGGTCATGCTGAACTCTCCCTAATTCGCGGCTGACGAATCCCTGTCCTGTCGGCCCTCTACCGACCGGTTCGACGGAAGTCTACACGGAAGGGCCTGACCCTCCATATCGAGGGGAATTGCATAGTTGCCGACCGCATCGACCGCGAAGCGAGTGCGTGGAGTTCGCGCACGGGCTATATATTGTACCTCACTAGTGTAGTGTACAACAACTGTAATCGTAGCCATGCCTAATTCGTGCGCATTTGTGCGGCAAGGTTGCGCTTGAGGGGCCGTCTCAACATACCTCAAGCCCGTTCGTCGCCCGACGCTTGCAAGCATCGCTGTAACTGACGCGATAGCAATGACATCGGTATCAGGGGCTTGACAAGTCCTATTTACCAAGTGTCCCGTTCTGTTTCTGCGGAAGATTGTGCGGAGAGGTAAACGAAACGTAACCGTCTGTGGTATAGAGACTTGCGTATCGCCAACGTCGCGCGGTTCCAACCGCCGTGCCCTTCCCATCCACGAGGCAAGAGGCAGACGAATGCGCCACAGGCAAAACGAAAAGGCCCTGCCGGGGTCAGCAGGGCCGTCTTTCGTCGCCTTTCAGAAGACCTGCGGTGGCCGCGGCCGACGATCACTGCTGGAGTTCGGCGGCCGTCTTGTCAAAGAAGGCCACACACTGGGCGATCTCGGGTAGCGAGTTCAGCCAGTTGTGCTCGTATTCCACCGAAAACACCCCCTTGAAGCCTTGGCGGCGGACCTCTCGAAGCATCGCAGGAACGTCCCCTTTGCCGGTCCCCCAGGGAACGTCATGGGCGCCCGCGCCGAACTTGTTGAGGTCTTTGAAATGGAAGGAGATGATCCGGCCTTCGAGCTTCTTAATCGCCTCCAGCGGGCTGATGTCCGACCGCATCCAGTGGCCGGTGTCGGCGCAAGCCCCGACCCGCTTGGTGCGCCCCTCACAGGCTGCCAAAACCGTTTCCGGATTCCAGTAGTGGGAAGGCTTGGGATGATTGTGGATGGCCATGTTGATCGAGTATTCGTCGCAGAGTCTGGCCACCAGGTCCATGGCGTCGGGCGCCGGCTCAGACACGATGGTCTCGATTCCCATGTCCTTGGCGAACTCGAACACCCTGCGGGCGGCGGCCTCGTCTTTGGAGAGTCCGACCACCCCGTAGCAGACCAGCTTCACGTGGGCGTCGGCGAGTTTTTTCTTGACTTCGGCCCGGACCTCGGCCGACATCCCATCGCCCACCTTCTCATCGGGCTTCTCCGCGCTGAGCTTCTGGCCGGGATAGGCCTCGATGACGTGAAGCCCCAGCGATGCGTTCTTGTCGATCGCCTCGTAGAACGTGAAGTGGTTGAAGCTATAGGCTTGGCATCCGAGGCGCCAGCCGAGCTTCTCGGCGTGGGGGGCGCCTTTGCCGCTCTCCACGGCAAGCCCCTGCGAAGCCGGCAGTCCGGTCAGCCCGAACGCCGCCGAGACAGTCCCAGCGGCCTTCAGAAACATGCGGCGGTCGATGTTCGTCTTCATCGGTGCATCCTCGTAAACCCTTGGTAGCGTGTCATACGGACCAACGCAGGTCCCGGCGAGGGGCATCCCTCGCGATTGCCCCGCATTATAGAACCCGTCGTGCAAGCGGTGCCACACCGCACCCCACCAACAGGTCCGAAGAATCTTGCGATTCTTGCGTTTTTAGCCCTAGGACGGCCTTTCCGGGCCGTCAGTGAACCACCAAAAATGACGGCCTGGAAAGGCCATCCTAGGAAAAACGCTGACGCCTGCACCTGGAAACGGGAGAGCCAATCTTGCCGCAGCCGGCATAATGGGGGATTTGACTAGGCCCCCGGAGATAATTAAAATGTGGAAAGTGGCCCTCCTGCCATTTGCGTTCGTATTCACCTTGGGCGTTCGCCCAGCGTGTCGGGATTGGGACGGGGAGGATGGAACGAATTGTGGCACAGGGATAAGTTCGCACAATCGGGCCTCGATTGGGGTGGAGGTACGACCAGGGAGTGAGCGGCAAGACCTCCAGCATTCGTTCGATGCAGGCTGCGCCGGCGTCCGCGTCTCCAAGCGGTTCCAGCGGGAGTCTTCGGAAGCAGGAGGCTCAGGGTGCGGTTTCGTCGACGGATCAGGAGCCCACGGTCATCTCGACGCGGGCCCCGATGGAAATGGCCGCGTCCGTCGCCCCTCCCTCTTCGGCCGGCATTGACCGGCTCGGACCGGGAACCCGGCTCGGGCACTTCGAGCTGTTGGAGTGCGTGGGCGGCGGGGGAATGGGACGGGTGTTTCGTGCCCACGACATAGCGCTTGCCCGGACCGTGGCCGTGAAGGTCCTCTCCCCGGAACAGGCCGCCGACGGCGAGGTCCTCCTCCGCTTTCGCAACGAGGCCCAAAGCGCGGCGCGCTTGAACCACGAGAACATCGTCCAGGTGTACCACGTCGGCGACGCGCAAGGGATCCCGTACATCGTTTTCGAGTTCATCGACGGGCTCAACGTTCGGGCGTTGGTGGAGCGGAAGGGGGTGCTGCCGCTGGCCGAGGCGGTCAGCTACACGTTCCAGGTGGCCGAGGCCCTCGTCCATGCTGCCGCCCAGAATGTGGTGCACCGCGACATCAAGCCCTCGAACATCCTCATCACCGACGAGGGGCAGGCGAAGGTCATCGACTTGGGCTTGGCGCGGCTCCAGAAGATCGGCGACGGCGTGGGCGACTTGACGGCCAGCGGCGTCACGCTCGGGACGTTCGACTACATCTCGCCGGAGCAGGCCCGCGATCCGCGGACCGCGGATGTTCGCAGCGACATTTACTCTCTGGGGTGCACCTTATTCTTCATGTTGGCAGGTCGGCCTCCGTTTCCCGAGGGCACCGTGCTGCAGAAGCTATTGCAGCATCAGGGGGAGGAGCCGCCCGACGTGCGGCTGTTTCGACCGGAGCTGCCCCCGGAGACGTCGCGGCTGTTGCGGAAGATGATGGCAAAGGATCCCCGCCGGCGTTTTCAGGATCCGCAACAACTCATCGAGGCCCTCGCCCTTTTGGCCGAGCAGTTGGGGCTGCACCCGGCCGGGCCGGGGGAGAAGAACTGGGTGCCCGACACCCAGCCTCCTATTACGCTCTTGCAGCGTCACTTGCCGTGGATGGTGCCGGTTGCGGTTCTGGCCGTTGCTGTGGTGCTGTTGAATTTTCTCTGGTCGTCGCCCGCCAGTCCGGGCGATCCTCCGGCCCGCTGGTTCGGCGACACCGAAGAATCGTCGCCCAAGGCCCCGGAGCCGCGATCGGGTTCGTCGGTGGACGGCAGCGGCGCTGGTCCCGCGGCGGCATCCGGCGCGTTGGCCGAGGGGGCCGTCGCGAAGCTCGATTCCGGGTCGGCGTCCGGGGCCGAAAAGGAATCCCGCCTGACGCCGGGTGCTGACAAGGGCGCCGCCGCCGCGTCCCCGGCCGGGCAGTCGCCTGCCAAGGTAGCGGTGGCATCGCCGGCCGAGGTCCCCCCCACGCCCATCTCCGGCGATGCATCGACCGGAGCTCTTTCGAAGAGCGGCTTGCGGCCCGAGGGTACTCCGGCCGGAGTCCCGGTGTCCGAGCTTGGAGGAACGGGGGGCGTGGCGAGCGCTGCTGCGAATCTTCCAGGCGACTCCGGACACGATGCCAAGTCCGCGTCAAGCTCGGCATCCCAGGGGGCTGCGGCTCCGCCATCGGGCGGCACGAAGGGTGGGGCGAGCGTGGGGGTGCTGGTGGTGGATCCGACCGGGTCGGGACCGAACCAATTTGCCACCCTGGCGGCCGCCTGCGCCGCGGCCGCGACCGGCGACGTCATCGAGCTCCGCTTCAACGGCCCACGCCAGGAAGAGCCGATCGCCTTGCACAACCTCAAGCTCACGATTCGCACCGCGGAAGGCTACCAGCCGAT
>Ga0172371_10014159_pt1 | contig 10302 bp, 6 predicted proteins | sample Lak12m_FD_114543 | JGI IMG/M metagenome (GOLD analysis project Ga0172371, IMG submission 114543) | Freshwater microbial communities from Kabuno Bay, South-Kivu, Congo - kab_022012_12m | ecosystem: Environmental > Aquatic > Freshwater > Lake | place: Democratic Republic of the Congo: South-Kivu... | reverse complement strand
CCCATGCCGGCGCGGTCCTTAAACTCGTCGTTTCTCCCGAGCACGCTCACGTGCGGATCGACGGGGATGCGAAGAACGTGCATCCGAAGGGGACTTACGGGATCACGGGGAGGCAAGGCGACATGGTAAAGGTAACGGTCTCGCTCGACGGCTACAACACGTACGAGAAGGACATCGTGCTGGAGAAGGCGTTTCTGCCGGGCAAGCGAGAGAACTACCTGAGCGTGAAGCTGCAGTCGAAGGCGTACAAGACCAAGGCGGAGCGGAGCCCCGGGCGGGACGACCAGGGAACGATCCTGTTCAACGCTCAGCCCTATGCAGAGGTCTGGGAGGACGGGAAGATGTTGGCTCCGGTCACTCCCTTCAAGCTGGAGCGAAACCTTGGAACGTACAACTTCCAGCTCCACTATTTGGACCGTGTGAAGACGTGTACGGTGAAGGTGGCGTTGGGTCACGTATCGAAGTGCACGGAGAATTTCGAGGAGCAACCTGCGAAGGAGAGCGTGAAATGAGCGAGCCCGAGGTGAAGAAGCAGTCGCCGCTTCGTGAGATCGTGCAGCCGTTCATCGACCTGGTGCGTGCTCCCCGGGACCTGTGGGGGATCAACCTGCCCTACTTCCTGGAGGGGCTCGCGTACTTCGGGGTCCTTGGGTACCTCGCCATTTACTTCTCCGAGTTCATCTTCCAGGGGGTACCGCACGCGGACGAGTGGTCCCACAGCATGGTGATGGTGCTGACTGCGGGCATCACGATCGCGATGTTTTTCTTGGGCGGGGTGAGCGACAAGTGGGGCATCCGCAAATCGCTGCTCTTGGCGTTCGTATTGCTGATCATCGGCCGTGTCGTCATGTCTGCGGGGCCCACCATACTGGGGCTGCGGCCGGACGTTGTGTGGCACTTCCTGCCGCTCGGCAAGCTGTTCGAGCACGATTTTGCCTTTGCCTATCCTGACGGGAAGCCGTGGTCTGCTCTGCACTTGGTGACGATGGGCGGCATCGTCCTGGTCGTGATCGGGTACGGCCTGTACCAGCCGTCCACGTATGCGGCGATCAGGAAGTTCACCAATCCCGTGACTGCCGGCATGGGTTACGCGATGCTCTATGCGCTGATGAACCTCGGCGGGTGGTTCCCGACGTTTGCGTTCCTGCTGCGTGACGACGACTGGGCGGGGATCGGAATTCCCGGTGTGTTCTGGGTGTATACCGCGTTCACGGTCGTATCGCTGGTGGCGACTGCGCTGCTGCTGACGCGGAAGACGGTGGAGATAGCGACCGAGCGTGCCAGGAAAGAGACCGAAGCGATGAAGAAGGCGGAGGAAGCGAATGACGGTGCGGGGGAGAAGGCTGCCTCAGGCGGGTCGGCCGCGGGTCCGGCTTCGGCACGAAGGCTTCCTTGGCACATGTGGCTCTTCCTTGCGGGCATCATCGGCGCTATCCTGTGGCGGGTCCCGGAGGAATACGGCAGCTACTACATAGCGGGAGCGGTGCTGCTGGTAGCACTGTTGCTTGCCGTACTTCCCGGAGATGGTGGGAAGAAGGCCCGGGGCTGGCTGGCCGATCATCCGCTGGCCGATCCGAAGTTCGCGTTCTTCATCTTCTGCCTGATCCCGGTCCAGACGCTCTTCACGTACAACTGGCTCGTGCTGCCCCAGTACATCTCCCGGGCATTCGATGGCTGGGTGGGGAGGTACTTCGAGGTCGCATCCAACGCGAACCCGATCCTCATTTTCATCCTGGTGCCGATCATCACCGCTCTGACGATGAAGGCCAAGGTGTACAACATGATGATCATTGGAACGTTCATCATGGCGGCGCCTGCGTTCCTGCTGGCGATCGCGCCCCACCCTGCGTTGCTGGGGACGTACATCCTGATAACGACCATCGGAGAAGCGATGTGGCAGCCGAGGTTCCTGCAGTACGCTGCGGAGATTGCACCGGAGGGGAGGACGGGAGCGTACATGGGCATAGCGCAGTTCCCTTGGTTCATGACCAAAGTGCTGGTGCCGCTGCTGTACTCCGGCTGGATGATGGACCGCTATTGCCCAGCGGAGGGGGCGAAGAGCACGGAGCTCATGTGGCTCGTGTTCGGGTTCATAGCGATCTCGTCGTCGATCCTGCTGGTGCTGGCGAAGGGGTGGCTGGGGAAGGACTTCAAGGTCAAGGCGTGAGAGCGCTGCCCCCCGTGGCGTCGTTGACAATAGGGTCCGGGTGCGCAAAGAATACGCCCGGGTTTTGGAGGTCGGAGATGAGGAAGGTAGTCCTGGTTTCGTTGCTGCTGTCGCTGTTGTTTCCCGCCGTTTCGCGGGCGGACGTCTACTTCGCGTTCTCCGCGGAGCAGCTCAAGTTCCAGGGGCAGCAGCGGGTGTTTTTCGTCCCGTTCAGCTTCGTGGGGCCGACGCACACGTCGCTTGAGCGCCGCATCGGCGTGCTGTTCGAGAAGCTGCACGGCAGCCGCCAGCAGATTTATGGCGATGCGTACCTTGTAGTGAAGGACGTGGGCGGGGGCGAGCTGCATGCGTACCTGACGCTGGACGAGGGGACGAAGCAGTTCCACGACATTATCCTGGGCGAGGTCTACCTGACGCTGGCGAACGTCGGGATATCGAAGGTCTTTGTCGGGGCGGACGCAAAGCCCGTTACGGACGCGGCGCTGAAGTTCCCGTACTTCGTTCCTACGGTGCCTCTGTGGGAGGCCCTTCCGCCGCTGCGCTTCTCGCACGCGCTGGTTCGCATGGGGGAGAACGAGTACCTCGAATCGAGAGTGTTCTACGGTAAGCTGGATGCTAGAGACGCGGCGCTCATGACGCGCATAACCGGACTGCTCAAGAACGAGGAGCCCTACGTGAGGCTGAAGACCCTTGAAGCGCTTCCGCTGCTCAACGTCGCAAACGAGACCGTGCTTCTCCTGCCGATGCTCAAGGACGTGGACGACGGCGTGCGCTACAAGGTCATCGACCTGCTGAAGGACCGCAAGGAGGCGCCGGTGCTGGATGCTCTGGCAGCATTGGCGGACGGCACGACCGATCCTGAGACCCAGCTTCGCTCCGCGAAGATCCTGGTGGCCAACGGTCGTAACAACTTCCAGATCTACATTCTGTTCGAGCACCTGAAGAGCGACGATTCCCGTGTGGTTGTGGAGACCGTGGGCAAGCTGGCTGCGTCGGGCGACAAGCGCGTGCTTCCCGCGATGATCCGCATGCTTACGCACGAGAAGGAGGAGGTGCGGGCCGCGGCGTTTACAGGGCTCAACCAGCTCCAGGACCTGGCAAGCCTGAAGGGGCTGCTCACCAACCCGCAGGTCGAAGAGACGTTCAGGGTCCAGGTAGCGGCCATCCTGATGCGGCAGAATCTGCCCGAGTACTCGAAGGAAGGGATCAACTATCTCGTAACCCGGTACCAGGGCAAGGAAGCGGTCGAGGCGGTTACCACGATCGAGATGCGGCAGTACAAGGACCTGGCGCCGACGTTGGTTATAGCACTTGAGCACCTGGACGAGACCGTGGCGGCCGCCGCGGTCAAGGCGGTAGGCTCGCTGGACATGCCCGAGCTGCTGCCCAACTTGTCCAAGGCAGCGGCCCGTCCGAACCTGACGCAGGTGGCGAGAGATACGATAGCAGGCGTCCTGGCCAAGCGCCCGGTGAAGGACGTGATGAAGCTCGCGCAGAGCACCGACATTCTGCTTCGGGAGATCGCGACGCTGTCGCTGGTGGCCGCGGCGCGAAACCCGCAGGCAAAAGAGGTGGAAGCGATCCTCGACCTGCTGGGAGAGGCGCTCAAGGACAAGGAGCCGATTATCAAGCGGGCCGCTGTCCAGGCCCTCAACGACATCGGCGGCCCCAAGAACTGGAAGCGGTTGCTTGCAATCGCTGCGGACCCGGACCCGGCTATTCGGATCCTCGCGATCAGCGCCGGCAAGTCGTTGGCCGGCCCCGAAGGCGACGCTGCCATCGTAGACAGGCTCTCGGACGAGGCGGACGATGTCCGAATCGCTGCGGTGGTCGCTGTCCGCGACCGGGGAATAAAGGATGCCAAGCCGCGGCTCAAGCTGCTGGTCGAGTCTCGCAACAAGGCCGAGAAGCTTGAGACGCTGCGGACGCTGGTCGGGCTCAACAGCAACGAGGCGGAGCACAGGGAGTACTTCGAGACTTACAAGACGCTCCTGTTCGACATGGACCCCGAGATGCAGCTCGCGGCCATCCAGGGCATCCAATGGATCGTGGACCCGACCGTGCCGCCGCTGCTTGAATCCGGGATCCTTCTCATGCACAAAGAGGGGCGCATCCGTGGTGCAACGATCGTGGCACTGGGCAGGTCCCGCGACTTCAACGTAATCGAGTTCATCGCCAGGGGCTTCGCAGACCCGGAGGTCGAGGTCCAAAAGGCCGCGATCGAGGCGCTCAAGGTGCTGGGCCACAAGAAGGGTATCCCACCCCTGGAGGAGTTCATCAAGCAGACCGACGACGGTGAGCTCAAGGCCCTCGCACAGGAAGCCATCGACGAGATCAACCGCCCCAAGGGCGGGCTCCTCGACTAGCGGAAGCTGGCACCGAGCGGTAGGGACGGAGAATCGAGCCAATGGACATCTATCGCTTTTCCACTCCGTTGTGCAACGTGGAGATTGCGTTCACGCAAGCGGGGGTCGTGTCGATAGAGCTGGACGCCCATCGACCATCGACAACCCTGCTTCGCCAAGGCTTCGTAGGGCAGGTCGACCATCGGCCATCGACCATCGACAACCCTGCTTCGCCAAGGCTTCGCAGGGCAGGTCGACCATCGGCCATCCCTCGGTTCGTGGCGGACCTGGAGCACCGGGTGGAAGAGCACTTCTCCGGTGCAGCTCAGGATTTTTCGAGCGTGCCCATCGATTGGACCGAAGCAGTGCCGGGCGATTTCGCACGGCGGGTCTACGAGGCGCTGCGCACGGTGCCCGCGGGCTCGACGGTGACGTACGGCGAGCTCGCTCGGAAGGCGGGGGTCGGGAACGGGGCCGCACGCGCCGTGGCCCGCGCCATGGCGACCAACCCGCTTCCCCTGCTGGTCCCGTGCCATCGGGTGGTGGCTTCGAACGGAAGTCTCTGCGGCTTCAGCGGTGGGTCGGGAGTGAAGACCAAGGCGCAGATCCTGGCCGCCGAAGGGGCCGAGGTCCCGATGCCGTCGGGCTCGGTCCCGCTGTTCGACAGCCTGTTCGAGCCGTATGCGTTCGACCTTGCCGCATCGTGGCTTGCGAGTCGCGATCGGCTGTTTGCCCGGTTGCGCAAGGACGTGGGGCCAACCAGGCTTCCCCAAGAGCATCCCGGGAACCCTTTCGGCGCGCTGGTCGAAGCTGTCTGCTACCAGCAGCTTGCAGGCGCGGCAGCACGCACGATCTTCGGCAAGCTGGTGGTATCCGTTGGCGACCTCGTCCCAAAGGCGATCCTGGCCGCGGGTGAGGCGAGGTTGAGGAGCGCGGGGCTCTCGGCCTCAAAGGCAGCTACCATCCTGGCGCTGGCGTCGGATTTCGATTCGGGGCGCCTGGGCGCGGACGAGCTGGAGACCGCGCCGCACGAACGGCTGGACGAGCTGCTGCGCACCGTCCGCGGCATCGGGCCATGGACGGTGCAGATGTTTTCGATCTTCCACCGGGGCCTGCCCGACGTGTTTCCCCCCGGAGACCTCGGGATCCGCAGGGCAGTCGCCGGACTGGTGGGCAAGGGCCGCAAGAAGGCGCCGAAGAACGGGAGCGATTTACGGCGTGGCACAGCCCCCGACGTCCTGCCGGTCGACGAAGTGGAATCGATAGGCGTGCGCTGGATGCCCTACCGGACAGTTGCCACGTGGTACCTGTGGCGCTCGCTCGGCACTGCGATGATCGGAGACCAGAGCGCCGACTGAGAGCGGGGCGCCGCAAGGTGCGACGCAGCGATGAAACGCAGCGGACGCTCCGCTATCGGTCGGTGCGGACTTCCACCATCCACTTGTTGCAGAACGGGCAAGGGACCTTGCCCCGGCCGTGAGCGGCCTTGCGTTCGACCTTCACGCCGCAGGTCTTGCATTCCAGGTGGACGCGGGGCCTGTCGGGCCTCGGTCCCCGCTGCTGGTCGTCCTTCTTCCGTGAGCTGCCCCATGTATCGGGCGGGGACCCGAAGGTCCAGTACGGATCGTCCGGTGCGAGTCCCGACGGATCTCCCGTGCCCGCGTCGCCCGGCCGTCTCCTTGAGCTGCCCCACGAGTCTACGGGCGTCCCGAACTGCCAGTACGGGTCCTCGGACGAGAGCCCGCCGTCGCGGTGGAAACGATTTCCGCGGTCGCGGTCAAACCCGCGGCCGTGCCCGCGATCATTGCCGTGCCCCCGTCCCTGTCCCTGGCCGTGCCCCCGTCCCTGTCCCTGGCCGTGCCCCTGTCCCTGGCCGCGCCCCTGTCCCTGTCCCTCGCCTCCCTGTCCCTGTCCCTGTCCCTGGCCTCCCTGTCCCTGTCCCTGGCCGCGCCCCTGTGCTTGCCCCTGACCCTGTCCCTGGCCTTGGGCGTTGGCCTGACGCTGGTCGTGGTGCCGGCGTCGGTCTCCGCCGTGGTCATGCTGCCGGCCGCGGTTTCCCTGCGCCCATCTCTGGACCGGCTGCGCACCGGGAAGCGGGCGTCCGAACTCGTCCACTTGCGGCTGTGGCCCGTCGTCCTCGTCGTCGGTTGCCGCAGGGGGAATCGCTTCAGCCTTGGCCTGCGCGGGCTTGGCGCCCATCTGGGCATCCTCGGCGCTCTCCGCCACAGGCTCCGTGCCTTCCTCCGAGGGCTTGGCGCCTTTGGCGGCCCCATCGGCACTCTTGGCCTCAGGCCCCGCTCCTTCGGGCGCGCCCTTGTGGTCGGCGCTTTGCGGGATCTTCGGTGCGGCCACCTCGGCCTGGGATGCGAGGGCCATCACGATGCGGGACACCTCGTCCTCGTCCAGGTTGGCCATGTGGCTCTTGACCGGGATCTCGAGCTGCTGCGCCTTCCTGATCACTTCCTTGTTGTCCAGCCCGAGCTCTTTCGCCAGCTCGTAGATTCTCATTCCGCCCATACTATCTCCATTGCCGCAAGAAGCGCAGAAGCTGCGCAGGGCACTTCACAAGCCGTCCGGGCGTTAATACGCTGAAGTCGAAACGTAGGCAAGGAAAGAACGCCCCGGGGCGCCGTGACCGGTCACTCTCGGCCGTTTGGGCTACCCCAACCTGAATAGCACAACCGGAAGCGGCTGGGCGGAAATTCCCAAGACTCTGTGCGGGGCCGGCGAACGATCCAGGATCAGCGCATCAGGGTAGAGAGCTACCTGCTTGAGGTCGCCCGGTCGAAGTTGCCTGGTCCACTTCACTTCCACCGGGTGGAAACGGCGACCGCTCACGTACGCTATGTCGACTTCGCCGCGGTCACCTTTGACGTAGTAGGTGGGATAGGTTCGAGCAAAGTGTTGGACAGCGACAGCCTCCGCAAGCCGCGAGGCTGTCTCGGGATCTTCGATCGAACGGGTGATGTCAGCGTGCGCATCCTTCGTTTTCGGAAGCAACCAGGCGTTCACGGCGTGGCGAATGAACGGATCCGCGAACATCACTTTCTTCGCCTTCTTGGGGGCAGGCGAGAGACGGTGCTCTGCAAGCGCGGACTGAACCAGCACCACGTCCATCGACTCCAACAGCGACACGTAGGACGCCACAGTCGCCGGATGGTCGAGCGTGAGGTCCTTTGCGAGCGCATTCCATGTGACCTGCGAGCATTCTCTTGCCAGGATGGCCTGAAGCACTTCCCGCAGGTACCGCTCGCTCTTGCCGCGCTTCATCACGTCCCCACGAATCCAGTCCGCGTACGTCGCCAGGGTCGATGCAGAGACCCTTCCCGCCTGGGCCATGTCGTTGATGGCAGTCAGAAACCCGCCATGAATCAGGTACGATCCGAAGGCTTCCGACAATCGCGCGGACAGGGGCCTTCCGACAGGAAAGGCAGGGTCTGCAAGCGACTGCGTCTCGTCCGAAGCCAGCACTCTCTTCAGCTCGACAACCTCTCTGAAGGAGAGCGGCCGAAGGCGGAAGTCGACCGCATCGGCTTTGCCGCGACGGCCGGGCAGCGTGCCGACGAGGTCCTTGATGAGCACCGAGTCCGAGCCCGTCAGGACCACGATGGTCTCGTCCAGCACGCCGGCATCCACAAGGAACTTGATGCCTCTGTCCCAGCCTGCAACGTACGTCACTTCGTCTACGGCAAGAAACCGCAGACCCGGCTCTCCCGATTCGGAGAGAATCTCAGTAAGGACCCGCACCAGAGCATGGTGGTCATCAATCAGCTCCCCTGTAACGTAACGAATGTTGGCCGGCGCATTCCCTTTGGCGAGCAGGCCGGCCATCCACTGTTTGAGCAACGTGCTCTTCCCCGTCTGACGGCCACCTGTGACGGCATACACTCCGGGCCGGCTGGAAGGCAGACTGTCCAGTAGCTTGGGCCTATGGACCAGGGGCAGGCGACGAAGACGCCGCAACTGGGGGTCAAGCTCGGCGAAGCGAGCGCTGTCTTCGAGATGTGCGTTATGTACCAGAAACCTCTCGTCCAAGGCTTCCCCCCGCCCCTGTCAGAATTTGATCATCGGCAATTGAATAAATTTAGTCAATAGAGAACAGGCGGTCGTACGGCAGGACGCCTTTGAGGTAGTAGAAGGCAGCGGCGAAGAAGATGATCGCAAAGAGGACCGTTATGAGCTCGCTCCAAGCCCCAACTCGGATGCGGGAACGGATGGTCTGGGAGAAGAACGCCAGCACGAAGAACAGCACTCCCATGCCCAGTGCAAAGGTGACCATCAGGAGGATGCCCAGCGCCACGTCCGAGGAAGCGGCAATGTAGGTGAGGATGCCGATGAGCAGCGGCCCGACGCACGGTGCGACGATGAGCCCCATCACCAGCCCGAATACGAACGCCCACAGAAGGTTGGCCTTGCTGCGGGAGTGCAGCGCACCTTTCAGCCTGGAGAACTCCATCGGAGGCAGCACGGAAAGACTGGAAGCGCCCATGAGGAGAAAGAGCGCGGCGACTCCGCCCATGACCCAAGGGTCGTTCATGAACCGACCCACGGCCCCTCCGCCCAGCGCTGCCAGCACCCCTGCCGCCGCATAGCTGGATGCCATCCCCAGCACAAGGGTCAGCGCGGTCAGGGTCGTCCTGCCTTTCGAGACGGTCCCGGCCTCCGGTGACGAGAAGAACCCGAACACGAGCAAGTAAGTCGGGTACGCACATGGCGTCAGGCTGGCGAGGATGCCTCCCAGAAACACCAGCAGCAGCGTGATGAGAATGCCCCTGCCCGCAAGCCAGTCCGCTACGCCCTCCTCCTTCTCGACCGCACCGCCGAGCCGTCTTGCGAACGCGTCCGCTCCTTCTGCGTCGGACAGGACCCAGCGCGGCGCATCCGTCTTGCCGGGCTCAAACACAGCGATCCAAGGAAGACCGCGGATGCGATACCGGTCCCATACCTGCTCATTTTCGGGCGCATCCATGTCCAGGGCAACTGGGACGTATGCTTCCAGTGCATTGCGGACCACCGGGTCCTTGAATGTCTCCTTCTTCATCTTCACGCAGCTTGTGCACCATACGGCCCACGCGTCCACCAGTGCGGGCTTGCCGGTCGCGGCGGACTGCTTGAACCCCTCGTCGAGGCTCGTCACCCATCCGTCCTCGGACCGCGTTGCGCCGCCGGCTTCCGATTCCGGCGTCCCGCCCCCTCCCGCGCCCCTTTCCGCAGTGCCGTCAGACGAGCCGATGAGGACGGCGCCGGCCGCAAGGAAAACACCCGACCCGGCGATCAGAGCCAGGAACAAGCGGCCGAGCTTCTCGACGGGACCCATCGTGTACGGCGCGCCAAGAAGCAGCTTGCGGCCGAGAGCGAAAGCGGCGGCGAACAAGCCAAGGCCGATCGCGATCCAAAGTAGGTTGTGCAACATCGGGCCCCCCCAAAAGAGCAACTGGATCAGCCCTAGTTGCCAACTCATCAAATGTCAAGCGGGCTGAGCCCGCAGGGGCGCCCCGGTGGAGTCGGTCTTCCAGCACTGTGGTTGTCAAGGAGCATCTTGTGCAGGGGTTATTCCGGACTTGGGGGAGCGTTCCGCAAGTAAATGAGTAGTGGGCCAGCATCTGTGCGGGGCTGGTAGTCGCTGGTAGCAGCAGGCGTCAGCAAAATCGACGAAAATGCGGAAGCGATGCGACTTGACATGACAGGTCAAGGGGACGGCGAGGTTTCCGTGGTCCTGGCGGTAGCGCAGCGTACCCGCTACTGACCGGCCCTGGATGCCGGTGTGCGGCCCCGGGAGCGAGAAACTTG
>Ga0172371_10014158_pt1 | contig 10303 bp, 11 predicted proteins | sample Lak12m_FD_114543 | JGI IMG/M metagenome (GOLD analysis project Ga0172371, IMG submission 114543) | Freshwater microbial communities from Kabuno Bay, South-Kivu, Congo - kab_022012_12m | ecosystem: Environmental > Aquatic > Freshwater > Lake | place: Democratic Republic of the Congo: South-Kivu... | reverse complement strand
TGTCTCAATATATCTGCGCGATTTTTGAATCTGTCTCAATATATCTGAGACCCAGTCTCATTATCTTTGAGACAAACTGGCTTCTTCGCCCCTTCCAGTCTCAGTATCTTTGAGACCCCACAATCCTTTGTAAACGCGAATGCATCTCCCCTGCCGAAGCAGGTAGTCTCAAAATGGTTCTTTCGTGTGAATAAGCAGGCGCCTTCTCGCCATCTGGATGCGAAAATAGGAATAAGGTATCCGGCATGGCAGCTTGAGTATGCTGCCTGGAGGCGCAAGGGATGATTTCCAAGTGTCCAGATCTTTTCTTAAGGGGATACCCCATTTTTGGGACAGGAAACAGGCCCCAGGGACACTTCTTTGGACACATGGGACACTTGCATTTGTCCACGGGACAGATCATCTGTCCTTGTCGATCACCCAGGGAGTTTCGCCGGGCGTCTTTCTTTTGAGCGCTTGCAAGTTCGTCGCGTAAACGTGAATATCCCTGCCCCGCTCGTTCGCCCAACGAACGATGTTGCCGCACAGCGTATTCATCGTCGAAGAATTGGGGGTTACCAGGCAGATCCTCGCCCCGCTGACAACGGCGGCGTTTTCCCATTTCTGGGCGAGGGAGGCCCGGTTGGGGCTAATGCCCGTTTCGAACTCGACATAATAGGTTTGCCCATCCTTGGTCATGATAAAGTCGGGCTTGAAATAGCGATTCTCCTCGATCTTGATATCCGTTGTCTTCCTGTTTACATCAAATCCCAGCGCTTCGAAAAGATCACAGGCCTTGAGGACCAGGGCGACTTGGGATTCCGAGACATGCGCTTTGAGAAGCGCGTCATATTCGCTCGGAAGCGGAGCCGCCCCGGTGATTTTTGTGTAGGCCCAACAGCCCTTGTCGGTCAGCTTGACGAGGCCGGCTTTGGAGCCACCGGTCGAGACCCCTTCCTCGCAGGCCGTCAAACCTTGCTTGTATAAATCTTCCAGGCTTCTCCTGATCCTCTTTTCGGAGCATCCTTGCCGCGTTGAACCTTCCTCGATGATTTGCGACTCACGCCCCCAACCGCTCTCCCCGATCACCTGGAGAGTCTGGCTGCTGCGATGGAAGAATTTGAATTTGTGCCACTTTTCAAACCAGTCTGTTGGATCTTCGGCGGGAGCGGGAATCTTGCTGCTTTCGGCCACAGCCACAAGCTTTTGGTTCTCCTGCCTCAGGTCGGCCAGGGAAGTCTCCAGCGCGGCGACCTGCCTTTTCAGCACCCGCACTTCCTCCTCGGCTTGATCGGCCCGCCTTGTCTGGGAATCGGCCAGTTTCCTGCTCTCGATCAGTTGCCGGTTGAATTCGATAAGGCCTTCGGCGTCCGGGAGGCTCTTGAGCAGGGCCAGGTTGGCTTTGACGATTCCGATGATCGCAATGGCAAGCTCCTCCGGGGAGACCTCCTCGATGTTGTGGGCCTGGAGATAAGCGTCGAAGTCAACACCTCCCAATTCACGACCGATGGCGGCGATTTGGAGAACGGCGCGTTTGGATTTTTCGCTTTCCAGGGTGAGCAGCGTCTGGTTGGCCTCAACGGCAATCTCCAGCTCGCGCATGCGGATTTCCTCCTGGTTCATGGCCGGGCAATCCAGGGATTTTGATCGATGCGGGCCAACAAGTCGGCGGCTGCCTGCAGGGTCTCTTCGGCGGATGAAGCATTCTCGGGCGTGGGCTCTGTGATCCACACCGCCACTTTCGAGCAGGCTTCCAGCATGGCGGTCACCGCTTCCTGCATGTCGGTATGCAGGTTTTCCAGTGTTGGAGGAACGCGGGTGCCATCCATTTCGGCTTGCAGGTTCAGCAGCCGGCCGTACAGGGAATTCCCCTGCCCATCCTGTGCCAGGATGTCCCCGGACGGGTTGGAAAGGAGTTCTTCAAATCCCGATTGGATCTCCTGCAGTTCGGCGGTCCAGCGCCGGGCATCCCGTTGATAGGCGGTGATTGCAGACAGGCGCGGGGAGAGCAGCTTCGGCTTTCCCCCCTCCACCGGCGAGACGGCGCGTCCCACGAGGATAAGCCCCAGGATGACAGCGATGCCCAGAAAAATCTTTACTCCCAAACGGATGTATTTCTTGGGAAACAGAACTTCGTATTCCATTTCAATCCTCCAATGCAGCTTGTACGGCGCGGGACTCCTGGGCGGCTTCGCCGGCTGCCCAGTTGATATTCTCCAGGAAAGCGATGTGTTCCGCCGTCACCTCGACCATCTTCTTGCCGGTTTCCCGATCGCGGGTCTGGATGTGACCATCCACTGCGACCTTGGACCCCTTCTGGAGAAAGGGGTGGGCCAATTCCGCCAGCGCTCCCAGGACGATGACGCGTAAGCCATTTAGGTACTCATCATTGGTCAAGACCAGGCGTAGAAAGGCATAGCTTCCTTCGCCCTTCACCCGTTCGATCCGGTCGTAGTAAATGTCATCCCCGACCTCGCCAATCACGAAAACGTTGTTGGCGGAGGTGGGAGGCTTCTCGACGTTCCGCCGCAGGCGTTCCTGTTCTCCAAACTCCCAATTCACCTTGCGCAGCAGGATGAGATTGGTGGCTTCGATCTCTTGGATCAGTTTTGCCTTATGCTCGCGCGTCTGCAGGTAGCCGATGACGGCGATCTCCGAACCACGCTGCAAATAGGGAAAAAACAGTTCGGCCATCTCGTCCCACAGCACCACCCGCATCCCGCCAACGTAACGCGGCCGGCTGGACATCAGGATCAGTCGCAGGAAAGGACGTTTTCTGCCCTTGATCAGCAGTCGATCATAGTAAATGTCACCGGTGATGTTCCCGACGATGAAGATACGGTTCATGGCTTCTCAATCCTTTGCCGGATAAGGGTTTCTTATCCGTTGACGTAATGGGAGATGACGGTTTCGTTTTTGACTTCCTCTCCATTCACGGTTACCTGGGTGGTTTTGCTTTCCCAGGTGGGGGAATCGCTTTCCTCCCCGAGCAGCACCGCCAGCAAGACCTTTTGACGGTCGGAAATGCCCATCGTTGCTTCCCAGAGCGGGTTGTCGCACGAGCCGGCGCTGAAGCTGTACTTGTTGGCCGCTCCCTGCACCGACCAGCGCACTAGGCGGATCAATTCCGACGGAGGCAGGGCGGCCAGTTGGTCGTAGACTCCGCCCGGGCCGCTTGCGGGATCTTCGCGGAGAGAGGCAAGCGCATAAGACAAGGGGGTGTTGATTCCCTCGCCCGCTCTGCTGCAGGCGTACAGCAGCCAGGCGATGAAGGCCTGTACGGAGGCGTTTTTCGACAAAAGCTCTTTCGCGACCTTGGGGTGGACGCGGCTCTGGATGAGCAGTTTTCTCAGCACCCACGCAGAAGGCGTCACCGCCGCCGGGTTTTGGGTGGTGGTTGTGCTTTCTCCTGGTGTGTTTGATTCGGTGTTTAAGTGCTTTAAACTGTGCCATTCGCGCCATTGCGTAGTGCCATTCGCGCCGCACAATGGTGCCATTTCCGCCAAGCTATGGGTGCCATCCGCGCCAACCATAATGGTGCCAGGCGCGCCGTCCCCTGGTGCCATTCGCGCCAATGTATGAGTGTCATTCGCGCCATCGAAGAGCGGCTCATCCAGACGCACACACAGGCGCAGGGCATCCGGTTCGTCCGTCTCTGCCGGGGGAAGAACGCACACGAAGGCGCTCACCGGCCCCTGCGCATCCCGGACCCATTCCCAGATGGTTTTTGGACGGGATAGGCCGAGCCAGCTTGCCAGTTCATCGTACCCACCCCGCACAAGCACCTGGTCACGTTTTTCCCCGGTGTCCGTGTTGACATAACAGCGATCCCTGAGCAGCGCCACCAGCCAGGCCTGTGGAGCGGTCAGGCTGGCTTGCGGGATGACCGTCTCGAGGAAGTAATGGGTCAGAAGGATTGTTCCGAAACCGGAAATGATCCTTTGGTGCAGTGACTCCGCTGCCATCTGCAGGTCGGCGGACAGGCCACTCTCAAAGCATCCCAGCGCGCAGGCGATATCCATGACCGTCTGGGGCGTGGGCAGGGTACCGATTGGCGTAAAGGGAATGTGGAGCGGAGGCAGAAGCCCGCCGACCAGGTCGGGGGTCTGGACGACTTCACCCAGGGCGGTGAGCAGGGATGAGCCTGTCTGCATCCGTTCCGCCAACTGGTTCTGAACGGCAACGGCATCCAGGCGGCTCAGGCGCAGGGTCATGTGGACGGTGTAGCGGTTGGGCAGGCGGTGTGGATGGCGGTCGTGTCCGCGGTTCCAGTGCGGTTCCGTGTCGCTGCGCTCGACCAGCCCGGCCAGGGCTTCCCAGGTGACCGGATCTTCGACGGCCCGGAAGAAAGTGCGCCGGCTCAGGCCGGAAAATCGAATAATCTGGCGGACCGGCACACGGCGGGTGCGCGGGCTCACATCCTGGCAGCGGCCATCCCAAACCGACTGCCTCCAGCCGGCGTACAGCCAGGCGTTGCGCGCCCCGATTTCTGGAACAAGGCGGCTGAAATACCCCGGCAGGGCCACAACCCTCCCGGGCAGCACCACCTCGTCATATTTCAGGCGATGGATGACCTGGACTTCGGTTGTCTCCGGATCGTTCTTCTCGCTCTCGGCATCATCGTCATCATCACCATCAAGATCAACGTCAACATCCGACGAAGCGACCACGAAAGAAACCGTCACATCCCGGTTCATGATGCCCATGAGCAAGCGCGTGACCGTGCTCGACAGGCGGCTTTCCAACCATTCGCGTGCGTAAGCATTGCGCACCCCAATGGTGAATAACCCATCCTCGTACAAGATTAGGCGCGAGTTCCGTACCCAGGTGTCGAAGGATGCTTTCGGCATCTCCATCTGGAGTTGGCCGAGCGCCGACTGCCAGGCTTGGTCAGGGGAGAGAGTCATATCCGCCCGCCTTGCATCCCGCCCGCGACCGGGAAACGCTTTGTAAGCCTTCCTGACGAGGGATGGGCTACCCTATAGGTTACCCTTATACGATAGCCTGCCCCTTTTTCCTTGGGTAGCCTATAGGCTACCGTAGAACGGAAGCGTATCATCAGGATTTCTCCAATTTGGTGAGATCGAGGATGTACTCGAAACGCGCGCAACGCGAGAGACGTTTGAAAGAGTTCAGTTCCACCTTGCCGGCTCGGTGCTCGATGACCCCTCGATAGAGATAGAAGGTGACCAGCCCCGAGACGGAGATGCGTTCCCGCTCGGCGATCTGGCGCAGGGACTCGTGGAGGGTCGGCGGCAGGTCCAGCCCGACTTTGTGCCGCTTGGCGTTCTTGCGGGCTTTATCCTGCTTGGATTTGGGCAGGTGGGAAATGCGTTTCTTCTGTTCCATTTCCGAAAGCATTTCTGCCACGGCAGGGTCGATGACCGTACGGCGCTTGTCGGTTTTAGCCATCCAGCGCCTCCAACAATCGTCGAAGCGTGCTGGCATAGCCGGTCTCCCCCTTGCCTTCGTAGCCGATGACAGCTGGGGAGCGCGGGCAGTATTCCCACAGGCTCCTGCCGAAGGCCGGCGCTTCACGGGCCTTGGTGTCCTGGGGAATGGGCGGCCAGACATGATCTTGGAAGGTCTGCACCAGGGTGGTGAGCTGGAGGATGGTTTCCCGTGTGGTGCGGTCGAAGAAGGTGGGCAGGATGCTGTACCCGAGGCGGTGACCGCGTTCGGCCACTTCACCCATGGAACGCAGGACTTCGTTCACGCCATCCACGGCCATGGCATCCAGCTTGGTCGGGATCAGCACCCATTCGCTTGCCAGGAGCGCCGATACATGCAGCACATCCAGCGAAGGAGCCAGGTCGAGGAGGACCACGTCATAAGCGGCATTTTCAAGCACGCGTTCCATGATCTCGGCAGGGAAGTTGGAGAGCACCACGCTGCGTTTGGCCTTCTCGGTTTTCTTGTCACCGGGGATGATGTCCAGGTTCTCTCTTATGTGGACGGCAATATTGGGAACGGGCTCTTCGTGAACAACCAACCGGTAGAAGCCGGGGGCCTTCTCTGCTCCCAGCGCGAAGGCCACGTGACCCTGTGGGTCGAGATCCACGAGCAGGGTGTGCTGTCCGGTCATGGCCAGCCCATGAGCAAGGGTGACGGCGCTCGTGGTTTTCCCAACCCCGCCTTTTTGATTGGCAATGCAGATGACTTTTGCAGGCATAAGAACGATCCACCTAGAGGTAATACTAGAAGGGGCTATGATTTTCCCTTCAAAGCGTCAGTGCCAAGCAGAAATAAAAGAATCCCGATCACGATACAACCGACGAAAATAGAGAGGCCGGCGAGAAATCCAAGGATCACGTCAGGCCTCGTAAATCCGGAGGACAGGCGACGGTTTCGAGCTTGTCTGGAGACGTGGTTGCATGAACGGATTGATTGTCCTGGCTTGCCGTTTGATTGTCCTTTTCCCGCCTCCAAGTCAGGATCAATTGGTAGACCGCGCCCAGCCTACGGCGTTGCTCGGGCGTTAATTGAATTTCTTCAGGATGTGAGACGACCATTGGGGGCCTCCTCATTGTCTGTATCTTGTTCGCCGATAGAGAGGGAGGGCTGTTCGCCCCTGCCAATAGATTCTGCAGAAACCATCCCCAAACGTTCCAATTCTTTACGGATGATCAAGGCAGCTTGGGCTTTTGGGGCGCGGTATTCTTGCTGCGCCAACCGTTGCAGCGCGCTCACCTCATGGTCCCGCAAATAGATGACGACTCTTGCCATGTTCAATCTCCTTCGAGATGCGAAGTAAAAAGAGCCACTGTTCTGTGGCTCTTTTAGCATGGGGGAGTAAAGAAATTCTCAGGTTTGGATTACGAGAATTCTATGGAAATTCACCCGACGTGGTGACTAGGGGGCTTATCAGTTCTTAGGCTTGCTTTCTCTCGCGCGGGGATATTATCTTTCGCGGTTTGAATAAGCCAAGAGAAAGTGCGTTATTTCAACGCGACCTTCGGTGATGATTCAATTGTGAAACGAAGCTCAGCCGTTACAGTGCCTTCGATACAGAAAACGCCCCAGAGCACAGAGAAAGCAACAGTTTTTAGGACATCAGCGTGACACAGGCTTTGTCTACTCGCTTGTGGTTGTTATGGCATCAATGTTTTTTGTCCGCTTGCATTTCACCTCGGGTTACTTGGCCTGGGGTTTTTCGCCTTCGGCCTCTTTTTTTAATTCTGCAAAAACCCTGTTGCGCCAGTCATAATAAGATTGTTCGGTCATTTTTGGCGATCCGTCCGCGTACGTTCCGAATTCTTCTGCGAGCAAGTCAGCCAGGGTCATTGTATCGCGCAGAGGGTCGCGGTTTTCCCACTTGAGCACTATTCGCTTCCAACGATCGATGGAATAGGTTGGTTTTCTGCCCCGCCGTCTGGGCCTGTTTAATACTGCCAGGAGATCCTCGACTTCGGGAACCGGATTTTGTGTAGGTATCGTGCCATCTTCTGGCTGTTCTTCTACAAGTACGAATCCCCATGCCCCGATCAGAGCATTTACCCAAGTGCCTGGCTTTAGAGCGCGGAAAATAAAACTTTGTTTTTGGATGGCTCTGTCGACGAAATAGGCCAAACCCATACCTGCCAGAATGATCCCCAGCAGTATCACCATGGCGAAGGTTAAGGTGATCTGCGCAACATCCATCCCTATCCCCAATTTCAGTTTTTTATACACCCAGGCAATGGGGAGAAACACAACCAAGCCTGCCCCGATAAGGGTAAGGCAAAGGAAAGCTTTTTTAGCTGGCGAACATTTCCCGCCTCGTATGATAGTACGACTGGTCATAATCGGCTTTTTTTAGCAAAAAACATCTTCCACCCCAAAGTAGCGAAAACTCTTGTCAAATTTCAAGGATTTCTCCTTGCTCACTTGATGAATATAACCCCTTATTCGCATTCCGTTTCTCGTAAGAGGAAACTATCCATGCAAGCGCTTGTCTACCTGGCCATGCCGAAGCAAGATCAGATGCTCATTCCGTACTGAGTAAGCTCCCGAGATTGATTTGAAGCAAACGGCTTTTTCTATCAGAAATTACGTACTCATAATGGGTTTGTACTTGACTCTTGTCAGTTAAAACAGGCAATATCTGTACCTTGACAAGCGAAGATATTGCCGATGCGCCGTACGACCAAGACAGTTATAATTCCACGGAGAGGACTCTGTCATGGAAGAATGGGTAACGACCTACGAGGCTGCCCGGATTGCCAATTATGACCCGGATTACATTCGCAAGCTGGTGCGTGCCAACAAGATTGAGGCACGCAAGTGGGGGCAATCCTGGCAGGTTCATCGGGATTCGTTGCTCGAATATCTCAAGAAGACCGAGAGCTTGGGAAATCGCAGAGGTCCTAAGAGAATTGACAATCCTTGACGATGTGGTAGAATTATCTTACTGGTAAGTAATCTGTACCCCTAAAAACGGGTCGTGCTGGTGTTAGCGGCACCAATACGACCCTAACCCAACCCACCAGATGGCGGCGGGAAGGGCTGCGATGATTATACCAGCCCGACTAAAACGCCCCTGGTGGGATTCCACCGGGGCGTTTGCATTTGAAAGCGGATTGTTGATGTCTTTGATCCATATCGTGTTTGTCCAATGAGGAGGCCTTATGACCAAGAAAGCGGTAACCTATGCTCGTGTATCGGGGGATGATCGCGGGAACGAAGGAAGGAATCTGGCTGGGCAATTGGCCATGTGCCGTGAATATGCCACAAAGAAGGGCTATCAAATTATTGCAGAACTTGCTGAGGATGATCGAGGAGCGAGCGGTGCGTCATTCGAATTGGAGCAGCTAAGTCAAGTCCTCGAAATGGCGCGCAACCGGCAATACGACGTTCTGGTAGTTCGTGAAATTGACCGCCTTTCGCGAAACCTGGCCAAGCAATTGATTGTAGAAGAGGAATTGAGACGGGCCGGAGTTCAAATTGAGTACGTTCTGGGTGAATATCCTGATACCCCGGAAGGCACCTTGATGAAACACATTCGTGCAGTAGTCGCAGAGTATGAGCGCGAGAAAATTCGGGAGCGCATTGAGCGCGGCAAGCGGCTAAAAGTGAAATCTGGCAGCGTCATGACAAATGGGGCAAATCGTTCGCCATATGGTTACGATGTTGTTGAAGCTGACAGTAAGTGGGTATTGGAAATTTTTGAACCTGAGGCTCAAATTGTCAGGTTGATTTTTTCTTGGTATACCATAGGGTTTGAAGATGGCAGATTAACGATAAGAGGAATTACCCGAAAGCTTACCGATATGGGAATCCCGACGCGCATGGACTCTGGAAGACAGACGGGAGGTTATAAATTGCGGAAGTGGGGGGAGTGGAGCGAAGGCCAGGTGGCAAATATCCTTGAAAGCGAAGTCTATAGAGGGGTATGGCACTATGGAAAGAGAGGCGCCGATGGCAGGGGAAAGGGAAAGGATCCCATTGCAGTAAAGGTTCCGGCTTTGGTGAATGAGGAGACCTGGCAATTAGCGCAGAAAAGACGCGAAGAGAATCGTCTTTTGGCATCCCGGAACAAAAAATACTTTTACCTGCTATCTGGACGATTGCGCTGCGGGCATTGTCACCATTCGGTAAATGGAGAGCCAAATCAGGGCGATAAGTTGCGCTTATATTACCGGTGCAAGGCCACCCATACAGGCCATATTGCCAATGTCAGGTGTAATGCTCCAGGTTTCTCTGCTCCGGCAGTGGATAATCTGGTTTGGGATTGGGTGAGGGGACTCCTTATGAGTCCGGAGTTGCTGCAAGAGGGGTTGGATGCCCGGCTTGCGGAAAACGAAGAGCGAATAGCCCCACTTCAAGAACGATTGAACGTTATTGATGGATTGATGGAGGACAATCAAGCCCAACTGGATCGGCTGATTGAGCTCTATATCGCTGGCGATTTTGCCAAGGAATTGCTGCTTGATCGGAAAAAAAGATTGGAAACGACAATGCAGAGTTTGGGGCAAGAACGCGACAGGCTCATGGAAGCAATACAAGAGAGAATATTGACCCCGGATCAGATCCAGAATATTCACGCGTTCGCGGCCGAAATTCGAGGAGGTTTGCAGTTCGCCGAGACGGATAATGCCGCAAAGAAAGAGATTATTGAGACTCTTGACGTGCGAGTAACGCTTTCGGTGGAAGATGGCGAAAAAATCGTGAGTGTAGAGTGCATTCTGGGCGAAGAAAATTTAGGAGCGGTGTCTACAAGTAAGTGTAGTGATAGGGGCCGTAAATCCAGCCGGTTGCAACGCCGATGCTTTCAAATAGCAGGCTGACAGCGAAGACTAGTGCCAACAACTGCAGGGAGCGCCGCCAGCCCATCCGCCGGGCACCA
>Ga0172371_10014157_pt1 | contig 10304 bp, 8 predicted proteins | sample Lak12m_FD_114543 | JGI IMG/M metagenome (GOLD analysis project Ga0172371, IMG submission 114543) | Freshwater microbial communities from Kabuno Bay, South-Kivu, Congo - kab_022012_12m | ecosystem: Environmental > Aquatic > Freshwater > Lake | place: Democratic Republic of the Congo: South-Kivu... | reverse complement strand
GAACTTGGCGGGCGTGACAGTTTCGGATTCGTCGGTCTGGTCCTCGGCGTCGGGCGGGGTCTCGACTTCCTCTCCGGCCTCGTCCTTGCTGCCGTCCGTGCCCGTATCCTCGATGTCCACGTCCGGCACGGACTGGTCGAGCGAACCACCCGGATCCTGGACATGGCCGTCGGTCTCGGCGCCATCGACATCGGGCGCCTGCACGTCTGCAATCCCATCCACGTCCGGTGAGCCGGTCGCGGAGTCATCACCGCACGCCGCAAGTGTGATCGGCAGTGCTGCAAGCAGCGCTGCCATGCCGGTATTGAGCTGCATCGGCCACCTCAGGTAGATGCGTCAGGGCTGGTATTGAGCAGCATCGGCCACCTTGGGCTGTCGCGTCAGGGCTGGAACAGGATCGTGGGGACCGGGGCCATTCGCGCCACGTTCTCCGGCATGCGGCCGAAGATGAGCCCTTCCAGGACGCCGACGGGGGTGCGCGGCATCATGATGAGGTCGGCCTTGTGCGAAACGGCAGCGGACACGATCTCATCGACCTCGTCCTGGCCTACGGCTACGTCCCACGATATGTTGTCGTACTCGGCTTCCTTCCTGACCTCATCCAGCATCCCCTCGAACCCAAGGTTCACGTTGTCAACGACCGAGAGCGGCATCGCTACCGGCGGCTCGCCCGGGAGAGCAGGGATGTAGGACGGGACCTTGAGCACGTGGAAGACGTCGAGACCGGCCTTGAGCTGCTTGGCCAGGGACGCGGCCCACAGCAGGCCGTCCTTGGACACGGGAGAGTAGACCGTTGGATAGAGGATGCGCTTCACGTCGTAGGAGTCCAGCGGGTTGCAGTTCGCCCCAACGAACAGGAGCGGCCGCGTCATGTGACGCAGCACGTTGGACGACGTGGAGCCGGCGAGCAGTGCCTTGAACCCCTGGCTTCCCAGCGCGCTTATCGCTACCAGGTCCAGCGAGCTGTCGTTGGAATACTTCACGATCTCGCGTGACGCGTACCCCCTCAGGCGCACGATATCGCAGTCCAGCCCGTTCTCCCGGACCTGGTTGCCAAGGCTTTCGAGCCAGGCGCTGCGGCGGGCCTCCACGTCCCGCAGGAAGCCGATGAGATCGTCGGACGAGTATGCCGAAAACGCCTGCTCCTCCTCGTCCACGTGGCACAGGAGCACCTTCCCTTCGGCCAGGCGGGCCAGGAACAGCGCCGGGGCCATGGCCTTCAGGGAATTCGGCGAGAAGTCCGTAACCACCATCACGTTCTTGAACATCGTGCGCCCTCCTTGGGGGCTGTGTCACACCCCCATCATAAGACAAACTGTAAGGATTGATCTAAGACTTTTTTCCGACCACGACACGTGCGGCGCGCACGAGCTGATCTTCAAGCACATACCCGGGCTGCACGCACTCGATCACTACGTCCACCTTGTCCGCATCCTCGACCGGTGCGACCGACACGGCTTCATGCTTCTCCGGGTCGAACTTCTGCCCGGTCGGGTCCACCCTCTTCAGCCCCAGCGAAAACATCACGTCCTGAAGCTGCCTGTGCACCATCCCCAGCCCGTCCTTCAGGCCATCGACGTCCGCACCCGACTTACCGGCCGCAACGAAACAGCGCTCTATGTTGTCCAAGGGCTCCAGCAGGCGGCCAAACAGCTTGACCTTCTCCTGCATGAGCCGCTTCTCCCGGTCCCGCTCGATGCGCTCCCGGATGCGTGCGGTCTCCGCCTGATTGCTTCGATATGCGGACAGCACCTCGTCCACGCGCTTGTCTCTCTCCAGGATGGCCTGCTCCAGCTCCCGGACGGCCTGCTCCAACTCCCGGACGTACAGGGCCTGGGGATCTTCGGACTGCGGGAGGTCCGCCGAGGTGGACTCCTCCTCCGCAGCAGCCGGTTGCGTTTCGGCTTCCTCTCCTTCGGCCGGACCTGTCGCCTGCGTCGCAGCTTCCTCTCCTTCGGCCGGAGCATTCGCCGACGTTGCGGCTTCCTCTTCTTCGTGTTCCGCCCCCCCTCCGTCCCCGGCCCCTCCGTCCCCGGCAGGCTCGCTTGGGTCCGATTCAGGTTGCGGGAGGTCCGCGGATGTCGATTCCTCCTCCGGAGCTGCACCGTGCGATGCGGCTTCCTCGGCGCTCAAGTCTTTCTCGTGCGGTTCTTTCTTTTTTCCTGGGTTCTTTTCTTGCGGCATCTGGTCCTCTGGTGCGCTGTGCCCTACCTGGTGCGCTATACCCCACCCGGAGAAGCTTACCCCGCCAAGCATCCCTAAAATAATAGCGAGCCCGCGTGCGTGCAAGCGGAAAGACGCCGGACTTGGCTCAACGCCCTTTCGGATGGGATGCAACTATGCTACCTTGGATTCTGTTGGCCTCTCATGACGGAGGCATCTGGACGGGGAGTTCAACTAATGACCGTTCTCAATGTCTTCCGAAAATGCGTGGAAGCCGTTCGCAACACCGTTCTGATTCGCAGGGAATCTGCCAAGGACAAGGAATTCCACTTCCAGAACTGGTTCAAAGCGAGACTCGAAGAAGCGGGGCTGAACTACGAGCAGGGCGGCCGGAACAGTTATCCCGATTTCAGGATGGTACGGTCAACCGAGGGATTCGAGATCAAGGGCCTGGCATATCCCGGTAGGGATGCGTCATTCGACAGTAACAGCCAAGTGCCAACGGGTTCCCACAATGGAAGATCCATCTTCTACGTGTTCGGCCGCTACCCCAATCAGCCAGACGGGAACACGTATCCCGTGCTGGACATAGTCGTGTGCCACGGGGATTTTCTTAATGCCGACCACGAGTATGTTCACAAGAATAGAAGCGTTCGAGGCTTTGGCAGTTATGGCGACCTGATGATCCGGGACAGGAAGATGTACGTGGTTCCGACGCCCTTCAAGTTGGTCCAGGGTACGGCGCACTTCCGGACCATCATTCTCCCAGAAGGGATGGCTCCTGGACCCGGATTCGTCTTGGTGGGGGAACTGGAGAGGAAGGAGGCCGACGAATTGGTCGTCGGCTATTCGTTTAATCTGCGTTCGAATGAACTCCGACCCGATCGAGTCCCCAACCCTGGGGCGGGGCGCATCCACGGGTTCAAAGCCTGGCGACTGCATGGCGACCCGCATGACCCAGTGGCGATGGCTGTCCTGGAGTCCGCCCAGGACCAGGAGGACGATGCCGAAGACAACGAGTAGCCTCAGGGCGATTGAAACCGACCAGTTCCCAATTGACTTTCTCTCCCAGATCGCTGAACGGGAAAGCTGGCGGAAGGAGATCCACCGGCCTATCTACCATGTGCACAAGTGGTGGGCAAATCGCCTTGGGTCTGTGTTCCGTGGGATATTGCTCGGCTGTTCTCTGGACGAGGGGCAGGACGTTGCCAAGGAGTTCTACCGGCAGCACTCGTTTTTGAGCCGGACTGTCTTAGATCCGTTTCTCGGCTCGGGAACCACGATTGGCGAAGCCCACAAGCTGGGCTTCACGGCGTTGGGACGGGATATCAACCCCGTCGCCGTGCAAGCCGTTCGTGTGGCATTTGGGCCTTTGAATGAAGGAGCCATCGAACTCGCTTTTCGGGAACTCGCCGCTGGAGTGGGCAAGAAGCTCAGAACCCTCTATCGTTCCGTGGACGGCCAGGGACGACCCTGTGACGTTCTCTATTTCTTCTGGGTGATGCAGGCTCGATGCACCGACTGCGGTGAACCCGTCGATCTGTTTTCCTCCTACGTTGTGGCCCAGAATGCCTACCCGTTAAGAAGGCCGGAGGCGCACGTTGTCTGTCCCCGGTGTGGAGCTCTCTTTCGCAGCAGGTACGATGCTACTTCAGCTCTTTGCCCTTCGTGCGGGCACGCCTTTGACCCTTCCGACGGGCCAGCGAAAGGACAGAAGGCCCGGTGCCAAAGCTGTCAGCACGCATTCTCGATCAAGGGCAGCGTCGCCGCATCTGGAACTCCTCCTTCCTTCCGCCTCTATGCGAAACTGGTTCTGACGGAAGACGGCGCGAAGGAGTACCTGCGGGCGACCGAGGACGACGCACGAGCATATCAGCAGTGTGCCGTCGAGTTGGCTGATGCGACTCACTCCGGCAGGTTGAAGTTGCCCGAACTGGCCTTGGCGGACGGCCATAACACACGACAGGCCATCGCCTACAACTTCAAGAGTTGGAGGGATTTCTTCAACGATCGGCAGTTGCTGGCATTGGGGCTATTGCAGGCGGCCATCGACGGAATTCCCGATGCGACAACACGAGACGCACTCCGTACCCTTTTCTCCGGGGTGTTGGAGTTCAACAACCTCTTCGCCTCTTACAAGGGCGAAGGGACCGGCGCGGTACGGCACATGTTCGCCCACCACATCCTGAAGCCTGAGCGTACACCAATCGAGGCCAACATCTGGGGCACCCGCAAGAGCTCTGGTTCGTTCTCCGGCCTCTACAGGTCAAGACTGCAGCGGGCTCTGGCTTACAGGCGGGCACCGACAGAAGTGAACGGCACCGGTACCAAGGGAGGTGTCATCTGCTCGCCCCCCTTCTCGGGCAGACTCGGCCCGTGGCCGACCGGCTCACAGATCCCTGTCGCCGGGAGTATCTCCGTGTCGTGCGGAGACTCGGCAGCAACGGCGCTGCCGGACAAGAGCGTCGATCTGGTGGTCACCGATCCGCCCTTCTTCGACAACGTGCACTACTCGGAGTTGGCGGATTTCTTCTACGCCTGGCAACGCCGAGCGGATTCTGAAGAGCCGATGGGGACAACTCGACATCAGAAGGAAGTTCAGGACACGGATCCGCAGAGGTTCGCCAGTAAACTAATGGCCGTCTTCGTCGAGTGTCGCCGGGTGCTGATGGACGATGGCTTGCTTGTCTTCTCCTACCACCATTCCCGGGACGACGGCTGGAAGTCGGTTGCTGAAGCCATTCTTGGCGCTGGATTCTGCGTCGTGAACTCGCAGCCCATCAAAGCTGAGATGTCGGTGGCCACGCCGAAAGCCCAGGCGAAGGAACCCATCCAGTTCGACATCATCCTCGTTTGTCGAAAGGCGGGTTCAGGCCGGACGCCGCCCGATGCGGAGGCCGCACTTGCTGCTGCCAGGAGCAAGATCCAGAGGCTCCAGCGAGCCGGTTTCCGGTTGTCCAGAAATGACCTGAAGGTTGTCTGCTTCGGTCAGATACTGACCACGCTTCGGTCCATCGATGCGTTGGACGCACTTCCTGATGCTGTGGATGAACAGCTACGAGCATTTGAGGGGGTGGCGCAGGACGTCAAATCCCCACCCCGCCGATCTCGCGGAGCAGCTCGGCCGCATCGTAGAGCTTGCGCAGGGCCTCGGTAATGTACGCGGCGTGGACCGCCACGGCGCGGTTGTACTCCGGGTCGAAGACGATGTCGCCGGAAAGTCCTTCGATGTTGCTGTCGAAAATGAGGCCCACGAGCGCCCCATCGCGGTCGAACACGGGCGAGCCGGAGTTGCCGCCGATGATGTCGGCTTGTGCGACGAAGTTGACCGGCGTTGCAAGGTCCAGCTTGTCGCGGCGCTCGAAGAAGCGGCCGGGGAGCGCCCAGTCCCCCTGGTTGCCGAAGGCAAGGCAACGGTCGAACAGGCCGTAGAGGGTCGTGAACGCTGGGGCGCGGGTCCCGTTCATGGGATAGCCCTGCACTGGGCCGAACGCGAGACGAAGCGTGAACGTCGCGTCCGGGTAGGTCGTCTTTCCGAACACGGCGAAACGGGCCGCGGCGATTCGTTCGGACTGCGGCACGGTGACGCTTTCCACGTTGGTCTTCCACCACTGCATGTTGTCTGCCGCGATGCCGGCCATCCGGCGGGCGAGCACGATCAGCGGGTCCTTGCTTGCCTCCACGGCCTTCAGCCCGCCGTCGAGAAGCCTGCTGCGCTCGTCGACCGAGGCAAGCGAAGTCTCCTTGCAGATCTGCGCGGCCTTTGCCTTCACGTCGCCGAGTGACTCGATCTCCTTGCGCAGCGGGTCGCCTGCCGGAAGCACCTCCAACCCCAACAGCAACGGGCTTGCGATCATCGCTGCTTCGAAGTCCTCGAAGATCGGCTCCTCGGACAGAAGCTGGAAGCGAAGGCGTTCGAGCTGAGAATCGTGGTAGCCGTCCAGGCGCTCCGCGTCCGGCTTCGGGGTCTCCCGCGCATACAGGACGATCTGTAGAGCGGTGGTGTACAGCTTGGAAGGAGGTCCCCAGACGATGAGGTCCTCCCAATAGCGGGTGCGCATCTGGTCGCGCAGTGAGTCTTCCATTTGCTCGATTGCGTGCCACGCGTCGCCGTATGCCTTGTTCCATTCCGCGTTTGCATCGACCTTTGCCCGAAGGTCCTGCTCCTGTTGGCGGATTCGCTCCATGAGCCGGGCGTCGTTCAGGGCACGCTCCAGCCCCTCCAGCGACTTGAGCCAGTTGCTGTATCCGAACAACGTCGCCAAGCCCCGGCGCGCCTGCTCAGGACCCAGCAACGAGTGCTCCAGCAGATCCTTGATAATCCTCCTGCAATACTCGAGGTGAAGCGGCGTAGTGACGTCCCTGCGGTATTCGATCCTGCGATAGGTGAGCATCCTCTCGGTCCTGCCGGGATGGCCTGCGACAAAGACGAGGTCTCCGTCCCTTGCACCTGCCGGGTTCCAGCGGAGGAAGTGCGGCGTGACCGCGGGCTTGCCGTTCTCCCAGAGCCGGAAGAACGCCATGTCGAGGTCGTGCCGCGGGAAGGTGAAGTTGTCCGAGTCGCCACCGAAATACGCTGCCTGCCGCTCAGGGGCCATGACCAGGCGAACGTCGGTGTACTTCTTGTAGCAATAGAGCCAGTACTCTCCGCCCTGATAGAGTGTGACTGCCTCGCACGCAAGCCCGGTGGATGCGTTGGCCTCTTTTTCGATGGATGCCTTGGCAGCGTCGCGGGAGCGGACGGACTCATCGGGCGTTGCTCCGGGCTTGGCTGCGGCCTGGACGTCCGCGGTGATGTCCCTGGTGGACACAAGGATGTTGGCCTCCATGTCCACACAGGGCATCTCCTGGTCGGTCGTCCTGGCGAGGAACCCGGCGCCCACGTAGTCGTGGTCCGCTCTCCACATCTTCTGGAGCTGCCCCATGGCGACATGGTGGTTCGTCAGCACCAGGCCGGAGCTCGACACGAGCGAGCCCGAACCGCCGTCCATGAAGCGGACGGCGGAGAGCCGCACGTTCTCCAACCACTCCGCGCTCGGCTCAAAGCCATAGCGCTCCTTGAGCACCTTGAGCGGCAGGTTGTCCAGGGTCCACATCCCCTCTTCCGCGCCCGCGGCCGCGGGCCAGCAGGCCAGCACCACCGCGACGGCAGCGAACAGCGCCACGTTTCTCCTCGACATGGTCTCCCACCTCCCGGCGGCATGCTACTTCGCGTTCCCTGGCGAGGTCAAGCAGGGAGTCATGGTTCTGAAACGACGCGTCAACCTGGACCCTCGGAGAAGCTACCCTTGGACGCTCGAGAATACCGACACCCGCTTCGTCCTCTCCGGGTCCAGCGCCAGGAAACTTAGGAGGGCGGGGGTGACGAACCTGGCCGGCAGGCATCGTACGCAACGAATCGCCCCTCTTACGTGGAGCGAATGCCGAGATCTGTTCCTCCTGGAGGACCGACTCCAGTATGTGCGAAATGGACACCCGGTCGTTTCGGCCAATGAGGACAATCACAAAGAGACATTTATTCCGGCCACCGATTCGCCAAGGGCCACGGTGACCGATGTCGGATAGGCTGCAATAACATCGAAAGAACCGTCGTCGCCCAGGTCCAACGCAGCCACAAGCCAGTAAGTGCCGGGTGTCGTTGACACAGCATAGAACACAGGGGGAACCCCCGCCGTTTCCATAACAAAGGCAGCAACCTCTGGGAGGTTGTCCGTGTCCACGGGCTGAGTGAAACCTAGTAGATAGATCGTATCCTGGGCCGAAGTGCTCCCGCAGTACGTTATCTCGCCCATGATGCCCATGAACCAGTCTTCCTTCTTGCATTGTTCATCGCATCCGTCGTTGTCCGCCTTGTTACTGTCGTCGCAGTCTTCCCCCGGGCCGATGACGCCGTCGCAGCAGCATGGGGCCGGCCCGCAGCAGCTCGACGTGAAAGTGCAATCGGGACCCGGCGAGTCGGACACCTCACCATCGGCCCCCTCTGGAACATCTCCCCCGCACTCAAAACTGCCGGCGCAGTCGTCCGGCGAAGTGCCACCGTTCAACTCACGTTTCATCTCTCTGCTGCCGATTTCGGCGGCCCCAGGGAACTCGGATTGTGCGTCCGACCCGGCGTCCCGGCTGCACGCGCTGCTGCCCATCAACTGAAGCACCAAGAAGAGTCCCCAATTCGCTTTCATCTGTCACCCCTTTGGATTCACTCCCACCGGATAGAGAAACAACCACCGGTCTCGCTTTCAGATACGGTAACCGTTCACGCCATTTCGCCCAAGCAGGGGTAGTTTCCGCCCAGTGATGGGGCGGTGTCAAGCTCTTCTCGCCCCTGGCACAGTGCCAGGAAGTCGACCTTGTGCGCAATGGGCACACTGCCGTGGAGATGAAGTCCGGTAGCGTCCATGACTCTGACGCCCAGGGGATCATGGCTCTGGCGGAGGAGATCCCGCTCAAGCACAAGTGGATAGTCTGCCGCGAGGCTGTCCCCCGCAGCCTGCGCAACGGAGTGGAGGTTCTGCCCTGGCAGTTGTATCTCGAGCGCCTGGCAGAGTTTGCCTGAGGAAACTGCGAGATATCGCGTCGATGGTGCGAAGGCGAGACATTAAGGATCACTGCTTCTCTGCGCCGCGCTTGCGGAAGACGAGACGGATCGGGGAGCCGGCGAACTTGTACTGTTCACGCAGACGATTCAGGAGAAAGCGGCGGTAGGTGTGGGTGAACCCCAGAGGTTGGTTGACCTGAAAGACGAAGGTCGGGGGCCGGGTTTCGGCCTGCGTCACGAAGTAGATCCGGGGCGGGTGGTGCTTGTAAAGCGGCGGCGGGGTCTTCTCCACCAGAGCGCCGATAAAGCGGTTGAGCTCGCCCGTTCCGATGCGGCGCTCCGCGGTGCGTTTGAGCTGGTCGGCCAGTGGGAGGAGCTTGGACACGCCCTTGCCGGTGAGCGCTGAGACGAACGCAATGGGAACGTGCGCCATGGATGGGAACTTATCATACGTGTCGCTCGTGAGCTTCCGTGCGGACTTCTCGTCCTTCTCGACCTTGTCCCACTTGTTGAACACCAGCCCCATCGGGCGCCCGCGCTCTTCTACGAGGTTCGCGATCTTCGCGTCCTGCTCCTCCATTCCCAGCGTCCCGTCCAGCAGAAGCAGAACCACGTGCGACCGCTCCATCGCACGAACCGCCCGCACGATCGAGTAGTATTCGATCGCATCCGTCACGCTCCGCTTGCGCCGCATCCCCGCGGTGTCCACCAGCACGTACGTCCGGCCGTCAGCCAGCGTAAGCTTCGTGTCCACCGCATCCCTGGTCGTGCCGGGGACCTCGCTGGTAAGCAGCCGGGGCTCACCCAGAATGCGGTTTATAAGCGTTGACTTCCCGACGTTGGGACGCCCCATCACGACGACATGAGGCACGTCGCCTTCGGGCGGCGCCACGTCCCCTTCCGGGATGCACTCAGCCACTTTGTCGAGCAGCTCCGCAACGTTCCGCCCCCGGGTTGCGGAGATGAAGGACGGCTCGTCCGAGAGCTTGTAGAACTCTGCACCCCGAGCGTCCTGCTCCGGCGAGTCGGCCTTGTTCACGACAACGAACACCTTCTTGCCGCGCTGGGCCAGCATCTTGTGGATCTCCGCGTCCACCGGAGTGAGGCCGGCCACGACGTCCGTGACGAACAGGATCACGTCGGCCCCATCAATCGCCAGCTCCACCTGGTCCTTCATGATCTTGAACATGAAGTCGTCCGGGTTCGGGTCGAACCCCCCGGTATCGACGACGTCGAACGTGCGCTCCTCGTGGATGCAGCGGCCGTAGATGCGGTCACGCGTGACGCCCGGGACGTCCTGGACTATGGCCTTCTTGGAGCCCACCAGACGATTGAACAGCGTGGACTTGCCGACGTTGGGACGTCCCACTATGGCCACAATACCGCTCATTTGATCTCACGCATTGAAGCCCACCTTCCTGAGCCCACGGTCGGACTTCGACCAATCCTTGTCCACGCGTACGTGCAGCTCCAGGAACACGCGGCGGGCGGCATACTGCTCGATCTCGATGCGTGCGCCCGTGCCGATCTCCCGGATCATGGCGCCCCCCTTGCCCACGAGGATCGCCTTCTGGCTTTCCTTCTCCACGTGGATCGTCGCAGCTAT
>Ga0172371_10014155_pt1 | contig 10304 bp, 5 predicted proteins | sample Lak12m_FD_114543 | JGI IMG/M metagenome (GOLD analysis project Ga0172371, IMG submission 114543) | Freshwater microbial communities from Kabuno Bay, South-Kivu, Congo - kab_022012_12m | ecosystem: Environmental > Aquatic > Freshwater > Lake | place: Democratic Republic of the Congo: South-Kivu... | reverse complement strand
CGCCGATGGCGGGGACAGTTTCCAAGGCATGGGAGAGGTCCTTCGCCCCGCCGATGGCGGGGACAGTTTCCAAGGCATGGGAGAGGTCCTTCGCCCCGCCGACGGCGGGGACAGTTTCCAAGGCATGGGAGAGGTCCTTCGCCCCGCCGACGGCGGGGCTCAGGATGACGGATGCCTTGAGGGTGCGGCCGATTGCGAGCCAGGGATCGAAGACGTCGGGCCGCCGCCGTGCGAGGGGGACGGGCCGTGCGACGACTTCGATCCGTGCACGGTCGACGACTGGTGCACCGAAGGCGGGGAGTGCTTCGGCACGCAATATATTTGCGACGACCTTCGGTCGTGCACGCTGGACGAATGCGATGGGCTGGGCAACTGCAAGTACACTCTGATGGTGGGCAAGTGCCTGGTAAACGGAGTGTGTGCAAAGGTTGGCGTGGCCAAGCCCGGCAACCAGTGCCTCTTCTGCATCCCGGCAAAGGACCCGTTTGCATGGTCCGAAGAGCAGTTCACCGACTGCGATGACGGGAACGCGTGTACCGAAGACGACCAGTGTATCGACGGTGCGTGCAAGGGGACTCCGACGGTTTGCGATGACGGGAACCTCTGCACGCAGGACATCTGCGACAAGAACGCCGGCTGCTGGCACCCCGCGGCCAACGTACCGTGCGACGACGGCGACCCGTGCACCGGCCTGGACTTCTGCAAGGACGGGGACTGCATGTCGGGCTTCACGCCGCCGTGCGACGACGGGAATCCATGCACCGAGGACTACTGCATGGCAGGCAAGGGTTGTTTCTACAAGATGCTGGACGGGTCCGCGTGCGACGACGGCGACGAGTGCACCGTGGGCGACACGTGCGTCGAGAAGGAGTGCGTGCCCGGTCCCGGGGTGGTCGAGTGCGACGACTTCAACGACTGCACCTCGGACACCTGCGATCCTCTTGTGGCGTGCACGTACCCGCTCAATGGCAATCCCTGCTGCATCAACGATATCAACATATGCGACGACAAGGACCCGTGCACCATAGACTCGTGCGACGTGGACACTGGTGCGTGCGTCTACCTGCCGAACGTTGGGAAGTGCTCGGACAAGAATGCGTGCACGACGGACGACACGTGCGTTGCGGGCGTCTGCTCGGGCGTTGAGACGGACTGCGACGACGGGACCGCATGCACGGACGACTTCTGCGATACCAAGGCGGGCTGCATCCACGCTCCGGTGAACCAGGCGTGCGACGACGGAAGCGTGTGCACGTTGGATGACTGGTGCAACGACGGTGTCTGCACGGGCACGAAGGTGGACTGCAACGACTTCAACGTATGCACTACGGATTCGTGTGACCCGGTCGCCGGGTGTGTGCACGGGAAGAACGACGTCTTGTGCAACGACTTCGACTTGTGCACCGGCCAGGATGCGTGCGTCGGCGGGGCGTGCAAGGGGACGGCCAAGAGCTGCGACGACGGGAACCCCTGCACGCTGGACTCATGTTCTCCCGCTTCCGGCTGCCAGAATCTGTTTGCCGCCACGCCGTGCGACGATGGAAATCCGTGCACCACGGGAGATGCGTGCAGCGGCGGCAAGTGCGTGGGCGGTGCGGTCGTGTGCGAGTCGTGCGACTACGAATTCTCGGACGCGGTGGACCGGGCCAACAAGATGGCGATTGCAAAGGACGCGACCGCAGCGACTGCGCTGGACTTGAACGGCGACGGCAAGTACGACAACTCCATGGCCGGGATTGCGGGGTTGGCGAACGAGCCGCTCCAGGATTCGCTGGACAAGGGAAGCGTGCACCTGCTGCTGGAGCACCACGACTTCAAGAGCACAGGAGGGCTGTACACGCTGGCCGCATTCGTGGGGGAGCTGGCGTCCGGCTACGAGACGTGCGAATTCACGTCCGCCTACTGTGGGTATGTTGCGAGCGCGGACTCGGTGGACATGGACACCTGCACTGCGCTGGTGGCGTTCGACAATGCGACCGTGTTCCAGGGCAAGCTGACTGCGGGCGGTGCCGCGTACAAGTTCCCGTGGCAGATACCGCTTGCCGAGGGAACCGTGCTGTCGATCACGCTGTACAACGCGGTGATCAAGGCGGACGTGACCGTGAAGCAGGGAGTAGTCTCATCGATGACCGGAATCATCGGCGGAGCGATCCCGAAGCAGAGCTTCATCGACGCCATAAACGCGTTGCCCGACGAAGGGCTGCCCCTTCCGAAGGCCATGATCCTCCAGCTCGTGCAGGGGCTCATCAAGAACGACATCGACACGAACAAGGACGGATCACCGGACGCTGCTTCCATCGCCATTTCGTTCACCGCGATCGCGGGCGGCATCGTCGGGATGCAGTAGAAGGAGCCGCCGCGGGGTAAGCACAGACGTCTGCGCGGGGTCGATGCCCATGCGCCGCACTTCCTCACAGGCCCTCCTGTAGTCCGCCTCATCCACGGCGTTGTTCAGGGTCAGCTCAGCCTTGCGCTCAGGCGAGTACACTTCCAGGGGCACCGCCGCGGCCGGACGGATCAGCAACCCGTCTCCCCGCTCTTCGATGAGCACCCCGGTCCCTTCCTCATGGAGAACACGAAAGACCGAGCGTCGCGCAGATTTACCTTTACCCATGGATGCGCTTATGGTATGTGGCTGCGCTTGGAACACGGATTCCCGCAGGGAGGTAGTGCCGTGCTGATAGATTTGCATGTAGTGGCTGGTGGAGCGGATGCGAACGCGATCGTGGAGGCCGTCCGTAGAGTGGGGTTGGACGGAGTCTGCCTTGTCGGCGAAAAGGGTTTGCCCGATTCGGCGCTGATGGCCGCGGTGAGGGCCGCGGGGGTGAAGGCGTTCGTGGCGGCAGCGGTGGCGGTGGAGAAGGGGTACGTTCTTGCGTTCCCGCCCGACGAGAAGGAAGAGTGGAACGGGGTCTTTGCCGCGCTTCCGGCTGCCGACGCGTCGATCATGGAAGCCAGGAACAAGGGGTGTGCGGTGGTTGCGTGCCACCCGTACCAGAAGGAAGCCCCGACCGCGATGGGGGACAGGATCCTCCAGCACGTAGCGTTCGACGCCGTGGTCGTGGTGACGACCGGAAGCAGCAGGGCTGCCAACGACATGGCGCTGGACTGTCTGGACACGGTGGGTGCGGCAGCGGCCGGCGGAAGCGGGGCTGCGACAGTCGATGGGCGGGCAGCGACGCTGTTCCTCAATGCGTTCGACACGCAGGACCGCGTCGTGGCCGAGCTCCAGCACGGCGACTTCTGGGCCGTGGCGTTGGGTCCTGACGACCGCTGGTCCGCGGAGTCGGGAGGCAGGGGAGACAGGCGCGAGGGGCGCGGTTCCGACCGGGACCGGGGCCGGGACCGCAGCAGGGACCGGGGCCGGGACCGGGGCGGACGCGACCGGGGACGGGGCAGCGACCGCGGACGTGGAGATCGCAGGGAGCGCTCCGGAGGAAGCAGGGGATACCGCTCCGGCGGGGATCGCTTCGACCGGCCTGGCGAGCGGCCTGGCGAGCGGCCTGGCGAGCGGCCTGCGCGGGGTAATGAACGGGACGAAGGCGACCGGTTCGACCGGCCTGGCGAGGGCTCCGCTCCTGGTGCTCAGGGGCAGGAAGGCGGCGGTGAGCGCCATGGGCGCCGCCGCCGTGGGCGTCGGCACGGCCGCGGACCGGAAGAGCAGCGTGGGCCGGAAGGGCAGCGTGGGCCGGAAGGGCAGCGTGGGCCGGAAGGGACGCAGGGTTTTGAGGGCCAGGGCCTGGGCGGAAGCGGCACCGAAGGACATGAAGGTGCGGGCAACCGCCGCAGCGACTCCGAAGCTCCGGAAGTGGACGGTAACCGCCGCGACATCGACACGAACGTGGTCCCGCCGATAGGCGAGAAGGAATAGCCTGAGCTGAATCGTCAGGGCAGAAAGAGAGAGCTTGAGCGACCGGCGCTCTACTTGACTTCTTCGAAGTCGGCGTCGATCACGTCGTCCTTGCCGCCCTTGGGCTGGTTGGGGGTGGGACCGGGATCGGCACCGGGCGCGGCGCCGGGGCCCGACTGAGCTGCACGCTGGTACATCATCTCAGCGAGCCGATGGGAAGCCGACGTCATCTCGTCGAACGCCTTGCGGATCTTTGCCTCGTCGTCGCCCTTGACCGCTTCCTTGAGCGCAGCGATAGAGGTCTCCACCTTGGACACGTCTTCCGGCGAAAGCTTGTCGCGGTAGTCCTTGAGGCTCTTCTCCACCTGGTAGACGGTGTTGTCCGCCTGGTTCTTGAGCTCGATGACTTCCTTCTTGTGGCGGTCGTCCGCCTCGTGGCTTGCTGCTTCGCCCACCATGCGCTTGATGTCCCCCTCGTTGAGGCCGCTGGACGCCTTGATGGTGATCTGCTGCTGGCGGTTGGTGGCCTTGTCCTTTGCGTTGACGGAGAGGATGCCGTTTGCGTCGATGTCGAAGGTGACCTCGATCTGCGGGATGCCGCGGGGGGCAGGCGGGATGCCGTCGAGGATGAACTTGCCCAGCGTCCGGTTATCAGCGGCCATGGGGCGTTCGCCCTGGAGGACGTGGATGTCCACCCGGGTCTGGCTGTCTTCCGCGGTGGAGAAGACCTGGGACTTCTTGGCCGGGATGGTGCTGTTGCGGGAGATGAGGACCGTGGAGACGCCGCCCAGGGTCTCGATGCCGAGCGACAGCGGGGTAACGTCCAGGAGCAGGATGTCCTTGACCTCGCCTGCGAGCACGCCGGCCTGGACCGCGGCGCCGGCAGCGACGACCTCGTCGGGGTTGACGCCCTTGTGGGGCACCTTGCCGAAGAACTCCTCGACCCTCTTCTGCATGAGCGGCATGCGGGTCACGCCGCCGACGAGCACGACCTCGTCGATGTCGCCGGGGCGCTTACCCGCGTCCGCCAGCGCTCTGCGTACCGGCTCGAACGAACGTTCGATCAAGTCTGCGACGAGCTGTTCGAGGCGGGAGCGGGAGAGCTTGAGCATCAGGTGCTTGGGGCCTGTGGAATCAGCGGAGAGGAACGGCAGGTTGATTTCGGTCTCCATGGTGGACGAGAGCTCGATCTTTGCCTTCTCAGCCGCTTCCTTGAGGCGCTGGAGGACGACCCTGTCTCCGGAAACGTCGATACCTGATTCCTTCTTGAACTCCTGGGTGAGGTATTCGATGATCTTCTGATCCATGTTGTCGCCGCCGAGGTGCGTGTCGCCGTTGGTAGACCGCACTTCGACGACCTCGCCGCCGACCTCGAGGACCGAGATGTCGAAGGTGCCGCCGCCGAAGTCATAGACGGCGATTACCTGGTTCGCTTTCTTGTCCAGGCCGTAGGCGAGGGCCGCGGCGGTGGGCTCGTTGATGATGCGGCGGACGTTGAAGCCGGCGATACGGCCGGCGTCTTTCGTTGCCTGGCGCTGGGAGTCATTGAAGTATGCGGGCACGGTGATGACCGCCTCGGTCACCTCCTCACCAAGGTAGTTCTCAGCGGCACGCTTCATCTTCTGGAGCACGCGGGCGGAGATCTCCGGAGGCGAGTAGGTCTTGCCGCGCAGTGACACAGATGCGTCGCCGTTGGTTGCTTCCTCCACCCTGTAGGGGACCATTTTGATCTCTTCTCCGACCTCGGAGAAGCGGCGCCCCATGAACCGCTTGATGGAGAACACGGTGTTCTCCGGGTTTGTGACTGCCTGACGCTTCGCGATCTGGCCGACCATGACTCCGCCCTTGTCGTCGAATGCGACGACCGACGGGGTCGTGCGAGCGCCCTCTTCATTCTCGATAACCTTGGGGGTCCCGCCTTCCATGACTGCCACGCAGGAGTTCGTAGTTCCAAGGTCGATTCCGATTATTTTAGCCATCTCTCACCCCCTGGGTCCAACAACAAAATCGCACGTAAAGTAATAGAGAGTGAGAGGAAGTCAAGCACGTTCGGTTGACAGTCGGAAAGAACGCGTGATACTGAAAATCTGTTCAGGGGGTGCCGCGTGGCGTCCATAGAGCAGATCATCGAGGAATGGGAGAAGTCGGAACGGTTCGGGCCATGCTTTTCCGCTCACGCTGTCCAGCTTCCCCGGGCGCCCCGGACGGCGCCGATCCCGGACTGGCTTGATGCGAGGCTTTCGGCAGCGCTGCGGGCGCAGGGAATCGAGCAGCTCTATTCGCATCAGGCGGAGGCGATGGAGTCCGTCCATGCGGGGCGAAACGTCGTGCTCGTCACCCCGACGGCATCGGGGAAGACGCTGGCGTACAACCTGCCGGTGCTCCAGAGCATAGTCGCGGACGAGACATCCCGGTCGCTCTACATTTTCCCCACCAAGGCGTTGACTCAGGACCAGTACACGGGGCTCTACGAGCTGATCCAGAAGCTGGACGTACGGATCGGCACGCACACGTACGACGGCGATACGCCCGCGGACGCCAGGAACGCGGTTCGGGAAATGGGGCACATAGTGCTGACCAACCCCGACATGCTCCACTCCGCGATCCTCCCGCACCACCCGAAGTGGATGAAGCTGTTCCGCAACCTCAAGTACGTGGTGATCGACGAGGTGCACACGTACAGAGGCGTTTTCGGCTCGCACATGGCGAACGTGATCCGCCGTCTCGTGCGCATCGCCCGGTTCCACGGTTCGGACCCGAGGTTCATCCTCTGCTCCGCCACGGTTGCAAACCCGAAGGAGCACGCGGAAGCGCTGGTCGAGGCGCCCGTTGACCTGGTCGACCGGTCTGGCGCACCGCTGGGCCTGCGGCACGTGCTGCTGTTCAATCCGCCCGTGGTCAACAAGCAGTTGGGCATCAGGGCCAGCTATATCAAGCAGGCGCGGATGTTTGCGCACGAGCTGGTCATGCGCGACGTGCCCGTAATCGTGTTTGCCCTGTCGCGGCTGAACGTCGAGCTGCTGGTGAAGTACGTACGCGAAGGGCTGGCCAAGGAGAACGTAAGCCCCGACGTGGTGCAGGGGTATCGAGGAGGGTATCTCCCGTCGCGGCGCAGGGAGATCGAGAAGGGGCTGCGGGACGGCGAGGTCAAGTGCGTGGTCGCTACCAACGCTCTGGAACTGGGCATCGACATAGGCTCATTGGACGCTTCGATCGTTGCGGGCTACCCCGGCTCTCAGGCGAGCCTGCTCCAGCAGTGGGGCCGTGCAGGCCGGAAGAGCGGCACGTCGCTGTGCCTGTTCGTGGGGCGCTCGGACCCCATCGACCAGTATGTAGTGACGCACCCGGATTTCATGCTCGGCAAGAGCCCGGAAGAGGCCCGCATCGATCCAAACAACCCGTACATCCTTGCGGATCACATGAAGTGCGCCGCGTTCGAGCTGGCGTTCACCGAAGGTGAGAAGCTTGGTGCGCTGCCCCCGGAGCACGTCGGCGGCATACTGAAGATGATGGCGTCGTCGCACGTGCTGCACAAGGTGGACCGGCGCTACATGTGGTCCAGCGAGACCTACCCGGCGAGTGCGGTCAGCCTGCGGAACATCCCGGGCGAGAACTTCGTGGTGATCGACAGGCCCAGCAAGCAGATTGTCGCGGAGGTCGATTTCGTGAGCGCGCACACGATGCTTCACGAAGGTGCGATCCACAACGTGGACGGCGTCCAGTACCACGTGAAGGAGCTGGACTATACGGGCCGCAAGGCATACGTGGAGCGTGCGATAACGGACTACTACACCGACGCTGAGACGTACGTCGAGGTCCGCATCCTGGACGAGCACGACCGGAAGCAGCATCCTGGGTTCGAGGCGTGCCACGGCGAGGTGAGCGTCACCGAGAAGGTGGTCGGCTACAAGAAGATCCGGTTCTACACGTCGGACAACGTGGGGTATGGCGAGGTGAACCTGCCGGAGCTGACGTTGCACACGATGGGATGCTGGGCCACCGTGGGTGCGGACGTGTTGAGACGGATCCAGTACGGTGCGGTCGAAATAGCGGATGCGATGATGGGGGTGGCGAGGGCGCTGCACGTGGTTGCCGCGCTGCGGATGATGTGTGCCGTACAGGACATCGGGCATTGCGTAGGAGACCGCTCGTCGAAGTCGTTTTCGATCTCCGGCGTCACGTTCAGGGGCGCGTACAAGTGGGACGAGGAATCCGCGGGAGAGAGCTTCTCGCCCACGGTGTTCCTGTTCGACCGCAGGGCCGGCGGGGTGGGGCTGGCGCCCGCAATCCACGCCATCCTGCCGTCCGTCGCCTACGACGCCCGCGGCCTCGTGGCCGCGTGCGAATGCGAGTCCGGCTGCCCGTCCTGCATCGGCCCGTCGTCGGCCGCGGAAGGGGCGAACCCGAAGACGATTGCGCTGGACATCCTGGCCGCGCTCTCGACCTGAGCGGGAGGCGGTGTCTGCGGGTGGCCAAAGCCGGAGGCGGTGATGGCGGACGATTTCCTGAAGCGGTTCAAGCGGCTGGTGGGGGAGGTGCAGCGGCCGCAGACCTCCTCGCCGGCTTCGGAGGTGACTGATCCGAGCCGGCCGCAGACCTCCTCCGCCGGCTTTGCCGGGGCCTCCCCCGCAAGCGGGGGAGGCGAAAATACCCCGTTTCCCCCTCCCCACTTGTGGGGAGGGGGCGGCCAGAGGCCGCCGGAGGGGTCCGAGATCCGGCGACCACCCCCGGCTTCGGATTCCGTCTCCACGCCGCTGGGCCACGTCCGCGTGATCGAGACCCGTCTCCGCCATCCGGACCTGCTCACGGATTCGGTCGTGGCCAACGCTGCCCGGATCAAGGACGCCCGGGTGCGGGGCTTCAGCAAGGCGGGTGCGCTGTTCCTGGACATCGAGGCGACGGGGCTCTCGCACGGGGCGGGGACGGTGGCGTTCCTTCTGGGGCTGGGACGTGTCGATGGAGACGACTTCGTCGTAGAGCAGATCCTCCTTGAGGACTACAACGAGGAGCCTGCGCAGCTCCTCCTGCTGCTTGAGCGGCTGAGCGCCTCGACCCATCTTGTGTCGTACAACGGGAAGTCGTACGACACCAGCGTGCTGGAGAGCCGGCTGGTGATGAACCGGCTGATGGACCGGGAGGAGGCGCACCTCAAGCTCATGCCGCACCTGGACCTGCTGCACCTGGGGCGGCGGCTGCATGCGGGCACCCTGGAAAACTACACACTCTCGAGCATGGAGCGGGGCGTCCTGGACCACCGCCGAATCGATGACCTGCCCGGCGAGCTGGTCCCGCAGCACTACTTCCAGTATCTCGTCAGCCGCGACCCGGTGCACCTTGAGCCGGTGCTGCGGCACAACCTCCAGGACGTCGTGTCGCTGGCTCTACTTGCGCATTCTTTTCTCCAGCTTCTCGATCCAGCGGAGACCCCGCCGTCGGCGCGAATCGAGTACAACGTCGCCCGGGAGATCGTCCAGACCGGGGACTTCCAACGGGCCAGGGTGCTGCTTGCGGATGCGCTTCGCAGCGTCGTTGGGCCGATGCCTGTTCCGGTAGCCGCCCGGGAACACCCTTGGGCAGCGCTCATTCAGTGTCTACCGGAACCCGGCCCGTCGCTTCGGTTGTGCCAGAGGCAGGACCTTGTTCCCGAGCCGTGGGTTGTCGACGCCACTGCGCTCTTGTGCAGGGCGATTCGGCGGACGGGAGGAACGTGGGAGGAGGAGCTTGACGCCTGGGAGACGGTACAACACGTCGGCGGCGGGAACCGCAGGGTTCACCTGGAGATGAGCAAGATCTACGAGCACAAGGCGAAGGACCTCAACCGGGCCATCCGGGAAGCAGACACGGCTCTCTTGTGCGGGCCGCCGTCTCCAGAGATCGAGGCAAGGATAGAACGGCTGAAGAAGCGGCTCATGGGGTAAGGCCGTTGCGGATGTGCCTTCACCTCGGCCGTAGCGGATGTGCCGGCATTGCGGCGCGCCGTTTCGATCATCCCAATCCGTGCTAGCCCGCCCACCGGGCGGGCGAACAACTGGCGTGTTCGTCTCCCATGGGCTCCGATAGGCCAGGGTCAACGACCCTGGTGGGCGTGCGGATGTGCCGCCTCGAAGCCCGTTTCGGATGTGCCTCCGTCGCGGGGCTTGTTCTACCATCGAGAGATATCACTTGACCCACACGGTCAGCTTGATCACAATTGGGGTCGCAATGTAGTGAACGAACATGCGCAGGGGGTGGGGAGGTGGAACGTGAAACCGATGGCGGTCGGAAGGGCCGGGAGAGAGAGAGCAGCTTGACGGAGGCGCAGCAGGCGTTTCTGCGCTTGTGGCGGAGCGGCGCCGATCCGAGGCCGAGGCCGGGCAGGCCCGGCCAGCATCTCACCCTGAAGCTACCACGCGGGCAAGGTACGCGGCCAGGGATTTCTGGCGGTCACCTGCCGCCAACGACGGATCAACAAATG
>Ga0172371_10014154_pt1 | contig 10304 bp, 9 predicted proteins | sample Lak12m_FD_114543 | JGI IMG/M metagenome (GOLD analysis project Ga0172371, IMG submission 114543) | Freshwater microbial communities from Kabuno Bay, South-Kivu, Congo - kab_022012_12m | ecosystem: Environmental > Aquatic > Freshwater > Lake | place: Democratic Republic of the Congo: South-Kivu... | reverse complement strand
TGGATGGCCTGGAAGTCCCTTGCATCGACTGTCGCGCAGCGGACGCCGACGCCGTCGCAGAGCCGCTGGATGTCCACGGCCGGACCCTGGCTCTTGTCCGGCCGGATCCCGGTCCCCGGATGCCCTTGGTGTCCGGTCATGGCGGTCGTGCGGTTGTCGAGGATGAGGACCAGGCCCTCGGCTTCGTTGTAGGCGGCGCTGATGAGCGGCGTGACGCCCGAATGGAAGAAGGTGGAGTCTCCGATCACGGCCGCCGACGCCTTGCGCCCCAGCGCCTCGTTGAAGCCTGCCATGATGCCGATGCTGGCGCCCATACAAAGCGAGCAGTCGAGCGCGTTCAGCGGCGGGTCGGCGCCCAGCATGTAGCAGCCGATGTCGCCCATGGCCGCCATCTTCTGGCGCCGCAGAGCGGTGAACACGGAGCGGTGCCGGCAGCCGGGGCACAGCACCGGCGGCCGCACCGGCAGGCCGTCGGCCGATCGCCGCATATCGCGGAGACGCGGCGCCGGCGGGAACACGGGTTCGCGCCGCTCCGGCGGTGCGCGGTCGATGTACGGTCGCAAGGCGTCGAAGACGATCTCGGGGTCCAGCTCGCCGTCGGCGGGGATCGCCTCCTTGCCCACCACCGGCAGTCCCAGCATCCGCACCTGCTCCTCGAGGAAGCCGTCGAGCTCTTCGACGACGAAGACCCTCGCCACCTTCTCGTACAGAGCCGCCACCTTCCGGTACGGCACCGGATACGACAGGCCGAGCTTGAGGAACCAGGCCTCCGGGAAGGCCTCGCGGGCGTACTGGTACGCGACGCCCGACGCGATGATGCCGAAGCCGGCGGTGCCCTGCTCCAGGATGTTGAGCGGCGTGTCCTCGGCGCGCTCGCGCAGCCGCTCCAGACGCTCGATGACGAAGCGCGTCCGCAGGCGTGCCCACTGCGGCACCATGAGATGCTTGGTGATGTCCTTGACGTACTCGATCACCGGTGGCTCGATGGGGTCGCCGGGGACCACCTGGCCGCGCCCGTGCGACAGCTTGGTCGTGGAGCGCAGGAGCACCGGCGTGTCGAACTCCTCCGAGAGCGCGAACGCCTCGGCGACGAAGTCGTAGGCCTCCTGGCTGTCACTCGGCTCGAGCATCGGGATCTTGGCGAACTTCGCGTAGTTGCGGTCGTCCTGCTCGTTCTGCGACGAGTTCATCCCGGGGTCGTCGGCGCAGACGATCACCAGCCCGGCGTACACGCCGGTCTCGGTGAGCGTGAGCAGTGGGTCGGCGGCCACGTTCAGGCCCACGTGCTTCATGGTGACGATGCTGCGCGCGCCGGCGCGGCAGGCCCCGATGGCCGTCTCCAGCGCCACCTTCTCGTTGACGCACCACTCTACGTGCGGGCCGCCGAGGCCGGCCATGGTCTCAAGGATCTCGGTGGACGGCGTGCCGGGATAACCACAGGCGAACCCCGCCCCGGCACGCGCGGCGCCGTAGGCGACCGCCTCGTTCCCCATCAGGAAGAGCATCTTGCCGGTCGTGCTCATTGAACCTCCCATCAACCGCCGCCGTACCTGGCCCGCAGCGCCCGCTTGTTCACCTTACCGACGCTCGTCCTGTCGATGGCGTCGATGAACACGACCCCGTCGGGCACGGCGTACTTCGAGATCACGCCCTTCTGTGCGTAGCCGAGCACGAAGGCCCGGATCGCCTCCTTGTCGCCCTCCGCGCCGTCCTTGAGGACCACGAGCGCCAGCGGCCGCTCGCCCCACTTCTCGTCGGGCACGCCGATCACGGCCGCCTCGGCGACCGCCGGGTGCTGACCGATGATGCTCTCGAGCTCGAGCGAGGAGATCCACTCCCCACCCGTCTTGATCACGTCCTTGATGCGGTCCGAGACCTGCAGATAGCCCAGCCGGTCTATGTAGCCGATGTCGCCCGTGTGCAGGTACCCCCCCGCCCACAGCTGCTCGGAGCTCTGTTCGTCCTTGAGGTAGCCCATGGTGACCCAGGGTGCGCGCAGGACGATCTCGCCGGTCGCCTGGCCGTCGTGCGGCACATCCTCCATCTCGTCGTCGACGATCCGCAGATCGACGAGCGGGTTGGGCCGGCCGGCCCGGCAGCGGATCTCGAGCTCGCGCTCCTCGCCGAGGTCGTCCATGCCCGGAGGCAGGTGCGCGCTCATGATGAACGGGCATGTCTCGCTGAGACCGTACCCGCCGTAGATGTCGATGCCTCTGTCGAGGGCCTGTCGGCACAGGGCCCTGGGCAGCGGCCCGCCGCCGATGATCACCTTCCACCGCGAGAGGTCGACCTCGTCGACCGCCGGGCTCCCCAGCAGCATGTGCATGATGGTGGCCACGCAGTGCGAGACGGTGACGCCCTCCTTGTGGATGAGCCCCAGCAGCACGGCCGGGTCGTAGCGGCCCGGGTAGACCTGCTTGACGCCCATGAGCGTCGCCATGTACGGGTAGCCCCAGGCGTGGGCGTGGAACATGGGCGTGATCGGCATGTACACGTCGTCCTGGTGGAAGGCGCCCTGCCGCGGCGCCATGGCCATCGCCGAGAGCCCCGCCAGCGTGTGCAGCACGAGCTGGCGGTGGCTGTAGTACACGCCCTTCGGCAGGCCGGTGGTGCCGGTCGTGTAGAACGTGGTCGCCAGCGTGTCCTCGTCGAGGTCGGGGAACTCGCTGGCGCTCGGGCTCCTCGCCAGCAACTCCTCGTACTCGGCCGCCAGATCGATGCCGGTCGCCGGAGGCTGCGGTAGATCGCTCAGCAGTACGAATCGCTTGACCGTCGTGAGACGGTCCCTGATCTGTTCCAGCACCGGCAGGAACTCGGCGTTGACCAGGATGATGTCGTCTTCCGCGTGCTCGATGGTGTAGACGATCTGCTCGGGCGAGAGGCGGACGTTCACGGTGTGCAGCACGGCCCCCATCATCGGCACCGCGAAGAAGCACTCCAGGTACCGGTGGCTGTCCCAGTCCATGATCCCGACCATGTCCCCCGGCCGTACGCCGAGGCTCGCCAGGCCGTTCGCCAGCCGGCCGACACGACCGGTGAAGTCACGGTAGGTGAAGCGCCGCAGATCGCGATAGACGATCTCCTGGTCGAGCGCGTGCGCCAGCGGAGCGTGCAGCAGGTGCTTGATCAGCAGCGGGTAGGAGTAGGCGGACGGCGTCCGCTCGATCGGCCGGGCAGTCATGGGCGCGTCTCCCGAAACGGCATCAGACGACCTCCAGGGCCGTGGCCATCGAGACCCCGCCGCCACCGCAGAGCGTGGCCAGGCCGAGCGACTTGCCGCGCCGCCGCAGCGCATGCAGCAGCGTGACCATGAGCCGGCAGCCGGTGGAGCCGACCGGGTGGCCGAGGCCGATGCCGGAGCCGTTGACGTTGGTGGTCTCCCGGTCGAGACCCAGATCGCGCTCACACGCAAGGTACTGCGAGGCGAAGGCCTCGTGGACCTCCAGCAGGTCGAAGTCGGCGAGCCGCAGCCCGGAGCGCCGCTCCAGGTCGCGGACGGCCGGCACGGGGCTGATGCCCATCAGCGATGGTTCACAACCGCCGTAGCCGACGGCTCTGATGCGGGCCAGCGGCGCGAGGCCGAGGTCGCGAGCCCTGGCCCGAGACATGATGACCATGGCGCTGGCGCCGTCGTTGATCCCGGACGAGTTGCCGGCCGTGACCGTGCCGATCTCCGGCACGAACACAGGTGGCAGCGCCGCCAGATCCTCGAGGCGCAGACCGGGGCGGAAGTGCTCGTCGCGGTCGAAGACGAGCGGTGGCCGCCCCTTCCTCTGCGGCACTTCGACCGGCACGATCTCATCGGCGAAGTCGCCCTCCGTGGTCGCCCGCTCGACGTTGTGATGGCTGCGCAGGGCCACCGCGTCCATCTCCTCGCGGGTGATGCCGTACTCCTCGGCCAGCAACTCGGCGGTGTGGCCCATCGTGTAAGGCCGGCCCTGCAGGCGGACCCGCACGGGGCGCTCGCCATCCTCCTCGACGGTCGGCACCGGCCGATAGCGGGACCCGCAGAACAGGCCTTCCATGACCTCGTCGTCGAGGCTCTGGTTCTGCAGCCGCGCGCCCCAGCGGGCCGACGGGGCGGCGTAGGGCACGCCGGACATCACTTCGACGCCACCGGCGACGATCACGTCGGCCAGGCCCGCCTTGATCATCGCCATGCCGGAGATCACCGCCTCCATCGCCGACACGCAGACGCGATCCATGGACACGGCAGGCGTCGTGACCGGGATGCCGGCTTCCAGCGCCGCCGAGCGGGCGACGCTCTTGGTGAGGTACGGCTCGAAGCAGCAGCCCAGCCGGACGTCGTCCACGTCGCCTGGGCTTATCTGCGCACGAGCCATGGCTTCGCGGATGACGGTCGCGGCGAGAGTGAAGGCCGGCACGTCCCGCAAGGTGCCGCCGAACGCGCCGATGGCCGTGCGGCACGCGGCGACGATCACGACGTCGTCCATGGACACCCCCAAAGAAGACCTCCCCCGATTGCCCGTGACATGCTATCGCGCCGCCGGCGACCGAATGCGGAATGGTAGTCGCACTCTCTCCTGTGAGTCAATCACTGCGCCGTCAGCAATCCTGCGAATCGGCTGTCTGGACACGATTACTGCGAAGGACATCCACTGTGACCGGATGCGGTGCCGGGCGTCACGTGGCTGTCGCGACGACACCTCTACCCGTCGACCGGGCGATTCGGTGCCCGCGGAGCCGCCGCCCCGCGCCACGGATCGCCCGCCTGGAGTCCCGGCCGCCCGGCGGATGTCAGATGAACTCGGTGTGCCCGTCCACGGCGATGGCCTGTCCCGAGATGCGGGCCCCCTGCTCCGAGCACAGGAACAGGATCATGGCCGCGACGTCGTCCGGGGTCACGAACGTCCGCAGCGAGCAGCCGCGCACCCAGTCCTCCCGAAGCTGCTCACAGGTCAGGCCCTTCTCCCCAGCCTCCAGGCAGATGACGCGCTCGAGGCGCTCGCCCTCCACGCCGCCGGGGCAGATGGCGTTGGCACGGACCCCGAACGGGCCCAACTCCATGGCGAGCGTCTTCGTGAACCCGATGAGAGCCCACTTGCTGGCCACGTACGGCGACCGCGTGGGTCCGCCGAAGAACCCGTAGTGCGACGACATGGTCACGACGCAGCCGTTCCGCTGCTCCTTGAGCAGCGGAACGGCCCGGCGGGTACACAGGAACGCACCGGTGAGGTTCACGTCGAGGGTACGTCGCCACTGCTCGAGGGGCACGTTCTCCACGCAGGCCACCGGCCCTCCGACGCCGGCGTTGTTCACCAGCACGTCGAGACCGCCAAGGTGAGCGAGGGCTCCGTCGAACAGGCGATCGACGTCGGCCTCGTCGGAGACATCGGCGACGGTGGCCCCGATCGCCGGACCCGCGGACCGCAGGTCCTCCACGAGACCGGCGTCGACGTCGCAGGTGAACACGCGGGCGCCCGCCTCGGCGAAGGTGGCGGCGATCACCCTGCCTATGCCGCTTCCCCCGGCGGTGACCACGACGCGCGCACCGGAGAGGCCGGTCAGTTCCATTCCTCACTCCTTTCTGGGGCACACACCGCGCCGAAGGACGTCTTGACATCCGCTCAGGCGCCGATATGCTCCCGAGTTAACCACACGGTTAATCCGCGGTCCAGGTGCTGCACCAGGGCCCGGATCCACGGACCAGCACGACACGCGGAGTGTGACATGACGGAGGAACGGCGCATCGCGACGCGCATGGGAGACGGTACCATCGTCCACCTCACGCGCAGCGAGATCCAGGCGGACATCGAAGCCGGCACCGCTGCGGCTGCCAAGCGCGCCAAGCTGGAGCCGCTCACCGAGGACGAACAGGCGCACCTGCTCGAGATCTACGCCAGCCCGGCGCGCTTCGTCGGCGTCGATGTCGGCGACGAGGTCATCCTCTCCTGCGACGGCACCGGCATGAAGACCCACGCCACGCGCCAGCAGGACATGCAGAGCTTCGAGCAGTGGATGGGCGCCGATCTCGTGGAGCTCTGCGTCGGCGACTACTCGCTCAAGGTCGTGCGCACCATCCTGCCGTACGAGGCCCAGGCCCTGCACGACGCGCAGCTGCAGATGGTCGTCCCCATGCAGTACGGCGTCATGCCCAACCTGGGCCTCTACTCCACGCCCGACGGCCCCTGCCAGAACTGGAGCGAGCTGCTGCCGCTGGGGAAGATCGACGAGGCACGGGCGGCCGAGGAAGAGGCCGTCGAGATGGCCGTGGAAGACATGGTCAAGCTCGGCGACGCCATGTACGAGGCCGGGGCCGACGGCCTCGACTGGGACACCACCGGCGCCTCGGGCGACCCCGAGTTCGCCGCCGCGCTGCGGGCCACCGAGATCCTGCGCAATAAGTACCCCGACATGGGCGTGGAGCTGGGCATGGCCGGCGAGTTCGTGCTGGGCATGCACGGCCAGCTGGAGTACGACGGCGTGCGCCTGGCCGGTCTCTGGCCGCACGAGCAGATGCTGCTGGCACAGAAGGCCGGTGCCACCATGTTCGGGCCGGTCGTCAACATCAACACCGGCAAGACCTGCGCCTGGAACATGGCCCGCGCCGTCACGCTCATCAAGCCGTGCATGGCCGACGCACAGATCCCCATCCATCCCAACGTGGGCATGGGCGTCGGCGGCGTGCCGATGTTCGTCTACCCCATCGTCGATGCGGTCTGCCGGGCGAGCAAGTCGTTCGTCGAGCTGCTGCACGTGGACGGGTTGTAGGTCGGCTCGGGTGACCCGCTCGGGATGCAGGGCACCCACACGCAGGCCGCGGGCATGGGCGGTATGCGGGCAGCCGGAGACCTGGTGGCCCGCATGCAGATGACCAGGGGCATGCGTCTCAAGGAAGCCAAGGCCTACGTCGCCGAGAAGCTCGGCGTGTCGCCGGGAGACCTCAGCGACCCCGCCGTGATGACCGACGTGCGCAACGAGCTCGGCTTCGGGCGCATCCACAGCTACGCCATCAGCCAGCCGGCGCAGGCCAACTTCATCGAGGCCAAGTTCAACATCAGCCGCGTCCTCGACATCCCCATCAACTGCGTCGAGAAGTTCAAGGATCGCGCCGGCCTGGCCTGAGCACGCCCGACAACGAACGGCCGGCGGCACGGTGCGCGACGCTTGCGCGCACCGTGCCGCCGTCTCTCCCACGCCCGCCTCCACGACCACCAAGGAGCACCCCATGTCCGACCTCTTCGAGCAAGCCGCCGAGACGATCATCGACGCCGACCGCGCCGCCGCCGAGGCGACCGCCACGCAGGCGCTCGAGGCCGGCATCGCACCGGCCGAGATCATGAGCAAGGGCTTCGTGGCCGGCATCGCCGAGGTCGGCGAGCGCTTCGAGAGCGGCGAGCTCTTCCTGCCCGAGCTGATGATGAGCGCCCAGGCGATGGAGGGTGCCATGAGCATCTGCAACGCCGCCCTGGGCGAGGGCGGCGCCGCCAAGAAGGCGCACATCGTCATCGGCACCGTGCAGGGCGACGTGCACGACATCGGCAAGGCGATCGTCATCGCCTACCTCAAGGCCAACTCCTACGAGGTCACCGACCTGGGACGTGACGTACCCAACGAGACCTTCCTGACACGTGCCGCCGAGGCGAACGCCCAGGTGATCGGCATGAGCGCCCTGCTGACGACCACCATGGAGGAGCAGAAGAAGCTCATCACGACGCTCCTTGAGACCGGTGAGCGAGAGAAGTACAGGATCGTCGTCGGCGGCGCCCCGGCGACCCAGCGCTGGGCCGATGCCATCGGCGCCGATGCCTACGCCGAGGATGCCTCCGACGGCGTCAAGAAGATCGATGCGTTGATGGACCTGGGGTGAGGTGGGCACGGGAGGAGACGGCATGAAGCATGTGGGATGCGTCGGTCTGGGGCACATCGGCTACCACCTGGCCGCCAACCTGCTGGCCGGCGGCTACGAGGTCACCGTCCACGACCTCGACCCGGCCGCCGCACGAGGCCTCATCGATGAAGGCGCGCACTGGGCAGGCTCGCCGGCCGAGACGGCGCGCGCCTGCGAGGCCGTGATCACCTGCCTGCCGTCGGTGGCCGCCGTCACGGCGGTGGTCGCCGGGAAGCAGGGCCTGCTCGACGGCTTTTCGCCGGGCGGCACCTGGATAGACATGAGCACCAACGACCTGCACGAGCTGCAGCGTCTGGCGGCGCTGGCCGCAGAGAAGGGCGTCGACACCCTCGAGGCACCGGTCACCGGCGGCTGCCACAACGCCTCGTCGGGCACCATCACCATACTCGTCGGCGGCGACAAGTCGACCTTCGAGCGGCAACGCGACATCTTCGAGACGGTCGGCGGTCGCGTACTCCACATCGGCCCCCTCGGCAAGGCGTCGATCATCAAGGTGATCACCAACATGCTGGCCTTCATCCACATCGCCGCTTCGGCCGAGGCGTTCATGCTGGCCAAGCGCGGCGGCATCGACCTGCGCCTCGCCTGGGAGGCCATCAGAGCCAGCTCCGGCAACAGCTTCATCCTCGAGACCGAGAGCACCACCATCCTCGGCGGCAGCTACGACGTCGGCTTCTCCTTCGACCTCTGCCTCAAGGACATGGGCTTCGCCATGGCGCTGGGGCGCGAGATGGACGTCCCGCTCGACGTCGCCGGCACCGTCGAGCAGCTCTTCGTCCGAGGGCGCGCCCACTACGGCGGCCGGGCCGAGTACGCCATGGTCGCCAAGCTGCTGGAAGAGGCCTGCGGCACCGATCTGCGCGCGCCGGGCTTCCCCACCACCCTGGAGGAGTACCTGGAGCGCATGCCGAGAGCCGCGGTCGACTGACCGGCGCCACCGTCTACGGTACCGGCCAGCCGCCGGCGCCACCGTCTCCGGCGCAGCCGCCGCCGGCGCCGTCGCGTATGCCCGGCCTTTGTGTCGCGGTCCCTCGTCCCTGTAACCTTGCTCCCCGACGCCGGGCGCACGTCCGCGGCGAGCACGGCACGAGGAGCAGCGATGGTCAGACAGGGACAGACTCCGTTCGGCACGGTCGATCTGGACGACCTGGACCGGCGCATCATCGGACACCTGCGCGACAACGCCCGGCGGTCGTACGCCGACATCGCACGCACCGTCGGCGTCTCGGAGCCGACCATCCGCAACCGCGTCGACCGGATGATCCGCACGGGGGCGATCCTGCCCAAGACGCGAGTCAACCCCGAGGCGCTGGGCTTCCCGGTCGACGCCATGATCGGCATCCGTGTCGACCGCGGGCGCATGCCGGAGGTCGGCGCCCGGCTGGCCGGGATGGAGCACGTCGCCTATGTCGCCTACACCACCGGCACCTTCGACATCCTCATCGAGGCCTACTTCGAGGACAAGGACGGCCTCTACGACTTCCTCAACGGCCCGCTGGCCACCGTCGAGGGCATCAACTACACCGAGACGTGGCACGTGTTGCGGACCGAGAAGTACAACACCGAGTGGGAGGGCGAGAACGTCGGCCTCCCGCCGCTCGCCCCGCCGCCGGACCGGTGATCGATCCCGGCCCTGGCGCCGGGCGGTGACGCGACGGCGTCTGCGGCCGCGGGACCTCACGCTCCCACCGTCGTCGGACGGCGTCCGTCCGGCTCTTCTGTCAGCTCATGCGGCTTCAGGCGAAAGATAGTTCTCTTCCGGTCTTGACGCAGAGAATATTCCCCTGAATACTGTGGACGACGGACTCTCGTTGTGAAGGAGCTGACGTGGACTCCCTCGATCGCCAGGTGCTCCTGGCTCTGCAGGCCGACGGACGCATGTCCAACATCGCACTGGCGCGCTCGCTCGGCCTGTCGCCTTCCGCGATGCTGGGCCGCGTGCGGCGTCTTGAACGCAGCGGCGCCATCCGCGGCTACCGTGCCATCATCGATCCGGCGGTGCTCGGGATAACCGTCCGCGCGTTCGTGGTCGCGCGGCTCAAGGAGCACAGCGAGCAGGCGATCCTGGAGTTCGAAGACCGCATCAAGTACGTGGCGGGCGTGCGCGCCTGCTATCACGTCACCGGCCAGTTCGACATGCTGATGGAGCTGGCGCTGCGCGACCTCGACCACCTCAGCCGGCTGATCCGGGTCGACATCGCCCAGATCCCCGGCGTCATGAACCTGGAGACGATGCTGATCATGGCCGATTCGGTCGCCGACGAAGGCTGGCCGACGGTCCCCGAGCCCTGAGACGGCCACGCTCGCCGCGTCGCCGCATCCGACCACTGAGGAGGGATCCATGCCCCGCACAGGCGTCCTCGACCTGCACGAGATGAAGCGCGCCGGCCGGCAGATCACCTGGCTGACCGCCTACGACTACCCCACCGCC
>Ga0172371_10014153_pt1 | contig 10306 bp, 9 predicted proteins | sample Lak12m_FD_114543 | JGI IMG/M metagenome (GOLD analysis project Ga0172371, IMG submission 114543) | Freshwater microbial communities from Kabuno Bay, South-Kivu, Congo - kab_022012_12m | ecosystem: Environmental > Aquatic > Freshwater > Lake | place: Democratic Republic of the Congo: South-Kivu... | reverse complement strand
ATTGCCAGCTTAAATCTGGTTATCTCCTGCGGAATGTCTTTGTCGGCGATCCAATATTTTGGGAACGAACTGCCCGGATGTGTTAAAATTCGGGCATATCCAATCGCGATTCCCTTTGATGCCGCTTCGTGCTTTATGTGTTGTGCTTTTGGCATCTTTAATCTTCGCCGAACTTGTTGTCTATTAATTTACCAAGTTCGAGCAGGGCGTCGTTTTCGTCTTCGCCGTCGGTCTCGACGGTTATTTCCGTTCCTTTCGCGGCGGCCAGCATTAAAACGCCCATAATGCTCTTGCCGTTCACGGAAACGGCGTCTTTTTTCACAATTACGCCAGCCCTATATCTGTTCGCTATTTTGACAAACGAGGCCGCGGCCCTTGCGTGAAGCCCGAGCTCGTTCGATATTATAAATGTCTTGGTAACCATATTAAGAAATTTTCCCTTCCAGGATGTTGCTTGCTATCACGATATTTTTTCTGCCGTAATCTCTTATAAATTGTGGAAGCTCTTCAAACGAAAGTTTGTTCCGATCGCTGACGAGTTTTATCAACATCGGCAGATTAAGACCGCTTATCACTTCCAACTTGGATTTTCCGAGGAACGAGAGGCAGAGATTTGACGGGGTTCCGCCGAACATGTCGGAGAGGATCAGCACGCCGTTTCCTGAATCAACAGTCTTGATGGCCTCGGATATCTTATGGCGATTTGCCTCGACAGGGGCGTTTGAATCTATGGCCACGCCGGTTATTCCTTCGGTCTCTTTAAGGATTTTCTTTGTTGTTTCTACCATCTCCTGCGCAATGTTGTCGTGAGTTACCACTACGATCCCTATCATAAAATAAGCACCTTTCTTATTCTGTCATTTCCCATATCTCTTTTTGACGTTTTGAAGTAGCCAGAATCTCCTTGTTCAATTTATCCTGAAATTCCCGGGCCGAATGATGTCCCTGAAGTTTCAACAAATGGTTGCGCGAGGCGACCTCTATTATTGCCGCAAGGTTTCTGCCGGGCCTGACCGGTATCTGAACAAGAGGCAGTCTGACGTCCAGCAGGGGGAATTTTTTGTCTTCGAGACCCAGCCTGTCGTATTCTGCGGATGGATCCCAATCATTAAGTTCCGCAACCAGCTCTATGATCTTATGGTCGCGCACAGCCGATATACCGAAGAGGTCTCTTATATTTATGATGCCGAGGCCCCTTATTTCCATGTGATATTTTATTATTTCGGAGCCGGTCCCGTAAAGGGTTGAAGGCGGGCGTTTTTTGATGTTCACGATATCGTCCGCCACAAGGCGATGGCCTCTAAGCACAAGGTCTAACGCCAGTTCGCTTTTACCGATGCCGCTCTTTCCGGCGATAAGCACGCCGATGCCGAAGACGTCCATCAAAACGCCGTGTATCGTTGTCGAGGCCATCAGGGCGTCTTCAAGATATCTTGAAACCCTGTTGATAAGCGTAGAGGTGGTTAGGCCGGATATAAAAAGAGGGATCTTTGATTTTTCACAGAGGCTTATTATCTCCTTCGGAGGCTCATCGTTTCCCGTCAGCATGAAGCAGGTGACATCTATTTTTGAGATAGAAGAGCAGACCTCTTTTCTTTTGTCCTTCGATTGCGAGTTGAAAAAATTAATTTCCTGTCTTCCAAGAACCTGTATTCGTCCGCTGTATAGGGCTTTGGTGTCTCCGGCAAGGGCCAGCCCCGGTTTTTGTATGCAGGGGATCAGTATCTTTTTCCCCAGGCCGGCGTTTCCGGCGCGAAGCGTAAGCTTGAGGTTCGTTTCGTTGTCCCTAAAAAATTTTATGACGGGTATAGCGAGCATAATTATATTTTTTTGTCTAACTCTATTAACATGGTATATATATTTTTTGGAAGATCGTTTTCCAAAAGTTTTTCTTTAAACCCCGGTATCGAAAGAAGCCTTGCGATCCTTGCAAGCAGTTTGAGATGTTCGGAAACCGAACCAAGGGGGGCAAGAAGGACGAAAAAGAGATGGGTCAGGTTCTTATCGTGGGCGTGAAAATCGATGCCCTGCCGGCTCTTGCCGATCGCCACCAACGGTTTCTCAATTCCGCTTATCTTTGCATGGGGGATGGCGACCCCTTTTTCGATCGCCGTTGAATCCAGATTTTCCCTTTCAAGGAGGGCAGATTCGATCGTATCGGACGAAAGTGAAGGGCAGATTTCCGCCACGTCCGAGGCAAGCTCATGGATAACACCGGTCATGTCCAAGGCCTTAAGCTCCGGAAAGACAAGCCGTTTGTTTAAATACTGCTCCAGCATGGGGACGAGTATTAGAACATTGGAATGGAAAATGCAACAGTTTAGGTGGGGTTGGTCCCCCGATATAAATAAGCCAACTTTGGGAGAAAAAGCGTCAGCGAGGCGGTATAAGCGGATTTAGGATAGCAAAAAAAATCTTTGACATTTTTCTAAATATAAGTAAGTGCATACTTACATGTCAAATGAAGGTGGTTACAAGAAACGATTGAAGGCGGAAGAGAGGAAAAAGCAGATCGCCATGAGGGCGGCGGAGCTGTTTGCAAAAAAGGGGCTCGATGGCGTGACCACAAAAGAGATAGCCAGCGCGGCGCGTGTTAACGAGGCGTTAATATTCAGGTTTTTCCCCACCAAGGAGGCCCTTTACACCGAGATCATCAATCAGAAGATACAGATTAAACCGCATGTGTTCGATATAAAAACGGCGTCTCAAAAAGGGGACGAAGAGGTTTTTAGGTCGGTAGCGGGGTTTCTTCTCTCGGAGATAAAAGAGGATAATACTCTTTTGAGGCTTATGCTTTTTTCCGCGCTGGAGGGGCACGATCTCTCATCCCTGTTTTTAAAAAACAGGGCGAACGTTTTTTTTGATTTTCTGGCGAAGTATGTGGACAACAGAAAAAAAGATGGGGCCTTTAGAGATATCAAATCTATTGCGGCGGTAAGGGCCTTTATGGGGATGTTTTTTCATTATGTGATGGTTCGCGAATTGTTCAAAGTGCCGAAGGCCTTTCAGATGACGGACGAAGAGGCCCTGGATCATTTTGTCGATGTCTTTTTGAACGGGATAAGAAAATGAGAATAAGATGGATCGCATATTTGGCCGCCGCAGGATTTTGCCTTTTGCCTGGAGGGCTTTATGCCGGGACCGTCAAGCTGACCATTAAAGACGCCGTCGAACTGGCGGTAAAGGCCAATTACGATGTCAATATGACGGAGGCCCGCCTTAATGAGCTGGAACATTACATCGGCGAGGTCAGAAGCGGCGCCTTGCCAAAGTTGTCCGGAACGGCCGCTTTTAAACGCAACATTAAAAAACCGGAGATATTCATCAACGAGCAGAAATTTAAATTGGGATTTAATAACGAGTTTGATACTGCGGTGTCATTTTCCCAGACAATCTATGCGGCGGGAAAGGTCCTTAAGGCGATCAAGGCGGCCAAGAGCGAGACAATGTCCCTCAAGGCATCTCTTAACGACTTGAGGGAAGAGATAAAATTGCAGGTGAAAAACACCTTCAATCAGATACTCCTTGCCGAACGGACGATCGAGATATCAAAGAAGACCCTTTCTCAAATGAGAGACCAGCTTTCCGCGATAAAAAAAAGATATAACGAAGGTCTGGAGAGCGATTACACCCTAATGCGGCAGGAGGTCCTGGTCTCGAACACGCTTCCGGAGATATCGCAGGCGGAAACGTCAAAGGTTGTGCTTCTTAATTTATTGAAGGTCCTATTGGCAATTCCTGAAGATACCGAGATCGAGCTTGTTGGAAGGCTTGTAACCTCCGGAGAGGGGCTTCCCTTAAGGAACGGCCTTGTAGAAAAGGCAATAGCCAACCGTCAGGATCTGGCCTCCAAAAAAGCGCATATAGATGCTCTTAGATATAACGTCGGGATCGAAAAAGGGGGATTTCTTCCTTCCTTTTCGGCGGTGTCTGATTTTAGTTACACGGGTCAAAGCGACGATTATAAATTCGGTCGTGACGAGAGGGCCTACGCCTTCTCCGCCGGGCTACAGCTCTCTTGGCCTATATTTGACGGTTTAAAGACATATCATCGTGTAAAGGCGGCCAAGGCGGAATTAAAGATCGCATCACTTGAAGAGGCGAAGCTGAGATCGGAGATATCCAGCAATGTATTAAATGCATATTCAAGGTTTGAAGAGGCGCAAACTAGGGAAAAAAGTCAAAAACAATCGTTGGAGCTGGCACAGAAGGCGGTCAATATTGCCGTTACAAGGTTTGGTTCCGGACTTATGAGCCAGCTGGAGCTTAACGATACGATATTGTCCAGAGACACGGCCGACAAACTTTACGCGCAGGCGGTTTACGATTGTTTGTCGGCAGAGGCGGAACTTGCGAGGGTGGTGGGGAAATAGGGTTATGAGTTATGGGTGATGGGTGATGGGAATTGGATAAAATTTTTCATTCAACACTCAACACTCATAACTCATAACCCATAACTCATCACTCATCACCAACTATATGGATCATAAAAAAATATTCATCGTTGTTCCGGCAATTACGCTCCTTTTCGCCATTTCGTGCGGTCATAAAAAAGAGGAGGCGCTTAAAAAGACAGTTGCTACAGCTAAAGTAGAACGCAAAAATATTTCAAAAGAGGTTATGCTTACCGGGAGTATTGAGGCAAAAGATCACGCTCAAATATTTCCAAGAGGTCCCGGAAAGGTCGTCAAACGTCTTTTAAAAGACGGGGACCCCGTTAAAAAAAATCAGCCGATACTTTTGACCATGCGCGACGAGGTCGGTTTTACTTTTAAACCGGCGCCGGTCGTGTCTACGATAGACGGTTTTGTCGGAAGAATTTTCGTGGATGTTGGTTCTACAGTCGAGACCAACACCCCTGTGGCAACCGTAGTCGGGCCGGACGAGATGAGGGTTAAAATAGATGTCCCGGAGACCTATCTGCCGGACGTGGAAATAGGGAAAAAGATACCGTTCAATGTGGACTCGTTTCCGGGCGACAGTTTCGACGGCGTCATATCAAGTTGCAGTAAGGATATCGATATACACAACCGGTCGGCCAGGGTTGAACTGCTGGTCGATAATCCGGAGCGAAAACTTGTTCATGGGATGTTTGCCAAATTTGACGTTCCGATCGAGACGCACAAAGATGTGCCGGTTGTCCCGCTTTCTGCCGTCAGCTGGGAGGCCGAAAACGAGTACGTTTATAAGGTGGAAAGTAGTAAGATAAAAAAGACGGGTGTTAAAACGGGACTTAGAAATACCGTTTCGGTCGAGGTTCTTGAAGGCTTGAATGAAGGGGATGTTGTGGCGATTGAGGGCCTCATAGGGCTTAAAGAGGGCGAAACTGTAGAAACAAAATAATTGTAATCTATGAAACTGGATATTTTTATTAAGCGGCCGATCTTCGCGACCATGCTTATCATGTTTATGGTCGTTCTTGGCGCGTTTTCTTTTTTCGATCTTGGGGTCGATCTCTTTCCGCAGGTCGATTTTCCTGTGGTTGTCGTTACGACAAATCTGCCGGGGGCCAGCCCGGAGGAGATAGAGACGGAGATAACAAAGAATGTCGAGGAACAGATCAATACGATAGCGGGTCTGGACGAGATTCAATCCCAGAGTTACGAGGGAAGCTCTGTTGTAATAGCGCAGTTTATCCTTGAAAAAGACGGCGATACGGCGGCCGAAGAGGTGAGAGATCGCGTCAACCGGGTCGTTAACGAATTTCCGTACGGGACGAAGGCCCCGACAGTCGAAAAGTTCGATATGTCGGCGTCGCCCGTTGCGCAGATAGTTGTTACCGGAACCCTGCCGATAAGGGACCTGACGCGCATCGCAAGAAAACAGGTAAAGGAGATGGTAGAGACCGTTTCCGGCGTCGGTAACGTTCGCGTTATCGGAGGCCGCGAGAGGGAAGTCCATGTTCTTATCGATCCGGTCAGGCTTGCGGCAAAAGGGGTGTCGGCGAAGGACGTTGAAGACGCCCTTATCCAGGAAAATCTGGAACTTCCCGGGGGCCGTATTACGGAAGAGCCCAGGGAACTGATAGTCAGGACGATGGGAAAGATAGTTGATTCTATCGATTTTGACAGGATCCCCGTAAAGATAGTGAACGGAGTTCCTATTTTAATACGCGATGTGGCGGTTGTAAAAGATGTGGAAGAGGAACAACGCACATTTTCAAGGTTCGATGACGTTCCGGCGATAACGCTCGTTGTCCGAAAACAATCCGGGACGAATACGGTCGATGTGGTCGAAAAGATAAAAGAAAAAGTGGACGAAATAAAAAAGACCCTTCCGCCGGGAATGGATATTTTTGTCACGCAGGATCAGTCGAAATTTATCCTGGCCTCGATCCATTCGCTCGAAGAGGATGTGATATTGGGGGCGATACTTGTTTCGCTGACCGTTCTTTTATTCTTAGGAAATCTAAGAAGCATGGTGATATGCGCGGTTTCTATTCCGGCGTCCGTTATTTCGACGTTTACCCTGATGAAGTGGATGGGGTTTACGTTTAATAATCTTACGCTTCTTGCATTGTCGCTTGCCACCGGAATTGTCATCGACGACGCGATCATCGTTCTTGAAAATATATTCCGTCATATTGAGGAGCTTAAAGAATCCCCGGCCTCCGCCGCGGCGAAGGGGATCGGCGAGATAGCGATGGCCGTTATCTCGACAACCCTCTCTTTGATGGTTATTTTCATCCCGCTCGCGCTCATGAAGGGGATCATCGGACGGTTTATGTTCAGCTTCGGTATGACGATGGCTTTTGCGATAGCGGTCTCGATGATATTCGCGTTTGTCCTGACCCCCACGATGTGCGCTCATTTTTTAAAGCCGAAGGAGAGGGAAGATGTAAAAACGACGAGAGATTCTTTCATTAACCGGTTCATGGATACCCATTACACAAGACTTCTCAAGTGGGCCCTTTCTCACAAGAGGACGGCGGTTGTGATAGCAATAGTCATCATGTTTACTAGTATTCCGTCCGTTATATTTGTCGGAAAGGATTTTGTGCCGAAAGACGACAGGAGCGAATTCAATATTCATGTAAAGGCCCCGGTAGGGACATCGATAAAACGCATGGACGAGATCATGTCGATCATAGAAAGGGAGGTAAGAAAGTTGAGGGGGGTCAGGCATCTTTTGACCTCCGTTGGAAACGGCGACAACAAGGCGGTCAACGAGGGCGATATATATGTTCAGCTTGCCGATCTTGATGAGAGGAACTTCTCACAAAAAGAGGTCATGGCAGACGCAAGAAAAGTTCTTAAGGACTTTACGATATTGCAGACCGCAGTTCAGGATATCGGCGGGCCCGGAGGGGGGTCCGAATCGACGTTCCAATTCAGGCTGACAGGGTCTGATTTGGATAAACTTAATGTCTATGCCGACAGGCTCATGGCGAAGATGAGGGAGAAAAAAGGTTTTGTCGATGTCGATACGACGTTTGAGAGCGGAAAGCCGGAGGTAAAGGTCTTTGTCGACCGGCAGAAGGCGGCCGATCTGGGCGTAAGGATCGAGGATGTCGCCAAGGCCCTGCAATTATATATCTCCGGTGAGAAGGAGATAACGAAATTTAAGGTTGAAGACGAGCTTTACGAGGTGAGGATAAGGCTCGAAGAGGAGTTTAGAAACCGGCCTTTTGATCTTTTAGGTTTAACGGTCCCTGCGGGACTAGGCAAAAACGGGGACAACGTTCGTCTCGATCAGGTGGCGCGTGTCGATGAGACGGTTGGGCCTTCGCAGATCGAGCGCTTCATGCGGCAGAGGTCGGTGGAGATAGATGCAAATTTAATAAATCTTCCGATGGGTAGCGCGAAGGGGTTCGTCGAGAAAGAGGCGAAGAGAATATTTGACGCCCCGGGTTATAATGTCCACTTTTTGGGGCAGGCGAAGCATTTGAAGGAGATGCAGACGAATTTTATTATGGCGTTTTTGTTGTCGTTTGTCTTCATGTATATGATACTCGCCTCTCTCTTCGAGAGCTGGATACATCCGGTAACGATACTTTGCGCCCTGCCACTAGCCTTTCCGTTCGCCCTCTTTTCGCTCTTTATCACGGGCTCGACATTGCACATAATATCGATACTCGGGCTCTTCCTACTGATAGGTATCGTCAAGAAGAATTCGATCCTGCAGGTCGATTACACAAATACCCTGCGTGCGCAGGGATTAGAGCGCCACGACGCCTTGATTTTGGCCTCGCGCACAAGACTGCGTCCTATCATGATGACAACGCTGACGCTTGTCGCGAGCATGGTGCCGGTCGCGCTTGCCACAGGGGCCGGTTCGGCGACGAGGTCGCCGATGGCGATCGTCATCATCGGAGGTCAAAGTTTATGCCTTATGGTCACGCTTATTTTGACCCCGGTCTTTTATTCGATCTTTGACGACGCGCGGACGATCTATTTCCCGAGATGGAAGAGGTGGATGGACGGAAAAACGGTCCCGGTACGGGAGATGATAAAGAGAGAGGGGGCGAAGATCAAAGAGAAGATATTGAAAATATGGAATAAACTGAGACAAAAAAACAAGCCGGAAACCAGATTAAGATTAAGCTGAAACTGAAACTCTTAATTAAACATCAATCTTTCCTAAAACTTTCGATCGTCACATCTTCAGGCTCGATTCCGAAATTATCCCGTAAAAAATAACCGTCGGCCCACGAGGTGATGCGGCACCCAAGATTGGAGCCCCAGATAAACGCCCTCTCAAGCAACCTCTTTGGGCCGCGAAGATTCGGCCTATATTTCTTGTAAAATTCGGTTCGTTTTTTGGCCAGCAATATTCGGGATATTAAGGCCTCTCTATCGCCGTTGTCTCGAGGAATCGTCCTCTCGAAACGATCGTAAAATTGCATGGCAAGCGGGCCACGGTCACGTTCCAATTCGGCGCCGATCAGGAGGGCGACCATTGTTTGTATCGCAAGTGTCGAAGCGAGCCCTTCCACCTGATCCGCGAGGTAATTAGCGTAAGCTCCATTGTAAGAAAATTTTCCGGCGGACACAAGATTATCTGCGGCCCGTAAGAGCAGAAAGGCCGACATCTCGATAACGTTCTTGTCGGCCCCGGTCTCCTCTAAAACATAAGAATAATCTTCGGCGCACAGCTGGGCGGCCTTGGCCTGAAGCTTTCCGGCCTTTTCGTAAAATCCCCCCTTTGAATATATCAAGGCCGCGTTTGTCAACAGATGGGCCATCGAAAAGACGGCGGTATAGGTCGAGGCGGCTATATTCTCCAGCTCTTTGGCAAGCTCCTCGTAGAGGCCGGTATTTCTTGCCCAGATTTGATATTGGGTGACGAACTCGATAGTAGCCCTCCACCAGATTTTTTGGGGATCGTATGAGGCAGAGCTTTCTTGCAGGGCTTTATTATAGACACCGTCTAAGAATTCTCGTCGTTCCGGCGGGATATTGATCCGGGGCACCATGGAGCCTATATAACCGCTTGCCATAGGAGGGGGAGACGAAAATGAGGCCGTATCTATGTTATCATCGGCACGGTCTTTTGGAGCGGTGCCGGACTCTATCCGTCTTTGCAATAATTCCAAGAACGCCTGTCGGCCCTTTGCCAGATTTCTCGCGCCTCCGCTCGCGAACTCGGCGTATGAGACCGGGCGCTGGGCGTCCGGGGGTGTGACCGGAGGAACGGTGGGACCTTTGCCCTTTTGACTGTCCAGGGGCCGGCCTATGGCCGTGAGGTTTATGCCTTCCCCAGACATTGGCAGGCGGGCAGGTTGTGCGCCCGGATTTTTTTCTTCCTGCATGATTCTGTTAATAATAATTACTGCTACTAGAGAGAGTAACAATATCGCACCTGCGGCAACGACCGTTTCACCAAGAGAAAGGTCGACTACTGGTTGACCCTCTGCCCCAAAGGCCAATAACCCGCCGCCAAACGCGTTTGCGGAGACAACCTTTGCAAAGTCGCCTCCGAAAAGGGTGGCGGGGAAGATGACTGCGGAACCGGCTATTTTGTCAACCGGAGACAAAGGCCCACCAAAAAGATGCAACATCCCTGCTCCTTCGGAAATACCAGCCGAAAGCCCACTTGGAAGGGGGCCGATCACCGCGATAGAACCGGATAGGGCGTGATAGGCAACCGGGTCTTTTCTTGCGGTTGCCAGCGCAAAATCCCGCTCGAAATCAAAACCCCTTACATCGCCACCTCGTTCGCCACCTGTTTTTATGATAGAGCCCATATAATATCTCCCTTAAACTTAGCTTCTCGATTCGGTTCGCCCGCGGCGAACCTCGCTTGGAGGACACAGAAATCCCTATCACCAAGTTTATGCGCCGTCAAACAAATTATATACCACTTT
>Ga0172371_10014152_pt1 | contig 10306 bp, 22 predicted proteins | sample Lak12m_FD_114543 | JGI IMG/M metagenome (GOLD analysis project Ga0172371, IMG submission 114543) | Freshwater microbial communities from Kabuno Bay, South-Kivu, Congo - kab_022012_12m | ecosystem: Environmental > Aquatic > Freshwater > Lake | place: Democratic Republic of the Congo: South-Kivu... | reverse complement strand
CTTGTACCCGCAGGCTTTTTTGTACAAAGCCTCAGCCACCTTCATATCCGCCTCCATTTTGCCTTTCAGCAGAGCTTCCATAAAGGCGGGCCTCCGTTTTTTCCACGTAGAAAGGCTTCGCTCGCAAATTCCGAGTGCCATGGCGATGTTCTTATCCGACATTCCCAGCAAAGCCAATCGATAGGCTAACTCCGGCATCCCATTTTTGTAGGATCCCATCGTTTGCACCCCTTTTTTATCCGTCCGTTCCATATTCTTGCCCTATTTTTCCTTTTTTACCGTATGCAGTAACAAAGGTAGGGAAAAGAAATAGAAAAAAAAGGGACAACCCCTCTTTGCCAATCTTTTCCCGCTATTTTCCTCCCTCTCTATGGCAAAAAGGCAAATAGATCCTGTTTTTTGCCCAGGAATATGCCTATATAAAATGGGAAAAATAGTAAAATTAGGGTTTTACAATTTCACAAAATTTTTTCCGTTTCCCATAACCCCCTTTATTTTCTTTTTATACTCCTGTGTATAATACCAACGGGTATAAAAAATGAACGGGTGACACTTTTCGACATTATTTTTCCCTATTATGCTCCTTGCATTACTCATTGCCTGTTTTGAAACATTTGCAATGCACCCTGCATTACTCATTAAAAAGAAAAAGAATGGGAAAAATATAAAGATAAAGATAGGGTTTGTAATCAATTTTTCCTGTACTCTTATTTTTCCTAAATGAAAAAAGGAAAAAACAGGCCTTAAAAGAAACTTATATTAAAAGAAACCTATACTATATAGAGAACCTGATAGTATAACATATAATCATAAAACTTTCTTTTTTCCTTTTCCCCCTTTTCCCTCCTCCTATGCTTTCCCTGACCTATATGCCTGCTATGCCTGCGAATGGGAAAAAGATCGAAGAAAGGGTTTACAAAATTTGCAAAATTTTTCCTATTTTCTAATTTAGGGTTTATTTTTGGGTCATATAGGGAGAGGTCGTTTTCCCAGATTAGATACTCCCGCCTGCCAATAAGTGTACCAGGTACACTTATATAAGTAGGTAAATTGCCAATAAATAAAGGTATTTTATACATTTATTATTTATACTATATTTTGCACTCTTTGCCAATAATGGTATTTTATACATTTGCTCCAACTATTGCCTACTGCCCATAAACGGGCAGGGCAATAATAAAGCAATATACCAGGGCAATACCTATTTTATTAACTTACAGGGCATTAATTGCCCTATTTTTACCCTGCCATAGTGTGGTTTTAACTATTTTGCCTTGTAACCGCCTGATTTACAGGGCAATAAAAGTTATTAACAATAGTTAAACCTGTTGCCTATATATATATATTGCATTTGCGTTGTTTAAAGTTTTTGGTTTGCTTTGGTGGGTGTGCCATTAGCACCCCGTATTGCCATAAGGCAATAGGTAAAGTGTGCGTACCTGGTAAAGCAATAACTTACTCAATGAGTGGGCAAGAGTAGGCTACAATGTTACCAAGCGTTGTAACCGTGTGAGTTTATTAGTTATTTGGCATGTTTAGCATACGTAACTCAGTTGTGTGGTGCATTGGTACAGGTTACCTATTTATATGCAGTATGCAATACAATAGTAATATATTGTATTTGCTTTTGGATACTGCATTTTTAGCAAAGGTTAACTAGTGCAGTAAAGCAGTTGAGCAGTGTGCATATACAATGGTTGGTTATTTAGTAACATTAGCATTTAAAATTAGAGGGTGCTTTATAGGTAACTTGTTTGCCTATATTGCACCCTTTTTTTTTGGTATATATGAGAGTACATTATTACATAGTACTGCAACCATTTTTATTAACTAATACCATTTTTATTATGAGTACAATTAAAAGTAATGTAGCAAGTGGCACGGTTGCCACTACTGCACCGCAAGGCAAAGTTATTGCCCAAAATACGGCTCAAGCCGTTAAAGTTATTGCAGTTGGAGCAAAAGAGTTGAGCCCGTTGGCTCAGGCTATTGCTGAGGCTACTGCCAAAGTGGAGGCACTCAAAGCGGAGCAAAGGCAAAACCTTGCTAAAATTAAGGCTGAGCAAAACCGCCTATTGGCTGAGCAAAAGAGGCTCAAGGCTCAGGCTCAGGCTGAGGCTAAAGCACTCAAGGCTCAACAGGCTGAGGCTAAACGGTTACAGGCTGAGGCTCAGGGAGGCAACACAAAGGGCGCCCTTTGTGGAGCAATTATTGCTACATTGGTATTAAGCGCTAAACCAGTAACACCAAAAGTTGTTGGTACGTTATTGGCTGAGGCACATGCTAAAGTGTTGGCCCAAAAGGAGCCTAATATTGAGCACACGCCCAACGTGCGAGAAGGTATTTTTGCGGCCCGCTATTGCATAGCCGCACTCAAGGCATATACTCAAGCAATTGCCGAGGCTGAGGCTCAGGTTAAGTAACCTACATTTTGCACAATTAACTAAACTCGCAAGGCTCAAAACTTTGCGAGTTTTTTTATGCCTTATTAAGTGTGTATTTTACACTTTTGAGCCTTGCAGTAGTAGATAACCAGGCTCTAACGGTTATTGCTAAATAGCGAGGGATAAAGTGGCCCAGGTTTTTATAGTATATTAATTTACAATTAATTGAGAACCTTTTATTTAACTTTTTATAGCAACCTTTAATTTTTAATTTTATGGAAAACAATGTTAGAGTTAATGAGGAAGCAGTCTACACACTCCGTAGACCCCTCACCGTGTACCTGGTTGGCTACCCTTATGTAGCACCGGATGGTTCCAAAACAGGTTTTTATTGCCCTCATAATAGGGAGTTGTTTGAATATGGAAAACCTTATGATTATTACTCCCGTGTTGCGTTCATTAACAAGGCAGATGCTTTGGAGTTGGCCAACTACCGTTGGGATGACAATACCTGGGTAGATGGTGAGGCTCATATTGCCCGTTGTACCATACGGTACAATGTAGTTGTGAAGTTTGGTTATTTGGCAAACCACTCCATTATTTCCATTCCAAACGTGGTAGTAACGCCTGAGTTGGAAGTATTGTGTGTAGACAACTCTATACCGGTTATGCCTGAGTATTTGGAACAACTCAAGGAGGCTACCAAGGAAATGCCTTTGCAGCAGGAGTTTTTTGAGGGGTAGAACCCCAATAAAACCGGAGTTAGGAAAAATTGCACATTTGCAGTTTTTCCACACTTAAAAACAGGAAAAACCGCCTGCACTTTACCAATGGTAGAGTGCAGGTTTTTCTATTCTCATAAATAGAGGGAAGAACCCCGCCTGGGTTTTATCCTAAATAAAAAAAGAAAAAGTGGCCCAGGAATTTTGTGTTAAGAAAAAAGATTAACCAATAAAACAATAAAAAATGAAACACACAGTCGAAATTGAAAGAAATGGGCAAACCTTAGATACAATATCGGGTCTGACCAAGAAAGCAGCCATTATGCGGGCAAAAAAGGAAAGCAACGTAACCGTACAGGTGTACATCTCTAAATGGAACGGGCAATGCACCGTCTATCTTAATCCTGATGGTAGTTACAATGTAACTGGAAAATCGTGGTAAAAGTAAAAAACTAAAAATCATTAAATTAGACCAAAGATGAAAAAGCCATTGTGATTACAAATGGAGAGTAGGCTGTATTCAATCCGCAACTATGTGCGAATATTGCGGAGAATAGAGGGAAGAACCCCGCCTGGGTCTTATCCTAAATAAAAAAAGAAAAAGTGACCCAGGAATTTTATATTAAGAGGAAGTAATAACTTATTAAAAACTAAGATTATGACATTATTTATTCATTCTGACTTTGTTTTTGGTCTGTTGCTTATGGTGACGGGTTTCCTTGCTTTAGGGACAGGTCTGTTAGTGAATAGATCATTGAACAAACGGGAACGGGAACAGGAAAAATAAAAGGAGGTTTGCTATGAAACAAGAAGGACTCATTGTTACCAAAAATGGAAAATTCGTGTTTCGTTGGCATGAGACCGAATTTTGGGCTTGGAGCATTTATGATGCCTATGACCGTGGGATGACCCATAAATGGGAAAAATTACCAGCGGGAGAGGTTGTTTTATTTGATATTGATAATCCCCCGCAAACAATTTCCTATTTACCTATCTTAAAATAAATAGGAAAAACCCTGTTATGGAACAAGCCAGGGTTCGACTCCCTGCCAGGGTTCGATCATTCAAAAACAAGTATTAAACAATAAAACAAAAACAAAATGTGTCAAATTAGTAAAAAAACACAGAGGTTCCACCTTTTAAGCAAGGATAGAACGGTATGGAAAGTCGTCTATCGGGGGTCAACCCCGGAAGATGTGGTATCTTTGCATCAGAAATTCCCCTACATTTTGGGGGAGAGGCAGTCTATGCCACTGTCCTCTATTAAAGGGGATAGTTGGACGGACGATGATGGAGTGACTATCTATAACACAGGATTTCATTCCTTCCGTTCCAGGAAGGGTGCCTTTGTAGAAATGACTGAGACAAGGATGGAAGAGAGTACAGATGAGTCCATCATTGTAAAATGCATCCTACCCAAAGGCGCACATATTGTGCTCGGAAGGTATGAGAGATATTACTTGCCAGGGGTAATGCCAACCATCGTGAGTGACAGTATTGTGTTGAAAGAAATTGTTCAACTATAATGATCAAAAAATGGAAAAGAAGGATTCATTCTCAGTTTACTTTGGTGTTCATCCTGATAGAATGAACGAATTGGGTAGGTTTACCCTCCTATCCATCCTCAGTAATGATACCCTCTCAAATGCACTAAACGGTGCATTAGATATTGCAAATTGCGAAGGGGAAAAGTTAATGGTTTCCTTTCTATTTGGGAAATTGTTAATGGAAATGAACATACTTCCCTTGTCTCTTTCGGCAGATGTATCACCCATTAAGAAACTGCTCTATGAGATGAGCAAGGAAGGATTAGCACGTTTTAATTAGGGTTCTATAAAAGGTTAACTGAAGAGGCTTAATTAGCCGAAATCAAGCCCTGCGGGGCTTGATCTTAACCAAAAAAACATACATATGAAAACAACTGAACAAGTACATTTTTCAGAACTATCTAAAGAGGTACAGCGACGGGTTCTTCTCCATTGGTGGAGAGGTACGTTTCGGGTAGATCACCCGAACGTAAGTAGTAAAATAGAAATGGAAATTGAAAGAAGTCTTCGGAAAACTGGGGATTTCAATCTTCAGGAAATTATTGAGAGGCATATTCAGCCTCTTGTAAAAAGTGAAACGCTTTTTTCCAAATCTGGGAACAGTGTGCTTGGGTATATATCTCCCAATATGCATCATCGTGCCATAGTTCATTTTCACAATTAATAACAAAGAACTATGACAACACAAGAAGCCATCAACAACATTGTGAAGTATCATACATTACCTTCACAAATTGATTTTACCCGGCCTTGGATGATAAAGTCAATTCAATCAGAAAAGTTTATTCAAACTCTTCCATTGATTGAGCAGGACAGGGCATGGGATGAAATAAACAAACGAATGGAGGATTGTAAAGTATGGATTGACCCCGCCGGAGGAATTCATCACAGCAACGAAGAAGACCCTGCAAGAATGTATGAATAAATTTTTAATTTCTAATAATCAACAAAAACAAAAAAGATCATGAAAAAATTGGTTGTAAATGAAAATGGTGCTGGAATTTGTGAATGTCTTGACATTCCTCAGCAAAGAATGGAAGAAATCTTTGACAAGGTAGTAGAACTCAACAACGAAGAATCCACACATACGGGGACGCTTCAAAAGGCATACGATGCCTTTGAGGATGAGAAGGAGAAGATTATTGCTGTTTGGTTGGCAGGGGAAATGATGGGCAGGGGGAAGACTATTCAAATGATAAAGGAAAAAGGACCACTTGCTTTTCTTCCTTTAATTTGCTCTCCTGAGTAAAAACGCCATTGTGGAACACGACCGGGTTCGATTCCCGGTTGGCGTTCAAAAATCTTAAATTTTCTAAATCATTAAAACATCTGCAAATGAAAAACAAGAAATTTATCTTAGTCTCTCTCTCAAATGAGGGGGATCTAACTCGTGCCCTTGGTATTAGTGAAGAAAGAAAAATAGAATTGAAAGAGCATCGAGCAGAAGTGTTGGCTCGTAATATCGTGGCAGGAGGGACGGTTTCAGATTCTCTGAAAGAAATAGTAGAAAATTGTCAGACATTGGGGGAAGTGGTAGAACAATGCCTTCAGGTAGGAGCCGCACTGATGTTCTTCAATAAGGTGAAATAGTTGTTGGTGTTTTTTATTGTAAATCATAAAAATTATGTCACATTTTACCGTTTGTGTTATTGGGGATGACCCGGAAGGACAGTTAGCCCCATTTGATGAAGACTTGGAGGTAGAAGAAACCTTGGAAGAAGTTTCTGATGAAGAAATGAAACGTTTTCTGAAAGTGTACACCACCTTTGTAATGGGCCGCAAATATGGTCCTGAGACACAAAAAGAAGCCAATGCCAACAAAAAGATGACATTGGGGGCTTTGTATGAAACCTACGGCGAAGATTGGAACAGTGGAATATGGTTTCAAAATGAAAGTGGGGAGTGGATGAAACGTTGTTCTTACAATACTCAAGCCCATTGGGATTGGTATGTGTTGGGAGGGAGGTGGACAGGAATGTTGAAGTTGAAAAAGGGGAGAAAAGGAGAACAAGGAGAACCCGGATTAATGACAGAGGAAGCATCAGAAGGATTTGTGGACCAAGCCTTATTGAAGGACATTGACTTTGACGGGATGTTAGAAGAAGACTTGGAAAAATATACCAAGTTGTATGACCAATTTTTGGAAAAAAGCAATGACCCTTCACAGAAGGAAAAAGTGAATCCCTTTTTTGACTTTGGCATCCATAACAAAGGAACAAAAGAAGAACCTCTTTGGGAAACCAAAGAGGAGTATCTAAAACGGAACGTGCATTTTTCCACATTTGCCTTTGTGATAAATGGTGAATGGCACGAACAGGGTGAGATGGGTTGGTGGGGTGTGGTAATGGACGAAAAAGAGGTGGATGTGTGGCAGGAAGAATTTAACACAATGTTAAAAAATTTGCCAGGAGACACTCTGATTTCCATTTACGATTGCCACATTTAATTCTTTAATGCATCTTTCATAACTTTGAAAAAAGCCTGTACTCTTTCTTGTGAGTACAGGCTTTTTTTGTTCTTATATATATAACACAAACAATATGACGAAACTCACAGAACAGGATTATTTGGACTATATTAAACAAGCCAAATATCGGACAGACATTAAAGACGTTCTTATTAAACAAATAAAGGATCCGTCCATACGATTTGTCCTTTACAACAAAGTAGTAGATTACAAAAATAAATTAAAACTATGAAAATTCTACCTTATGCAATCGGCTTGTCCTTCCTTTTTGTAGGGGGGATGTTAGGAGACAACAAAAATGTTGTCCCTTGTATCCTTTGCGTGGGATTAGGATGTATCATCCTGATCGTATCTCCCCCCAAAAAGCAAAAAGAAGGAAAAACAAGATAGTTGTTGTTTTGTTGGTTAGGGGGAAGGATTGGGTATCAAAACCTGCCTTCCCCTTTTTTATTGAATAATAAAGAGTTTTATGTATGTAACTAAATTTATAGAAAAATTTTTACAATTATGAAAAAAATTGATTTTACAGAGCACATCATTCGTGAAGAAGTTTCACATCGTGGTGGCGGGATTGAAATTGACCTGTCTAAATTGGGTTTTTCTGAGGAACGAATGATAGCCTACCAAAATTATCTTGGGGGAGGTATGTTAGGAAAAATTTGTTCTGATTGTACTATTTATCACAATGGAAGAAAAATAAGTCACAAGCAGAAGGAACTATTAAGTGAAATTGAAGAACAATTAAAAAGATACTTTCATTCTTTGACTAATCATTCTGACAATGAATGGGAAAGTCAAACGTATGAACAGAATCAAACTATGTCTGAAAGTGCCTACTAAATGAAAAACAGAATAACTCCGGAAAAAATTGAATCTTTGCAACCGAATGAAATCTTTGTCTTTGGTTCAAATAAGGCAGTCGCTTGGTTAACTGAAGATACTCCTCAGTTGGTGGTTAGATGCACCATCCCGGCAGGTTCTTTTGTCTTGAGAGGGGTCTTCTATTCGGATGGAGGCATATTTAATACAATAGTCTCCGATAACATCTGTATAGACAGAATAATAGGAGGAAATAATGTAGAACTTACTAATTTACATCAAAAATGAGAAAAGTAGTATCATCTAATTTTGAAGTTTGCCACTTATGGGCAAATCAGACCCAGGAAGAGGCAAGAGCCAAAAGTGGAAATTTGAGTTTTCATGGAACAGACATTTACAGTTACAACTGGCTTATGGCCAGACTCTTTCCGAGGAGGAAAATAGTTTTAATACGAGATTGGGAGGCTTCCGTTTCAACATCTTGCCATTTGTGGGAAGTGAGAAGGGCTCTTCCAAGTTATATTAAAGTAATTAAAGTACATAACCCTGCCGATCCGTTTGAGAATAATGTAAAATCATCGGTTCGTTTCATTAATGAAAAAGCAGAACAGACTATACGAGCAAGGGGGAATACCCAATGGTATTATCAAAATTATTTAGAACAAATTGCCAATTTGGAAGCCTATTGCAAATTTTGCAGAAGGGCTGTTCCAAAATACACAAAGTTGGATGAGGGAAAGATAAAGGAAAAGGTAACAAAGATTGAAGAAAGAAGTCGGTGGCGTGAAGAGGAAAGGAAAAAGTTAGTCTCTGCATTAGAACAGGAGGCAGAAAGAAGAAATGCCAGGATGGAACCTGTTGAAAAACAGATAGAGGAATGGAGACGTACAGGGAGATGGTCAAGCAAGGTATGGAAAGTTGACACCCGGAGAAAGCCAAAGTTAATTGAAGTCTACTCTTCTTGCGGGCCTGTTAATTATCCTTGCCTGAGAATAAATGACCGTGAAGAGATTGAAACGACGTACCATGCCCGTATAACGGTTGAAGAAGGAAAAACTTTGTGGGAGAAACTGAAGAGGGCTGAGAAAATTTTAGGACACAGATTATCCGGCTTTCCTATTGTTGGCTACAATGGAGATTTGGTGATTGGGTGTCATCATATTCCAAAAAAGGAAATGCGGGATTTCCTGCTTTTTTATGGATGGGCTACCTTGGAAGAGGTAGATATGGTTATTCCTTTATTAAAGGAATAGAAGTTAAACCCCGAAATGGAACAAGTCTGGGTTCAATTCCCAGACGGGGTTCATTTTATTAAATCCTAATTTTTATCTTAGCCCAATCTTTAATTCATAAAAATGTGCCAAATCAGTAAAACAAGCAGACTGTACCGACTCAAAAAAGACAGAGTCGTGTACAAAGTGGTAGCCCCTGTGAAAGGAGATATCACTGAAGTTAAATCTAAATGGATAGAAAAATGGAAAAATTGAAATTGTATCCTGGTGTGGGAGTATCCAGGCAATTAGGAATTACTCCCGAAAGAGAACAAGAATTAGATTGGATAGTTAATGTGATTGTCAATAGTAAAAATTACAATACTATGGCTGAAAATTTGGTTGCGGTTACTTCATTGGCTAAAAATTTAGTTGAAGTAGTGTACCTGTGTAGTTTAACTTCTTTTATTCTTGCAAAAATGACAGATGGAAAAGAAAATGGAAAAAGAAGCAATTAAAACAAAGATGGATGATTTTTTGAAAGGCACATTCCTTTCTTGCCTCAAGATAGATGTGGCCAAATACCATCCTCACCCTTATATGATCGGAGCAAGTCACGTTGCTTGGGCATCGGATCATTGGGGTGGTCTTTTGTCTGAAGAAGTCATAAAAGAGGGAGAAAAAAGAGGGAAATGCCGTTGTATGCAAAGAAATTGCACGTTGCCATATGAAGATCATACGGTTGAATATGCTTTTTTCTTCCAACTAAAAAGAGATGTAACCAAGGAAGAGTTTACTCATTTGTTTGATGATGGACTCAAAGAATGTATGAATTCTTGTGGAGTAGAACTTTTTTGCTTGGTTGAAACGCCTGAGAAGTATCGAATTAAATAAATCAAAAAGTATGGAAAAATCAAGTTTTATGCTAAAGAAGACTCAAAAAATCATTATTGAAGAAAGGATTGCTAAATTATTGGATAGCAAAATGAAAATCCTATCTACTGTTCTGGATGGAACAGTAGCAGATCAAGATAGTTTATTAAGTGAAATTATTAAAGAATACAACAAATGAAAAAATTTATCGTAACAAAAAGTTGTCCTACAATAGTAACGTGGACATTTGCTGTTTCAGCAAACACCGTAGAAGAAGCCATAG
>Ga0172371_10014149_pt1 | contig 10306 bp, 4 predicted proteins | sample Lak12m_FD_114543 | JGI IMG/M metagenome (GOLD analysis project Ga0172371, IMG submission 114543) | Freshwater microbial communities from Kabuno Bay, South-Kivu, Congo - kab_022012_12m | ecosystem: Environmental > Aquatic > Freshwater > Lake | place: Democratic Republic of the Congo: South-Kivu... | reverse complement strand
GTTCTCGATTTTTCAACGGCAATATTTTTGTGCCAAATTTAAAAAAATGAATCTGGGAAGTTTTCCACCCTGTATTAATAGCGCTTTCTATCACTTGTAATGTCTGTATATAATTAGTTGCACTGCTTGGCCGCACAAAACCTTCCATTGAAACAGTAGAGTCTATATAGACATAAGCTGTTAACTGCCCTGATATGCTTTCCAGAGCATCAGATGTATCAGAGTTTGGGGCTGGGACATTTGTTCTTTTAGAACAACCTGCTGTACTAAAAATAAGGTAGCAAGCACAGATTGAAATAAGAATTATCCTGTTAATGTGTTGCGTTTTTATCATTTTCCCCTTCTTCCACAATAACCGTCAAACTCTTATCCCCAATAACAAAGGCATTCTTTACGGTTCCTTTTATCTTCACCTCTTCCCCAACTTTTGGAAATGTCTTCGAAGGTATTATGACAATCGAATCTGTCCCATCAGAAATGACAAAATAACCCGTTTCCAATGCAATAAGGGATTCTGTCACTTTGCCTTTCACATTTACCAATTTACCATTATATCTACTCGGTGAAGAAAGGATGTCAGAAATCTTGTCGGTTTTGTTGAAAGGAAAATTAAAAGAAGCGCTATTACAGGCAAGGTTCGAAATAACGTATAGGGATAAAGAGAGGCATAACATGTATCTATACGGGATAAGCATCATATAGATAACCCCCTCGAAAATTTTTGGAAAGTTGATTTAAAATAGCACAGAGAGTTATTAACGTCAATAGAAGATAGAAATCCGCCAATACTATGGTGAACAAAATAACACAAATATTATGTAAAATGAGGTGCTGTTAATACAGATAGAATGATTAAGAAGCTATCTGCTACTATTTAGCTTTTGGCCCTTTTGCTACTCTTCCACACTTAGGACAAGGTCTGTTTTCCCACTCCTCCATCCAGAATTCATGTTTGCATTCATTACATTTCACTTTTATCTTTGCCATTTAAAACACCTCCCACTATTGTGCAAACAAGAAAACGTGAGGCGCAAGTCGTAAGGGAATTTTTTATCTCCTCACGTCTCACGCCTCACAAATTTTACTCTTCTGTTGGTTCGGGAAGTAGCGGCTGGAATTCTCTCTCAACAAATGTGTTTCTATATTTCGGCATGCCTGTGCCGGCAGGGATTATTCTTCCCATAATCACGTTCTCTTTAAGCCCCCTGAGTTCATCTACAGCGCCACTAATAGCAGCCTCTGTAAGAACTCTTGTTGTTTCCTGGAAGGAGGCAGCAGATACAAAGCTGTCGGTTGCTAAAGATGCTTTTGTTATCCCGAGTAATAGAGGTTTACCTTGAGCTGGTCTCCCACCCTCTGCTTTTACTCTGGCATTCTCCTCCTGGAATATTCTTCTGTCTACCTGTTCACCTATGAGAAAAGTTGTATCCCCAGGCTCTTCTACCCTGACCTTTTTCATCATCTGTCTGACAATCACCTCTATGTGCTTGTCGTTAATAGAAACACCCTGCAGCCTGTAGACCTTCTGAACTTCATCAACCATGTAACTCTGAAGTTCCTGTGGACCAAGGATATCAAGTATATTGTGAGGATTTACTGCGCCATCCATAAGCGCTTCTCCAGCCCTTACCCAGTCACCCTCGTGTACACTGACGTGCTTACCTTTTGGAATTAAGTACTCCTTTGTATTATCTCCTCCTCTAACAACAACAACGCGCATTCCCTTATGCGCACCCTTGAACTCTACTATTCCATCTACCTCTGCGACTATTGCCTGCTCTTTCGGCCGCCTTGCCTCAAAAAGCTCGGCAACCCTTGGGAGACCGCCGGTTATATCCTTCGTCTTTGTTGTCTCTCTAGGTATCTTAGCAAGTATATCGCCCGGGAATACTAGATCGCTTTTATCAACAAGTATATGTGCGCCCGCAGGCAAAATATACCTTGCAGGGGTATTCGTTCCCGGGATCTTGAGGGTTGCCCTTCCATGTTCATCCTTGATCGAAATCCTCGGCCTCACATTGGCAGGATAGTCTATTATCACCTTATGTGAAAGGCCTGTTGTCTCATCAACCTCTTCCTTTACAGTCACTCCCTCTATAATGTCTCCAAGCGCTATCTTTCCACCCAACTCTGTAAGTATTGGTGTTGAATAAGGATCCCATTCCACGAGTTTTTGCCCTATTTCACACTTTTGTCCATCTTTAACCATAAGTTTTGCACCATAGACAACTGAATACTTCTCTTTTTCCCTGCCCTTTGGATCTACAACAGCAATGCTTCCATTCCTATTCATAACAATGAGGAGACCTTCCCTATTTTTTACGGTGCTTATGTTTATAAACTTTATAGCGCCAGAATTTTTTGCCTCAAGTACTGTACGCTCTACCAGCTTTGTGGCCGCACCTCCGATATGGAAGGTCCTCATTGTAAGCTGTGTGCCTGGCTCTCCAATAGACTGGGCTGCGATTATTCCAACTGCTTCACCTATTTCGACAGGTTCACCTCGCCCAAGGTCCATTCCATAGCACTTTGTACATACGCCAAACTTTGAATTGCATGTAAGCACAGATCTTATCTTAATCTTATCTATACCTGCATCAATAACCTTCTGTGTTAATTCCTCATCTATCTCCTGATTCCTCTTAACTATTAATTCCTTGGTCAAAGGGTCTTTTATATCTTCAACAACTACCCGACCAAGAATTCTCTCTTCCAAGGGCTGTATTATCTCTCCGCCTTCTACGAGAGATGTAACGGTTATGCCATTTGTTGTTCCGCAGTCAACCTCAGCTATGATTACATCCTGGGCAACATCAACAAGCCTTCTCGTAAGATACCCGGAATTTGCAGTCTTCAAGGCAGTATCAGCAAGACCCTTCCTTGCACCGTGTGTAGAGATAAAGTATTGTAGTGGAGTTAACCCTTCTCTGAAGTTTGCTGTAATCGGTGTTTCTATAATCTCACCAGAAGGTTTTGCCATCAGTCCTCTCATGCCTGCTAGTTGTCTTATCTGGGCCGCGCTTCCTCTCGCACCTGAATCAGCCATCATAAAAACACTGTTAAAAGACCTTCTCTCTCTGAGCTCCTCCTCGGTAAAGGTCTTACCATCTTCTGCTCCGAGTTCCTTCATCATCTCATCAGCTACTTTCTCAGTCACGTTTGCCCATATATCAATCACTTTGTTGTAGCGTTCGCCATGCGTTATAAGGCCGTCTGCATACTGCTTCTGGACCTCGATGACTTCCTGTTCGGCAATACGGATGAGTTCGGCTTTCGTTGATGGTATATGCATATCATCCATACATATAGACACACCCGCTTTTGTCGCGTATTTAAACCCGAGTGTTTCTAAATTATCAAGAAACACGACAGCATCACGTTTGCCTGACTTCTTGTATATATATTCTATAATCTTCCCGAGCTCTTTCTTTGTCATGTCTTTATTGATCATAGAAAACGGGATTCTTTTAGGAAGTATTTCACTGAAGATAACCCTGCCTGTTGTTGTTTCAACAAAAGCGCCGTCTATTCTTACCTTAATCTTGGCATGCTCTTCTATGATTCCGGCATTATAAGCTATCCTGACATCCTCCGGGTCAGCAAATATCTTTCCTTCACCTTTTGCACCCTTTTTTCCCTTCAACAGGTAATAAATGCCAAGAACCATATCCTGGGTTGGAACTACTATCGGCTTTCCATTCGCAGGAGATAAGATATTATTGACAGACAGCATAAGGACTCTCGCTTCTATCTGAGCCTCTATCGAGAGGGGAACATGAACGGCCATCTGGTCTCCGTCAAAGTCTGCATTAAATGCAGTGCAAACAAGTGGATGTAACTTTATGGCCTTACCCTCTACGAGGACAGGGTCAAAGGCCTGGATACCAAGCCTGTGTAAGGTTGGCGCACGGTTAAGGAGCACTGGATGCTCCCTTATTACCCCTTCGAGCGCATCCCATACCTCAGGATGCTCTTTTTCTACAAGCTTTTTTGCCGCCTTTATTGTCGTTGCATATCCTTTTTCTTCAAGCTTATTGAAAATGAACGGCTTGAATAATTCCAGCGCCATCTTTTTTGGAAGACCACATTGGTGGAGCTTGAGATCTGGGCCCACAACAATAACAGATCTTCCAGAATAATCAACACGCTTCCCCAAAAGATTCTGTCTAAACCGCCCCTGTTTACCCTTTATCATATCGCTCAGAGATTTAAGAGGTCTCTTTGTCGTAGTCTTTAGGACCTTGCTTCTTCTACCATTGTCAAAAAGTGCATCAACGGCCTCCTGAAGCATTCTTTTTTCATTTTTGATGATTACACTTGGCGCATTAAGCTCAGTCAACCTTTTAAGCCTGTTATTTCTGTTTATAACTCTTCTGTAAAGGTCATTAAGGTCAGAAGTAGCAAAACGTCCACCTTCTAACGGCACAAGCGGCCTCAGGTCAGGAGGTAAAACCGGGATAACATCCATAATCATCCAATCGGGTTTATTGCCAGACTTTCTAAAGGACTCAACAACCTTCAGTCTTTTTGTAAGCTTCTTCTTAATACCCATCGATACAGCTTCATTTATCTTTGTCTTGATCTCTGTATAAAGGGCTTCAAGGTCAACCCTCCGTAAAAGTTCCCGTATTGCTTCTGCCCCCATCCCGGCTTTAAACCTTGACCCATACTCTGAGGTCTTCTTCCTATACTCTTCCTCACCCAGCAGATCCTTTTCTTTAAAGGGAGTATCACCTGGATCTATGACCACATAGCTTTCGAAGTAAAGAATTCTTTCAAGATGCCTCATTGTTATATCCAGGAGAGTGCCAATCCTGCTTGGCACCCCCTTTAGAAACCATATATGCGCAACAGGGCTTGCAAGTTCAATATGTCCTAAGCGCTCACGCCTTACCTTAGACTGTATAACCTCGACCCCGCATTTATCGCATACAACTCCTCTGTGCTTCATCCTTTTATATTTGCCGCAAATGCATTCCCAATCCTTTATCGGCCCAAAAATCTTTGCACAGAAAAGACCATCCCTCTCTGGTCTGAAGGTTCGGTAATTTATAGTCTCAGGTTTTTTTACTTCACCGTAAGACCACTCTCTTATCTTTTCTGGCGAAGCAAGTTTTATTCTTACTGCCTCGAAGTCTGTTGGATCCTTAGGCCTTTGAAAAATGGAATAGATATCTTCTGCCAAGCTATTCCTCCCTACTTTTTTTCTCCAGAAGTTCTACATCAAGTCCAAGACTCTGGAGTTCTTTTATTAATACATGGAAAGATTCTGGAACCCCCGGTTCGAGAGTCGCATCGCCTTTAACTATTGCCTCATACATACGTGCCCTGCCTGTAATATCATCACTTTTAACAGTCAGAAACTCCTGAAGTGTGTACGAAGCTCCGTATGCTTCAAGCGCCCATACCTCCATTTCACCGAGCCTCTGACCACCGAACTGCGCCTTCCCTCCGAGAGGCTGTTGTGTAACAAGAGAATAAGGCCCGATAGACCGGGCGTGTATTTTATCATCAACAAGGTGGTGAAGCTTCATCATATACATATATCCAACTGTCACAGACGTATCATATGGCTCTCCTGTTCTGCCGTCATAAAGGGTTATCTGACCTGACATTGGAAGCCCAGCCTTTTTAAGAAAAGTTTTTATCTCTTCTTCTTTTGCGCCCTCGAATACAGGTGTCGCTACGAAAAGACCAAGGGCCTTTGCTGCCCACCCAAGGTGCGTTTCGAGCACCTGCCCAACATTCATCCTTGAGGGGACGCCAAGCGGATTAAGAACAATATCTATAGTCGTTCCATCAGGGAGACAAGGCATATCTTCTTCTGGCAGAACCATCGCAACCACGCCTTTGTTGCCATGGCGGCCAGCCATCTTATCACCTATCTGGATCTTCCGCTTCATAGAAATATATACCTTCACTACTTTATTCACTCCTGGGGGTAGTTCATCACCCTTCTTTATTCTATCAAACATTTCGTCATACCTTGATTCGAGATAGCGAATATAATGCTTAACCTCACTGTTCAAAGCCTCTAGCTTCTCACGTATTTCGTTATCTCCTATCTTGATGCGCATGAGATGATCGTTCTTAACCCTTTCAAGATGTTTTTCTGTAAGCTCCTTTCCCTTCTGGCATATAATTTCTTTTGTCTTAGAATCCTTTACATCCTCCGAAACCGTCTGACCAACCAAAAACCCCCTCAATTTCTTGAACTTCTCATCCTCTACTATCCTTACCTCTTCTTCAAGGTCCCGCTGCAGCCTCTGTATATCCTCTTCTTCTATGTTTTTAGCTCTTTTGTCCTTTTCTTTCCCTTTTCTCGAAAATATCATCACATCAACCACAGTTCCCTCTATCCCCGGCGGCACATAAAGACTGCTCTCTTTTACTTCCTCTGCCTTTTCTCCAAAAATAGCCCTCAAGAGCTTTTCTTCTGGTGTTAGCTGTGTTTCTCCTTTAGGTGTAACTTTACCCACAAGAATATCTCCCGGCTTCACCTCTGCACCTATCCTGATTATTCCGCTTTCGTCAAGGTCTTTCAAAGCTTCTTCTCCAACATTTGGGATATCACGAGTAATTTCTTCTGGCCCCAACTTAGTTTCTCTAGCTTCTATAGCAAACTCTTCTATGTGCACCGAAGTGAAGACATCTTCCTTGACAAGCCTCTCGCTGATAAGGATCGCATCTTCAAAATTATATCCACCCCAGGGCATAAATGCGGCAAGGACATTTTTGCCCAGGGCCAGTTCCCCTTTTTCGGTAGATGGGCCGTCAGCAAGTATATTGCCTTTTGAAACAACATCGCCAACGTTGACTAGCGCCCTCTGGTTAATGCTTGTTGCCTGGTTTGATCTCCGGAATTTTATAAGACTATAAATGTCGACCCCTCCTCCGTCTTCTGAGGTCCTTACAACAATTCTCGAAGAATCAACACTTTCTACTATTCCTCCACGCTTCGAAAGTACAAGCGCGCCCGAATCCCTTGCTGCAACATGCTCCATGCCGGTGCCCACAATCGGAGCCTCTGTCTGCAATAGTGGGACCGCCTGCCTCTGCATGTTTGAACCCATCAAAGCCCTGTTTGCATCGTCATTCTCAAGGAACGGAACAAGAGAAGCAGAAACACCAACGATCTGTTTGGGAGATACATCCATATATTCCACTTCCTGAGGCGATACCATCTTAAAATCTCCCCCGACCCTCGCGGAAACTGTTTCTCCAATTAGATTACCCTTTCCATCCATAGGAGAGGTTGCCTCTGCAATCACATATTTTTCACCATCTATCGCAGTAAGATAATCTATATCTTTTGTAGCCCTGCCGTTCAAGACCTTCCTGTAGGGAACGGCTATAAATCCAAAATCATCTATCTTTGCATATGTTGCAAGAGATGTTATGAGTCCTATGTTTGGACCTTCAGGTGTTTCTATCGGGCATATCCTTCCGTAGTGCGTTGGGTGAACATCCCTCACCTCAAAGCCTGCTCTTTCCCGTGTAAGACCACCCGGGCCCAGAGCAGAAAGCCTTCTTTTGTGTGTAATCTCGGATAAAGGATTTGTCTGATCCATGAACTGGCTTAACTGGCTCGAACCAAAAAATTCTTTTACAGCAGCCATCACAGGCTTAGCATTTATTAAATCATGCGGCATTGAAATCTCGAGGTCTGTCAGTGTCATCTTTTCTTTTATAGTCCGTTCCATCCTAACAAGCCCTATCCTGAACTGATTTTCTATGAGCTCCCCCACCCTTCTGATTCTTCTATTTCCGAGATGATCTATGTCGTCAACATCTCCCTTTCCTGCCCTGAGATTAAAAAGATATCTCACTATCTCCACTATGTCATCAGATGTTAGCACCCTGGTTTCTAAAGGAATATTTACACCAAGCCTTCTATTCAGTTTCAACCGTCCAACAGGCGATAGGTCATACCTCTTAGGATCAAAAAATAATCCATTAAATAGGTCTTTTGCAGCTGCTAATGTTGGCGGCTCGCCAGGTCTTAATTTTTTATATATCTCAAGAAGCGCCTCTTCCTGCGAGCTGACCTTGTCTGTCAGAAGGGTATCTCTGAGTGAAGGAAGATAGTGGACGTTATCTATAAAAAGGAGGTTCAGTGAGTCAATCTTAACAGAAAGGATTTTGCCTAGGGCACCTTCTGTAAGGACCTCATTCCCCTCAAGTATTACTTCTCCAGTTGAAGGATCAATAATGTCTTTCAAGATAATCCTTCCAAGAAGTTCTTCTTTAGAGATAGGTATCGCTGTAATTCCAGATGCCGCCATGTTCCTGAGCGCCCCTCTTGTGATTTTACTTCCTTCTTTAACAATCAATTCTTTTGTCTGAGGGACAACTATATTACAGGTTGCCTTGAGTCCTAAAAGGACATCGCTTACAACACGCGTAAATTTATTCCCTTCTATATTGACTATCTCTACTGGATAAAAAATCTTTAAAAGATCTTCATTCGAATAGCCCAAAGCCTTGAGGACTATTGTCGCGGGAAGCTTTCTCCTTCTGTCGATTCTTACATAAAGGATGTCTTTTGTATCAAATTCAAAATCAAGCCATGAACCTCGAGAAGGGATCACCCGCGCGGAATAAAGAAGCCTTCCACTGGCGTGTGTTTTGCCCTTGTCATGGCTGAAAAATACTCCAGGTGAGCGATGAAGCTGGCTGACAACAACGCGCTCCGTTCCGTTTATTATAAAAGTCCCGGTATCGGTCATTAATGGCATCTCACCAATATAAACATCCTCTTCCCTTGATTCCTTTAACCTCTTATTACCCTTTGGTTCAAATTCCCACAAATTAAGCTTTACCTTTATCTTTAGCGGCGCTGCATAAGTAGTCCCTTTCTGTAAGAAGTCCCGAACATCGAATTTTGGTTCGCCTAACATATAACCCAAAAACTCTATAGAGGCTGTCTCGTTGTAATCCAATATTGGAAATACACTCAGGAATGCAGCCTGCAACCCTGTTTCTTCTCGCTTATCCATAGGGACATCACTCTGTAAAAACTTCTCGAAAGAGCCTTTCTGAATCTCTACGAGGTTTGGAACTTCTAAAAATTGGGGAACTTTTCCAAAGTCTAGCCTTTTTCTAAGAACCCTTGTCATATGTCTCCTTTTTTAGTGTTTAGTGTCAGTTAACAGTGTCAGTGTCGGTTTATGAAATGAAAAATATTCAAACATCAATTACTGACACTGAACACTGTCACTGTTCACTGATACTTCTATTTGATTTCTACTGTTGCACCCTGTTCTTCGAGTTTTGCCTTTACTGATTCGGCCTCCTCCTTTGTGACACCTGTCTTTACAGGCTTTGGAGCTCCATCAACAAGGTCTTTTGCCTCTTTTAGGCCAAGAGAGGTAAGCTCTCTCACTACTTTTATGACCTGAATCTTCTTTTCACCAGCAGCAGTTAGGATTACATCAAAGCTTGTCTTTTCCTCGACTTCTGGCACAGCAGCTCCAGCAGCTCCTGGCATAGCAGCCACAGCAACCGGCGCTGCAGCAGTTACCCCATATCTCTCCTCGAACTCTTTTATAAAGTTCGATATCTCGAGGATTGTCATATTGTCGATAAATTCGAAAACTTGTTCTTTTGTAACAGCCATTTTTAAACCCTCCTTTTTATTTCAGTGTTCGGTGTCAGTAATCGATCTTTGAATACTTTTAATAAAATAAACTGACACTGGCACTATTCACTGCCACTCTTTTTTATTTTTCAAAGCGTCCATTGCATAATTTCAGTGGTCAGTGTCAGTGTTCGGTGTCAGTAATCGATCTTTGAATACTTTTAATAAAATAAACTGACACTGGCACTATTCACTGACCCTCTCTTTTATTTTTCAAAGCGTCCATTGCATAATTTCAGTGGTCAGTGTCAGTGTTCGGTGTCAGTAATCGATCTTTGAATACTTTTCATAAACTGACACTGGCACTATTCACTGCCACTCTTTTTTATTTTTCAAAGCGTCCATTGCATAAGCAAAACTGCTTACAGTCGCATTAAGCGCACCAGCCAATTTACTGAGGGGCGACTGAATCGCACCTGCAAGCATGGAAAGCAGCACATTCCTGGGTGGTATCTCAGCAACAACTCTTAAATCATCGGATGCACAGAACCTGCCTTCGATAACGCCGCCACTGACCTTGAGTTTCTCGTTCTTTTTTGAGTACTCAAGTATTTTCTTCACCACCAGCACAGGATCTTTGTAGCCAATGGCTATACCTACAGGCCCGGTAAAAGAGTCTTTTGCAATAGATACAGGTGTATGTAAGGATGCAATCTGTGACAAAGT
>Ga0172371_10014148_pt1 | contig 10307 bp, 9 predicted proteins | sample Lak12m_FD_114543 | JGI IMG/M metagenome (GOLD analysis project Ga0172371, IMG submission 114543) | Freshwater microbial communities from Kabuno Bay, South-Kivu, Congo - kab_022012_12m | ecosystem: Environmental > Aquatic > Freshwater > Lake | place: Democratic Republic of the Congo: South-Kivu... | reverse complement strand
TTTTACTTTCGTATCAATCGAGGATTGATTTTTCGGATAGGTTCGGCTGCTGCATCCTTCGTTTCCGCTACAATCGCTTCCTTAACCGGTTCCACTTTTGGCTCTTCTTTCTTCGGCTCAACCGTAGCTTTTGGCGCAGGAATAGGCTCGGGCTTTTTCTCTACAGGCTTTGTATAAGTATATGCACCACCTAGAACATAATCCCGTGCGTCAACCGCATGAGTCACTTCGACAGGCTGCCCAGTTGTTACACTATAAACTGTAACCATAATTAATTACCTCCATTTACTTAAATTTATTACATTATTTGATCTTAACTCCCACCCATCTTTCTTAAGACCAAACATCTCAAAAACTTGTGCAACATCACCACGTATCCCATTGTTAAAATCAATATGCGTTTTCCCTAAATACTCATTTAATTTATCCAAAGTGTGACAGCCCTGCTGAAACATTGCCATAGATAGGTGAAATAAACAATAACATACCGACTCTGCGGTATTTGCGTAAGTAAATCGGTTTCCGCTTAATGCTGGATTTTTCTGATATTCTTCGTAGGTTCGTAGAAATCCATTTGCACCTTGCACAATTAAATTAATCTCTTGCACCCAAACACCATATTCAGTGAGGGCCATTAACAGGTCAAGATCTTTTGGGTATTCCTTCATTCCTGCAAGGAGCCATTTTTGAGCATTCACTTTATCAAATAGTTGTCGGTAAACATGACACGCTGTGCAATAAATAGACCCATTAAACTTAACCCCAACTCGTTTCGTTGCAGCCTCATATTTTTCAATGTATTCAGCGGCATTTGGGTATTCTCGATATGCAGTGTATAATTGCACTAAATAGAAATAAGCGGTTACATCATCTAAGTTCTCTTCAATGCGTTTAAGCAGCAAGCCCTCTGTACGATTTCTCTTTTCTTCTTGTTTTTCCGGGGAAAGATCGTATCCGTAATGTTTGAGATACATAAGTGGGCAGAAAATTGCTTCTGGTTTTCCTATAATTATTTTTGGCATGTTATGCACGATGCCTTCGTATTGCACTGATCCCCTACGAAACAATCGTACAGAATTAAACTGCATTGCCTGCATATCCTTCTGAATATCTTTCAGAATAATAGCAATCGACATGCAATCAGCAGGAACATTATTTAACCATTCTTTTAATTCAGATGCAGATGAGTTAAGAAATAGTTCCTCATCTGCATCTATGATAAACACCCAATCTCCAGATGCATACCCAATAGACTGATTTCGATGTACAGAAAAATTATTCTCCCATGGATGCGAATATACCTTTGCCCCAAAGGACTCAGCTACAGAGATACTATTATCTGTCGATCCAGTATCAATAAGAATTAATTCATCCGCTATTCCAGTCAATGATGGCAAACAACGATAGAGGTTAGACTCCTCATTCTTAACCATCATACAGATGGATAGCGTGATGTTTTGCCCCGAACTTTTCATCACGCTTCTCCAATCTGTTATCTAATTATTTCAGACAGATAAACCTCATACTCCCACCCAGTGGACGGCGATGCAATGGTCGCATAATGCCGCAAATAACGATAAATCGTTCCGTTGAAATCATTCGAAAATGGAACAATGTACCTACCTGTGGTCAGATCCAAAGCACCCGAAAGAGGTGTTGCATCACCAAGTTCCAGAACTACAAGGTCAACCAGTGTGCTAAAAGCAGCATTCAAACTACCCTGAAGTCTAAACTTAATGAGAGTTCCACCAGAAGGTGCCGCTGTGGAGTATACATTTGTCACCATATCCCCACGAGTACGCCCTGGGCCAACATCAACATAGGTATCAGTCCCAAGAGGATTTTCACCAACCATGCTGGTGGCAACCGTACCTTTTGCCTTCAACACCAGAAGATCATCGACAACCCGTCCTCTGGCGCTTTTAAGAAATTCAAAATAAGCCATTTGTTCACCTCACTATAGTTTTGAAGGTTAGTCGTAAAATTACGCAGCCACAACAGCATTCGTGATACTATAAAGCCGTGCCGCAGCTCTTGCCCGAAGAATCGCCATACCCATATACCACTCGATACGAGTTCGGAACACTGGTTTGGTATCGATCTCCCCCATATCACGAACATCCATTGCCCCATTTTGCAGCCCAACTACACCATTTTCAGCAAAAGACAGAGCATATATGGAAGTCGAAACTGCGGTAGTGCCATCAAGCCCGGTCTCAGTAAACGGCATAATATCATCGTAGTTATTATCCTTATCCGCAACCAAAATAGGCAGATCGTTATACCGAGTAACCCTTCTACCAAATGCATCAAGGTCATACGTAATATATCCACCAACTGTGGTCAGACGAGCAGCAGCCGACATACGCCGACGCATCGTTTTATTCATCAGCAAATGCGTGGGTTCATCAACCGTATCAATCAACTCATCCAACTTGGTAAGAGTAAGCGCGTCTCCACCAGCCGTTGTACCAGCAACAACCCTTTGATTGCCAATACACCGTACCTGAAGGCCATCAAACTCCTTCGGTGTCGTGGCAACATCGCCCTTCACCATTGTTTTAGTTAGAGAGAGACTCAGTGCCTTAATCTTCATTGCTTCCTGCGGACCCCTCATATCAGCCCCACCTGTTTTGATCAGGAAGGCGTCAACATCAAGATCCCCACCAGCAATCGCCAAATTCTCTGTAACTTGATCAACAGTACCAGACCCTTCCGAATACGCCTCATTTACACCCCTAAACCCAACTGTAGGAAGAATCTGTTCCCGATTGAATGTCTGAGCGCGCCCAGGAATATTTTCAAAGGGGATATACTGCATGAGATCCGAGGCTTTGGCATAAAGTTCCATCACAGTAGCCTTAAGAGTCTCATCACGACCAAGCGCCAATTTTGCACTTTCAATCAACGTTAAAGCCATTTTAAAATACCTCCAAAAAATGATTTGAAATAAATTAATTTCTTTGAAACTCTTCCGAGTTAGTTTTTGCTACTGTGATTATCTTCCGCAATCACGATTAGCCACGGCGTAGGGCGTTCAGTCTTTCAGCGGGGTTCATCTTTCTTAGAGCTTCCAACTTGGCGCGTTTGTTGGAATCACCACTAACATTTCCACCAGCCGCTGAACCACCCTGATTTGTGCGTAAAATACTATCCCTTTGTGGACACTGATTAACCAACAACTCAATGGCCTCTTCCGGAGAAGCATACTCACCCGGTTTTGCCAGACTAAATATCTTCTCCCCATCATACCCAAGAGCAAATACCCTTAACTTCCCGCCATCTTCATCAATCTGAAAATGCTTTCCAAATGTATTGTAAGCAAATTCAGACGGCAAAACTGTTTGTTCTTTAATGTAGTCGCTTCGATCAAATGCACCCCGAATCAGAAGGTTGCGAATGGCTGCATCTTTGTTCGAAATTGCCTCTTCCAAGGCAGCAGTTTTACGTGCATGTGCCTCATCCAAATCACGAATTTTTGATTTATACGATTCTGCAACTCCAGCTTTAACTTTTTCAATTTCGACATTCTTTTCTTTGTCAAGTTGATCAAGATTAGCAACAGTTGCAAGAGCCTCTTTGGCTTTTTCAGGATCTAAATCCCCAAATGCTTTAATTCTTTCAATTACAAACTCAGGATCTAAATCTCCGAGAGCCTCAACCTTTGATTTTATTCTATCCCGCTCTTCTCTATACGCTTTGGCTTCCGCCTGCAATGATGGGATCTTTGAATATAAATGAATCGCATCTAATCCAAATTCTTTTCCCTCCTTATCATCAATTACAATCGGGTGCCCATTATCATCTACAACTACTCCAGAACCGTCTTCCAACAGTTTGTATGCCAGTGCCATGATCTTACTCCTTGCCTTTCCAGGCCATTAAAATTTATGCCAACCATCATGTCTTCCAACATAATGTGAGGCCAATAAACCAAACGAAAAATACCTCCTTCTATATTAGATTAAAAAACAGTTGACAACCTATATATGAATGAGTTATGGTAAACTTAATTGCCATAACCCGATGGCAGTGTGCCAAGCCCAGTAAAGATTATTTAAATATGGATAACATATATTTTTGGAAAAGTCAAGCATTATTTTGCACTCCATATCAAATAAACGATAAGAACTGATATAAGTGTTTAGAACTAAAGAAGAAAAAAATTTAACCGAAAGAGAGCAAATCATGCAAGAACCAACTAAAATTGGTAGAAAACGACCCAGAATGTCTGAAGAAGAGAGTAACCACGTAAGAAGAGCTTTTTTGGATTTATATAAACAAGATGGAATTACTACATATATGGCAGCCGAACAAATTGGTTTTACTCGCACTGTTATCTATAAATGGGCTAAAACTGATCCAGAATTTGCAGAAGAATATGAACGTATTAGACTTTCCAAAGTAGCAGAGGATGCTGATGCTTGGGTAAAGAAACACGGAAATGACGAAGAGAACAAAAAAACATTTCTAAAATTGTATGAAGATCCAAGTGCTACAGTTTATGGAGTTTTAGAATCAATGGGGGATGAAATTAATAAATCGTCTATGGACTATTGGAAAAAGACTGATCCAAACTTTGTGGAAAAATTAGAGGATTTAAAAAGAAAAAAAGCACCGAGACATGCGAAAGGAATAGAAAAAAGAAAAGCGACATGGAGAGAAGAGACAGTAAAAAAACAAAATTTATTTTTGGAGGTATACCGTAATTCACTATTTAATATTACTGAAACCTGCAAGACATTAGACATTCCAAGAGTAACAGTAATGGATTGGAAACGAAACGATCCTGATTTCAAAACTATACTTGAGTCTTTTGATGAAGAAAAAAAAGATTTCATTGAATATGCAGCAATGAAAAAGATTAAGGATGGCGACACAATTATGACAATTTACGCAACCAAATGCCATCTTGGTGATCGCGGTTGGATTGAGAAACCACAAGATAGAAAGTTGACAGTCGAGTATAAATATGATAAAGCTACTATTGACGCTGTGGTGCGTGCAGCAGAACTAAGCCAAGGAACTCAATTTTCATTGCCAAATGTACAAAAACAAATACAAATACCAAACGAAATTACGGAAGCTGAGTATGCAGAGATAGAAAATGGTTGAAATTCCAAACCGTCCTCCAACACTTGAGGAGTTGGCACACTCCAAACTATTAAGTTATGTTGCCTATCAATTTCCACAGTATGTGATTGGCAAGATGCACCTTCTCATAGCTGCCTATTTAGAAGCAGTGGAACGTGGTGATATTACAAGGCTCATGATTTGGGCACCGCCGAGACATGGAAAGTGCTGTGATATCAATAGCTTACTACATATGGCTGATGGAACATTAAAAAGAGCAGGTGATGCAAAAGTAGGCGATAGTATATTTGGGTATGATGATGGTAAATTATGTACTCAAACTATATTAGCTACAGAGCCAACAAGGAAATTAAGCAAACAAATTACCACACGTACTGGGCACAGTTTTATTGGGAGCGCTGATCACCCCCTTTTAACATTCGATGGGTATAAACGACTCTCAGAATTAACACTTAATGATTTTCTTGTAACACTACATAAAGAAATTGATTTTAATTATGAAATAGATTTAAATGAACTTAAATTTATTACCTATATGTTATTTGATGGCAGCTGCTCCGCCAAACACGGGAGATCTTTTTCTAAACTTGATCCAATAGTCATAGCTGATTTTAGAAAGTTATGTGAATTATTTGGGATCACATTTACAAAATCTGCAGGGAGTGATTGTGATTATTATGTTGGTGTACAGGCCATTCTATTATTACAAAAATATGGAATCGCAGATAAAAAAAGTACAACTAAAAGATTGCCAAAAGAATTTTTTAAGGTATCTCTAAAGCAAAAGTGGGCATTTATTAATATAATGTTTCAAACTGATGGATACTTTGCACAAAAAGCAGGGCAGGGTGGAATAACTTTAGCAAACAAAAAATTGATTCAAGATATACAAACACTGCTATCTATGTGTGGTATAGCAACTGCCATGTTTTATAAACCCAATGATTGTAGTAACGCTTGGGGCTTAACAATTGGAAGAAGTCAATTACAAAAAATTTATGATAATTGTGATCTTGGATCAAAGAGAGAACAGTGTGCAAAAATATTAGAAAAACAAGGGCTTAGTATGATTGAAGCCTTTCCTAATAAACTCGGTAAAACACTTAAACATACAAGAGAAAATGGATTTAGATGTGATAATAAAAAAAATATTACGCGAGAACGTTTGGAAAGAATGGCAAAAGTGTATCCGGAGTTAAATTGGTATTTAGAAATGGATTTTATCTATGACCAAATAATTAACATCCAAAATGTTGGAATGCGCGATCTAATTCATTTACAAACCACAAATACTGAAAATTACATAGCCAATGGGATTGTTTCTCATAACACGGCATTGGTAGGTGAATACTTTCCTGCATGGTATTTAGGACGAAATCCGGAACAACATATTATTTATACAACGTATAATCAGGAACGTGGAAATGATGTTGGGCGTAGAGTTCGAGATCAGGCAATCAGCGACCAATTTCAGAGAATATTTCCAGGTTGTAATGTTTTAAAAGATTCAAAATCAATTAGTCATTTCTCCACCCAACAAAAAGGTGAATACTTGAATGTTGGCATGGGGGGAGCAATTGTAGGCCGTGGTGCAAATTTGCTAGTTATTGACGATCCGATCAAAGACCGCCAAGAAGCTGAATCCAAAACATCTCGAAAAAATGTACAGAACTGGTATCAGGCAGTTGCATATACAAGAGTCATGCCAGGCGGAAAAATTGTAGTGATCAATACTCGATGGCATTCAAGCGACCTTTCTGGTTATCTCATGGAAGAACATGCCCGTGAGAATTGGGCTATCTTAGATCTTAAAGCCATTGCTGAACCAGAAGATATTTTAGGACGAAAAGAGGGTGATGCTCTATGGCCTGAGTTCCGTGATATTGAACAATTAGAAATTATAAAAACAGCTCTCGGACCAAGAGAATGGAATGCTCAATTTCAACAAAGGCCAACTGCACTTGGCGGAGGAAGAGTCAAATTTGAGTGGATTAATCATTATGAACAATTGCCAAAAGTAGATGAGATTCAACGAATTGTAGCGAGTTGGGATACAGCCTACAAACCAGAACAGATTAACGACCCAACGGCCTGCACTATTTGGATTATTACTGCAACTGGATACTATCTCATTGACGTTCGAAATAAACGGCTTGAATTTCCAGATTTAATAAAAGAAGTAAAAACCGTTCACGAAATACATCATCCATCAGCTCATCTTATTGAAGGTCGAGCAACGGGCCAATCTTTGATTCAAGAACTAAAGAGATCCACACGAATTCCAACAGTTGAAATTTCCACAAAAAATATTAATAATGAAATACGATTTGACGCAATAACTACCTTATTTGAGTCTGGAAAAGTTTGGTTTCCAAAGCAGGCCCACTGGTTAAATGAAGCCGAGGATCAAATATGTTCTTTTCCAACTGCCCCACACGATGATATTGCAGACAGTGTTTCTCAGTTTTTAAATTGGGTGAATAAGCCAAGGTATGTTCCAAGGCCCCCATCGAAACTTTATTGGAAATAAATTATGTCTTGGAAATATTACACTGCTTTTAGTAATGTAAAACACCCAAATGATAGAAGTAGAAAAGAATGTGTTTGTGGTTTTCACAACGCAAAAAATGTAAAGAAAAATAAAAATCACCATAGCACAAAACAAAAATTATCAATTAAAGAAGCAAGAAAAGAAAAAGAGAAAATCCAACAATTTAACTTAGGAGATACGAAAAATGGATATCGACGAGCTGCAGAAAACACATAAAGTGCATGATGAGCATATTCAGGACTGGTCTTTCTATGGGTTAGCTTACGAAGGCGGGAAACCCTTTATTAACTATGCTTTGGCGAAACACACAAGAGAGAGCAACACCAACTGGAAATCGCGGCAGAATGAAGGAATTTGTTTTAACTATTCGAGCATTATCATTGACCTATTCAACTTTTATCTCACAGAAAAGCCCGCTGTGAGAGATTTTGGAAAACTTGCTGATGATAAATTATGGACCATGTTTACACAAGATGCAGATTTATACAACACAAATTTTGATGTGTTTCTCAATGAAGCGCAGAAGATGGCTGCAATTTATGGTGCTGTTGGAGTATTAATCGACAAACCAATCAGTGATAATAAAACCCTTAAGGATGATATTAAGCAGGGCATCTACCCATACTGTGCATTATTTACACTTCCAAATATCCTTGATTGGAAACATGAACGTCATCCAATTACAAATCGACCAACACTAACATATCTGAAACTTCTTGACTTTGATAACCGCTATCTGCTTTGGTGGCCGGATAAATGGGAAATTTGGAAACTGCCGGAAGACGCACCATCACAGTTTAGAGTTCATCGGCACAAAGATACATCGGACTACACACCAAAGCCAGGTGATAACAAATATGCAAATGAACCAGCCTCCGCACATAGCACTGGGCTGAGCAATGAGCAGCCTATTCTTATAGATGAAGGCCCTAATCCGCTTGGGGAAATTCCATTTGTTTGGTTTCAAAACATTAAAAGTGTAATTGATCCCTACATTGGTGTTTCAGACATTAAAGAGATTGCACGAATCACTGCAAGTCTTATTCGAAATATATCATATGGCGAAGAGGTGATTAAATTTGCCGGATTCCCACAGGCGAGAAGGCCAATGGCCAGAGAGGGAGAAGTTACAAACAATGAGGCTGGTGTGACAGCTATTCTGGAATTTAATCCGGAGCATGGAGAAGCTGGAAAACCTGACTGGCTTGAGTCGGCAGTTCAGGAGCCTATTGAAGCTATTCTTGCTTGGATTGATAAAAAGATTAATGAGATCTTTCAGTTGTCGCATCTATCTGGAATTCATGCACACGAGAAAAGTGATCAGGCTCGATCGGGTGTTGCACTTCGCTATGAATATCAGCAGCTTAGTCTTGTTTTAACTAAGAAAAGTGAGAACCTTACTGAAACTGAATTGGGTATTATTAAATACTGGCTAAAATGGCAGAATAAGAATATTTGGTATAATGGAATTAAAGTGTCAAGATCTAAAGACTTTAGTATTGATGATCTTTCTCAGAATCTTGAAAATGCAGTGATGGCAGATAAATTGATCCCTGAGATTACCTTCAAGAAAGAACTAATGAAGAATGTCGCTAAAAAGGTTCTTCCTGATATCGCAGATGATACATTAATGGAAATCTTTGTTGCCATTGATCAATTAACTCCAGAAGATATTAATAAAAACGAAGAGGCGTTGAAAGGAGAAAGAACAGATAATCGTTCAACAAAAGATATTCGGCAGGATATGACTGAAGGTTGGCAACAAGATAAAAAGAACCCAATAGCCCTTACAGTAAAATCAGAATAAGGAACTCTAATCATGGCAAAAGTCAGTATCTTACTACCAGTTTATAACTCAAGCAAACGAACGGGGAGTCCTAATTTCTTGTTGCAGATGTTTGATTCGATTATCAATCAAACATATACAGACTTTGAACTTCTAATTATGGATAATCAATCCATCGATGGCACAATCGAAGTTTGTCAAGAATTTGCAGCAAAAGATGATCGAATAAAACTGTATATTGATACACAGCAGAGACCAGCAGAAGATGCACAAGCCATACTGTTTGATATTGCCATTGGTGATTTTATTATGTGTATGGGGGATGATGACCTACTAAACTACAACTATTTAAAAGCCCTTATAAATGAATTAGAAACCAATAGAAAAATAGATATGGCATATACCAATGGTAGGTATATCAATATAAACAATCAAATTCTCTCAGATCTAATTATTAATTTGGATGGTGTGTATAATTCAGAATATTATCATGAAAATTTTTATAAAGCCATTCATAAGAGACTCGTTATTCCAGTGCTTAATGGTGTGTTCAAAAAAGAAGTATTTAAATCTCTAATGCCCTATAAACCATTCGATCAACTAAAAGCCAATATGGATAATTTATTAATGGCTAAGTTCTTTTTAAATAGGTATAGAGCATCTTTTGTTAATTACAATATGTTCTATTACCGCCACAGAGATCGTTCACTCAACGCGGCATCAGTGGACTGGCTACCAACAAATCCAATTCTTATTTGGGTATATTACATGAGGCATCAGCTTTATTTTTATTTGGCGGTTTGTAAAATTATTGACACAACAGATCAAGGAGATCTTACAGAGCCATTAAAGATTGCGACTTTGGATAGTTGTATA
>Ga0172371_10014147_pt1 | contig 10307 bp, 12 predicted proteins | sample Lak12m_FD_114543 | JGI IMG/M metagenome (GOLD analysis project Ga0172371, IMG submission 114543) | Freshwater microbial communities from Kabuno Bay, South-Kivu, Congo - kab_022012_12m | ecosystem: Environmental > Aquatic > Freshwater > Lake | place: Democratic Republic of the Congo: South-Kivu... | reverse complement strand
TATGCTCTCATATATGTTCCTGAAAATCTGAACCGCATCTATGCCGCACTTTAAAAGACTATACGCCGCCATATGCGTAGACGCCTTTGTGTTTAAATACCGAAACGACCCTGTATCTGTAAGTATTCCAGCATATAAACAAATCGCCATATCCTTGGTTATTTTTATCTTTAATTTTCTGAACAGATTATACAGTATTTCGCAGGCAGAAGAAATTTTACCATCCACTACATTTATATCCCCAAAGTAATTGTTGCTTATATGGTGATCTATATTCAATATAGGAATCCCCTTTTTAAGAAAACTGGCTGCACTGCCGATACGCGAAATATCGGAACAATCCAAAATTATAGCAGCGTCGTATTTATTATATCTGGGGCGGGTCTTAATCATGTCTATGCCCGGCAAAAAAGCATACTCCTGCGGATAGCGGTCGCTATTTACAATATCAAAATTCTTTCCCATTGATTTAAACGCAAAAGCAAATGCCAACTGAGAACCCAACGAATCCCCTTCCGGGCTTGTGTGGGCGCAGATAAAAAATCTCTTATGATTCTTTAGGAATTTTTTTATTTTAAGTATTTCCATTTTTAAGTTCATCCATCTTTTTAGAAATATAAATACTGTATTCGGCGGATTTATCTTCTCTAAAAGCTAATTCCGGTATAAAGCGCATCTTTATGCGCTGCGCCAGAAGTTTCCTTATGTAACCCTTGGCTCTTTCTAAGGCAATGAACGTCTTATCGCTGCCCTCCCCTAAAACGCTCACATAGATTTTTGCGTATTTCAAATCCGGGCTCAACTCCACCCTCGTCACCGTAGCAAAACCTATGCAGGGATCTTTTAGCTCGTCGTGAATGATAGTGCCTACCTCTTCCTTGATCGCTTCCTGGACTCTCTCTTTTCTCGCCATTTAAATAATCTCCGTTTCGTAATCCAACAACTGGATTTGTTTATTTTGTTCCACAAAATTAACTACGCTGGAAATTAAAGAACTCACACCGGATTTATCAGCGCTTATAGCCGCAAAAGCCAACGTTGACTTCTGCCATTTATCCTGCTCATCTAACTCAATTACGGATATATTAAAATTGTTCCTCAACCTATCCTTTAGAGAACGGATAACCATCCTTTTTTCCTTGAGGCTACCTGAAGAAGGAATAAAAATGGACAATTTTACGACGCCGACAATCATTTCTTGCTGATAATATTCCGAACAAACTTTAATTCTTCCTCTCGGCTGTTAACTTTCCCGTTTATCTTTGCCAAAAAAACCTTGCGGAATATATTCTTGAATTCCGGCCCCGGCTTAACGCCCAACGCCAGCAAATCCTTTCCGGTAATAATCACCTTTTTATGGTGGTGCTTGATAAAAAACTCCCTTATCCTGTGCTTGGTCATTCTGTTTTTAGAAACAGCATATATCAGAATTATGACTTCGTAGCTTAAAGGGGAAATCACATCGTTTAATTTCACGGCGGATAAATTTTTGGCTGACAGTTTTTCATCTGTTCTCGTAAACTCTTTCTTAAAAGAAATAATCCTCTTTGAATCGCCGCGGTGAAAAGCATAACTCTTTAAGAATATCTTCAATGATTTTAAATCAAGAGGATACAAAAACAGAATCAGATACATAAGCCAGCCGTCGAGTTTTCTCCTGTTTGGGAAATTACGCCTAAACCAAGAACAAGCCTTCTCTGCGTTATAAAATAGTTTATTCAACTTTGCATCAAATCTAATGCCTTTACATGCAAAAGTTAAATTATAAATATCTTTCAGGCGCTTTAGCGTGCCGTATGGATCGCTCTCTTTGAAAACCAAAATCAGCTCATCCCTGATCCTGTGTTTTTGAACCTTTTCAAGCATGCGCATTTTCTTCGCCTGTTTAATAAACCTGAGCGTTTGTTTTTCGAACTTAAAGCCAAACCTATGTTCAAACCTGACTGCACGGATTATCCTAGTGGGGTCATCAATAAAACTTTTCTCATGCAAGAAACGCACATAGCCTTTCTTCAAATCCTCTATGCCGCCGCACATGTCTACTAATTGGCCGAATTTCCCCGAATCTATATGACAGGCAATCGCGTTTATGGTAAAATCGCGCCTCAGTAAATCGTCCCGGATATCTCCGGCGCTAACCAAAGGCAGAGCCGCCGGCTCAGGATAAGATTCTCTGCGCGACGTAGCTATATCTATCTTGAAGCCGTCTTTTCGCGTAATGGTTGCGGTGCCAAAGGCTCTATGCTTTATAAGATGGGCGTCTAAAATCTTGGAAAGCTTATAAGCGAAATCTATGCCGTTCCTTTCCACCACGATATCCAAATCGAAATTATCCACTCCCAATAGCAAATCCCTGACAAAACCGCCTACAAGATAAACGCCTACCTTCTCGCTGCCGGCCAAATCTCTGCAGATAAAGATAATTCGCTTTAACTGGTCGGGCAATTTATGAATACGTCTGGTAATTAAATCACTCTTTATCATCTTCATGGCCTTGGGTGAAACGTTTTGTGTATTGTTTTTAAACGGTCACGGTCTATATGCGTATAAATCTGCGTAGTCGAGATATTTGCGTGGCCGAGCATTTCCTGGACTGACCGTAAATCCGCGCCCCTCTCTAATAAATGAGTAGCGAAAGAATGCCTTAAGATATGCGGCTTCACAGGATTTTTTATCCTGGCCTGCCTGGCATAGAATTTTATAAGCTTCCATATATAAATACGCGAAATTCCCCGCCCGGAGTGATTCAAAAATAAAAACCTGCTGTCTTTCTTTTTGATAAACTTAGGCCGAGAATCGCTTAAATACCTTCTTAATGCGGAAACTGCCACCTTGCCTATGGGCACAACCCTTTCCTTTTTGCCCTTTCCCATACAGCGCACAAAACCGGCATCCAAATTTGCATCTTCTACTTTTAAACCCGACAGTTCCGAAACACGAAGCCCTGCCGCATACATAGTCTCCAAAATAGCCCTATCCCTTATGCCTTTTTTATCCCTGATATTGGGAGCGGAAAGCAGCTTTTCTATCTCAGGAAAAGATAAAGCATTGGGAATCTTTTTCCAGAGTTTAGGAGAATCAATTACATCCGTCGGATCCTTTAAGCATAATTTCTCCCTTAACAAAAACCTATGAAACAACCTTATAGCCACCAAAGAACGCGCGATACTGGTAGAAGCCAATTCTTTTTCCTTCTGATAAACAAGATAAGAACGTATGTCTTCCTTGTCTATTTTATTTGCTTCATTTATATTATTAGACCGCAAAAACCGGTCATACCTTAAAAGATCCCTTTTGTAAGCCGCTACCGTGTTCTGGGCAAGGCCCCTCTCCACAGAAAGGTAATTCAAAAATACGTCTATTAATTCAAGGGTGCTCAAAAATTAATCCTCTCCCTGCCGATTGTGGAAGCTTCGCCATGGCCCGGATAGATATTTACCTTATCATCCAGGCAAAGAAGCTTATTTTTTATGGATAGCAATAACGCTTTGTAAGAACCTCCTATCAAATCCGTCCTGCCTATGCCATTTCTGAACAATGTATCGCCCGTAAAAACAACATTATCTATTTTAATACATATGCCGCCAGGGCTATGGCCAGGGGTATGCATAATTTCTATAGCGCAATCACCTAATTTTATTATATCTTTATCCTGAAGCAACCTCGCCGGCTTGCAAGGTTTAAAATCTCCTAATATAATAGTAGAGCAATTCCGCTTTGGATCCTCTAATGCTAAAGCATCCAATTTGTGTATATACACAGGAAAACCCAAATCGCAATCAGCCTTAATATGGTCTACGTGCGAATGCGTATTGATAATAAATTTTACGTCCAGCCCTTCTTCCTTTATGACCCTTTTTATTTTGTTGGCTTCATCTCCAGGATCAATAATAAAAGCCTGTTTCTTGTTGTCAAATACTATATAACAATTAGCCTGTAAGGGCCCAACTATTAATCTTTTTATGTTCATCTGAGGTTATTTTTCACTTTGCTGAAGGAAAAATCTCTCTGAATATTGATAAATAACCTCCTTGATTCATCTCTCATTCGGCTCATAGAAACCATAGCGATATTCTTAGCTTTAAACTCTTCCTCTAAAGAATATAATTTATTGATATAATTATCCATCAAAGATATCTTCTCTTGATTGTTCAAAAGTTGTTTTAAACGGTTAAGATTAAGTATCGTCTGGTCAAAACAGCTAATTATTTTCTTTCTGCTTTCTCCAGCAACAAAGACATCCATCAATTCAAGGTGCCAGGACTTCCAATAAGTATAATAAAGCGCATAAGCTTCCTCAGAGGAGAGTTCTTGTTTTGAATAATCCTTGGGAGAAATTACCATCTCTTCTTTCTTCTGTTCATATTTAGACTTACGGACGAACTTTTTGCGAAAAGATTCACCGCAACCGAAAAAATTAACAACTAATACCAACAATAAAAAAATAATTACTCTTTTTCTAAACATCATAGCTCTCCTATTAGTTTTTTAAATTCTTCTTCATTTATGACTTTTACATTTAATGCCCGCGCCTTGTTGAATTTAGAGCCTGGATTATCTCCCGCAACTACAAAATCGGTATTTTTGCTGACACTGGAGGAAGCCTCGCCGCCCAACTGACGCACAATCTCTTCTGCTTTTGCCCTTGTAAAATCCTTCAACTCGCCGGTAAATACGAAAATCTTATCTTTCAATGCGCTGCTGCGAACCTGCTGTCTGGGCTGCTTTATATTTAAACCTGCCTTCTTTAATTTGCCGATTAATTTTTTTACTTTAGACTGTTTAAAAAATTCTACGACGCTCTCGGCCATAACATCGCCTATTTCATATATAGAATTGAAATCACCAGCATTCGCAGACATAATTTTATCCAAAGAGCCAAATTTTTCCGCTAGTATATATGCCGCCTTTTCTCCGACATGACGAATACCCAATCCATAAAGCAGCCTGTTTAAAGGCCTGCTCCTGCTTTTATCTATAGCCGTCAATAAATTATCAGCCTTTTTATCTTTGAATAAAGGCAGCTTCAATAAATCCTTTCTTTCCAGGAAATATATATCGGCAAAATCCTTGATCATCTCTCTTTTTACTATCTCTTCCACAGCTGTTTCGCCTAATCCTTCAATATCCATCGCTGTGCGGCTGGCAAAATGTATCAACCCTTTTTCCAGCTGCGCAGGGCACGACGGATTTATGCAGCGATAAGCAACCTCTTCCTCTTTCTCTTTGACTATTCCCGAGCCGCATTCAGGGCACCTTGTCGGAATTTTTATTTTCTCCTCTTTGCCTGTCCTCACTGATTCCACAACCTTGATAATCTTGGGTATCACGTCTCCTGCGCGTTCAATTATCACCCTGTCTCTACGTTTAATACCCAGCCGCTCTATCTCGTCGAAATTATGCAGAGTGGCCCGTGAAATTTTAACGCCGCCGCATTCTACCGGCTCAAGAATAGCCACTGGGGTCAAAACTCCAGTCCTGCCAACCTGAACCGCCACATCTAATATCTTCGTAGTCGCCTGGTGCGCCGCAAATTTATACGCCACTGCCCAACGCGGACTCTTCAAGGTCTCGCCGAGCAATACCTGCTGCTTAAACGAATTTACTTTAATAACCATCCCGTCTATTTCATAACTTAAATCGTCGCGTTTATCTTCCCACTTGCGGCACAGCTCGATTACTTCGCCAATGTCCTTGCATAAAAATATATGCGGATTAACGCATGCTCCCCATGATTTTACCTCATGAAGAAATTCCCAATGCGTAGAGAGATTCCTGTCTTCTAAAAACCCTAACGAATGGGCAAAAAAGTTCAAGCGGCGCCTGGCTACTATATTTGTATCTAAAAGTTTAAGCGAGCCTGCCGCGGCATTACGCGGGTTGGCAAATAAAACATCATTATCCCTGGCTCTTTCTTTGTTCAGCATTTTAAAATGCTTCTTATCCATATAAACTTCGCCGCGGATCTCTATCAGCCTCGGAGGCTTATCTGTCTTGAGTTTTTCCGGAACTGCATCTATCGTCTTTATATTAGAAGTTACATCTTCGCCTGATTGTCCATCGCCGCGCGTAGCGCCGATAGTTAAAACTCCATTTATATATGTGAGGTTTGAACTTACTCCGTCTATCTTAAGTTCCACCACATATTCAACAGTCTTATTGCCTGACCCTTTACGCGCCCTCTCATCCCATTCGCGCAATTCTTCTATGGAATAGGTGTTATCCAGCGAGAGCATCTTTTGCCTATGTCCAACAACCCTAAACCCTTTGGTTGCTTCGCCGCTTACTCTGTGCGTAGGAGAATCAGCCCTGTCAAATTGCGGATAGGCAGCCTCTAATTCTTTAAGCTGCCTCATTAAATCGTCGTATTTCTTGTCGGAAATTTCTGGCTGGTTTAATGTATAGTAATTTTTATCGTGGCGGCGGATTTCTCGGCGCAGTTTGTCAATCTGCTTTTTTACCGCTTGTTTATTGTCTCTTGCCATATTCAAAATCTTATCTGAAAATCATCCAGCTTTCCTGTGGCGGCTGCTACATCTACTTCTTCATCCTGAATATAATTCGAAAATTGCTTCCTTATTCTATCCAGGAAATTATCAGCGGTATTCTTATCTGCCTCAACGACTAATTCGACATCGCCGCCGGGCAAATTCTTTACCCAGCCAGCCACCCCTAATTGGCTGGCAATTCTTTCTGCGGTAAAACGAAAACCAATCCCCTGCACTCTACCTTTAAAAATTACATGAACCTGTACTTTAGGCATCTTTAAAATTCAACTATCGTTTTTCGACTAAAGGTAGATTTTCAACGAAGATTAATTGTCGGGGAGGTGGGACTTGAACCCACGGCCTCAACGTCCCGAACGTTGCGCGCTAATCCAAACTGCGCTACTCCCCGAATTGTCCTAATCTAATAATTTTCAATTCGGTATCGAATGCGATAGCATGAGATACCCTTAATTCTTATCGCAATAGTATAACAGAAATATATGACTGAATCAATTCTAGATAAGAGATAAAAAAATGCTATAAAACACTGGCGCCTTTGGGATTTAAGGCGTATTTGGCAAGGATATCGAACTCAATATTAACCATCTTACCGGCATTTTTCTTACCCAAAATAGTGTTGTTAATAGTATGCGGGATAAGGTAAACCGTAAAAGAATCCTTTAGAATATCTACTATGGTAAGGCTAACGCCGTCTATAGCCACAGAACCCTTGGCTGTTATTAAATTCATAAATTTCTTGGGAACGGCCACTTCAATAAAATGATTTTTACTAACCACTCCTTTTCTTTTTATTATGCCCATGCAATCTATATGGCCTGTAACAAAATGCCCTGATATTTTATCGCTGGCTTTCAGGCTATCTTCCAAATTCACGCATTCCCCTATTCTCACCAATCCTAAATTAGTCAACTTTAAGGTCTCTTCCAATAAATCAAAGGTCAGGATATCCGACTTTATATTTGTCGCCGTAAGGCAAACACCATTAACGCTTACGCTATCCCCTGCGGCTACAGCCGAAGATATCAGCTTAGAACGCACCATCAGATTCTGGGTCTTTTGATAACGGGAAAAGTGCGTAACCAAACCTACTTCTTTAACTATCCCCGTAAACATAAATTCCTCGCGTATTTATATCAATATCTCTTTATTCTGCCTTCTAAGAATAAATCTTCCCCAAATCTTTTTATCTTAATATCGCCTATTTTCTTGGCATCTAGTATTCTTTCTACGCCTTTGCCCTGTATACTCAGGACAGAATCTTTGCCTCCAATTATCGTAGGCGCGATGAAAAACATTGCGTAATCAACTAAGCCCTCATCCAATAAAGACCCGATAACTCTGCCGCCGCCTTCGACGAGTATATTCATAATTTCCAGCTGGGTTAATTTCTTAAGCAAATCTTTTATATCCAAAAGTCCATTCCGTGCCTCTACACCTAAAACAATAGCTCCTTTTTTAACAAGATGCCTTATTACATTTGATTTTTTGATAATAGAGTTCTTTGCAGCAGCTACAATCACAGGAAATCTTTTAGCATCGCTGAATATGCGCATACTTTGTTTTATTTTCAGATTAGTATCAAGCACTATTTTATAAAACTTCTTATCTTTTATATTCTTACAAGGGCTAAGCAAAGGGTTATCTTTCAATACCGTATTTATCCCTACCATTATTGCGTCAAATGAACTGCGTATTTCGTGCGCAGCCCGACGCGACTCCGCAGAGGTAATCCATTTGGACTCGCCGCTCTTTAAAGCAATCTTTCCATCTAAGCTCTGAGCCAATTTGATAGTAATATATGGAATATTCCCGGTGATATATTTTATAAACGGCTGGTTTATTTCCCTTATATCATTCTCTAAAACTCCACAAACAGTCTTAATATGATGGGCATTTAGGATTTTTATGCCTTTGCCGCGATGCTCGGGATTAGGGTCAACCATACCAACCACAACTTTCTTAATCCCGCTTTTAATGATGGCTTGAGTACAGGGCGGCGTCCTGCCAAAAGAACTGCAGGGCTCTAAAGTCACATACAAAGTGGCATTTTTTGCTTTAGCTCCTGCTTTTTTTAAAGCGATTATTTCAGCGTGGTCAGAGCCAGCCCTTCTGTGAAAACCCGTCGATATTACCTTATTGACTTTGACTATAACAGCGCCCACCAAAGGATTGGGCGAAGTCAATCCTTTAGCCTTTAGACTCAATCTTAAAGCTAAATCCATATATTTATTTCTATTATCGACCATAACGTTCCTGCTTGAGTTTCTCAACCAACTCGTAAGGAACAGACACCTTGCCTACGGTCACGCCTGATTTTGCTTCACCGTGGCAATCAGACCCGCCCGTCACCAAAAGGTTATATTTGCTCGCTATACGTAAATAATAATTTGTGACTGTCTCGGAGTGTTCCGGGTAGTACGCCTCAATGCCCCTTAGTCCGGATTTGACAAAACTCGGCAAAAGCTCATCGCAATTCGATACAGCCGGGTGCGCCAAAACCGCAATACCATTTGACTCTTTAATAAGACAAATGGCGTCCTGCGGCGTGAGCGAAAATTTACCTACATAAGCAGGGCCATTGTTGCCGATATAACGCGAAAACGCCTCATATATATTGGAAACTTTTCCTTTATCAACCATAGCCTTTGCAATATGCAGGCGGCTGATACTGCCCTGTCCTGCAATAGTAAATACATCGTCCGGCTCAATATCCACACCTACATCTTTTAATTTAGCCACCATCTCATAAACTCTTTTGCGTCGTATCAGATTTATATTTCTGATTTCCTCCTGCAGCCTGGAAGATTCGATATCTATAAAATAACCTAAAATATGTATTTCTTTGGAATCAATCTCCGCGCTCAATTCTATACCGGCAATTACTTCCAAGGAATCAAGCGCTGCTTCTTTGGCGGGGGTTATTCCGTCGGTAATATCGTGGTCGGTAACGGCAATGCAAGACAATCCTTTCTTCTTCGCCTCTTCTACCAACTGCTGAGGAGAGAAAGTGCCGTCAGAAAAATTTGTGTGAAGGTGTAAATCGGCAAGTTTCATCAAGACTTCTTTATATCTTCTTTATTTATCTTATCAAGGATGCCGTTGATAAATTTTCCAGAATCAATGCCTCCGTATTTCTTTGCCAGCTCTACAGCCTCATTGATAGTGACCTTCGAGGGTATGTCCTCCAAAAACATAAGCTCAAAACAGGCAAGCCTTAATATGTTGCGGTCGACTATAGCCATGCGTTTAAGTTCCCAATTAGCAGCGAATTCAGCTATATTTTTGTCTATAGCCTCAAGATTATCCATAGTCCCCGTGACGAGCCTGCAAGAAAACTCTTTTATGTCGGCTCCCAAATCCTCATTATGATTCATAAAATCATCAATGGCCGCTTTGGCATCCTGCGGCGAGACATCAACCTGATAAAGAATTTTTAAAGCTATTTCACGCGACTGCGTTCTTTTTCTCATGGGTTAAATTTTATATTACTTAACCTGTTCTAGCAGATTAACCATTTCTATTGCGGAAAGGGCAGCGTCTCTGCCTTTGTTGCCTTCCTTTGTGCCAGCTCTTTCAATTGCCTGTTCGATTGTATCGGCGGTAATAATGCCGAAAATCGCAGGCACCCCTGTTTCCATGGAAACGGTAGCTATGCCTTTAGTTACTTCTGCGGCGATAAAATCAAAATGCGGAGTAGCGCCTCTTATAACCGCTCCCAGGCAAATTATCGCATCGTATTTTTTCTTTTTAGCCAATACGTTAGCCAAAGAAGGAATCTCAAACGTTCCGGGCACCCAG
>Ga0172371_10014146_pt1 | contig 10307 bp, 8 predicted proteins | sample Lak12m_FD_114543 | JGI IMG/M metagenome (GOLD analysis project Ga0172371, IMG submission 114543) | Freshwater microbial communities from Kabuno Bay, South-Kivu, Congo - kab_022012_12m | ecosystem: Environmental > Aquatic > Freshwater > Lake | place: Democratic Republic of the Congo: South-Kivu... | reverse complement strand
TACGAATCTGCCAGGGTGAGATACCCCAAGGAAGCCACCATAAGAAGCTCCTATATTGATTTTATACATGACGCGGTAAGCATTCTTTATGCGCATAACCGGCAGGCTGAGGCCAGGGAGTTGTTCAACAGTGTTTCGTCGAAACTCCCATCTGATGAAGTAACGCAGGGATTTGAAGCATTTCTCTCAAGAAGCAGGAAGAAATAGAGGGGAAGGGCTCAGGCAGTTATTACAGGGTCTTCCGACGTGTCAACCTAAGAAATGCTGGATATATTGGGCTGGCGGAGATGTCGTCTCGTTAGACCACACAACTTATCGCCACCCTCACCTAACCTCTCCCCTCAAGGGAGAGGAATCCCCGTCTCCTTCCTCGCCCCTTGGGGGAGAGGATTGAGGTGAGGGGTATTTCCGCATTCTCCGGCTTAGGTTGACGCGTATGCGCAGGCTTCGGGGCGGAACTAAGATTACGGAAATATCTTCCAAAAACAGGGGAGAGATAACGGATAATAGTTTCAATATTCTGCGATATTCGGATTAAATCTTAAAAAAATCTTGCTCTATACCATGAGGGAGAATACATTTCCTGAATAGCAGGTTTGGAGATTAACAATGGCAGATGTTAAACAACCGATAACGATCAAGAAAAAGACCCTTACACTTAAACCACAGGCTGAGCCTGTGGCAGCAGCGCCTGAACCTGCAGTTGCTGAACCTGAAGCAGCTGTTCCTGCAGCCCAACCAGTCCAGAAGAGCACCTCGTTCACGGTTCCCGCCATTTGTGCAATTGTTTGCTGTATCCTTTTTGGAGTTATTGTCGCTGTCCAGTTTAAGACTTTTTCGGCTTTCAACATGATATGCAAGGGAGTGCCTGTCGCGTCGAGCAGCAGTTCTTCGACAACGGAAAAAAAGGCTGAGGCGACAACGGAAACAAAAGATGAGACAAAGACAGAGGCCAAGGAAACAGTTGCTCCTCCTGCCGGAGACGCAAGTTCGACTGCGGCTGCTCCAGCCGCAGCTGAAGGAGCGAAACCAGCGCCTGCTGATGCTGCAGCAACTCCGGCTGCCCCGGCTGCCGCCCCTGCCGTACCTGCGACTGCCCCTGCGGCTCCCGCTGCTCCAGCAGGAGCCACCGAAGGTCCTCCTCCAGGTGTTTAGGAAAATACGTGATCTAAGGTTCCTTCTTATTCTATCGCGCCTTGAGGTGTTCCCTCTGCACACAAGCCTTGCCCTGCGCAAAAAAGCATGCAATCATGGTTCAAACCAGTGTTGAAACAGGTTCTGGAGTATCCCCATGAAAACTGCACCAAGTGACTGCCGGTCAATAGACGGCAGGAAGTCCATGATTCACGGCCTGAGCAGGGAAGAACTTGCTGTGCTGTTGGCCGGGATGAATGTTCCCAGGTACAGGGTTGATCAGATCTGGTCCTGGCTTTATGTGAAGCGCGCAGCTGAATGGACCGCCATGACAAACCTGCCGGCTGAACTCAGGGAACAACTTGCCGGAGCATTCTGCCTGGATTCTGCCTTGGCCGCAGGGATTGAGGGAGAAGCGGGCCGCACACGCAAGATACTTGTTGGCCTCAATGACGGCGAGCAGGTTGAGGAAGTGCTGATTCCCGGAGGTAATGACCGGAAAACAGTCTGTATTTCAAGCCAGGCGGGATGCCGTTTCCATTGTGCTTTCTGTGCAAGCGGGCAGGCCGGCTTCAGGCGGAACCTTGAAGCGGGCGAAATGGTTGGCCAGGTGATCCTCGCGGCGAAGGCGTATAACGATCGTCCGTCAAATGTTGTTTTCATGGGAATAGGGGAGCCGTTCGACAATTACGATGCGGTGCTCAAGGCGGTGCGTATTATAAATGACAAGGATGGCCTTGGCATCGGCGCCAGGAAAATAACCATCAGTACCTGCGGAGTAATTCCGGGCATTGAAAAACTTGCCGGAGAAGGCCTGCAGGTTGAACTGTCTGTTTCGCTTCACGCTCCGGCTGACGAGCTGCGGTCAAAGCTGATGCCGGTGAACCGGAAGTATCCGCTGGCACAGTTGATTGAAACATGCCGGAAATATTTCGATAAGACCGGGCGGATTATTACATTTGAATACACCCTGATCAGGGGTTTGAATGATTCAGCATCCCATGCAAGGGCCCTTGTCACGCTTCTCTCGGGCCTGCCGTCGAGGGTCAACCTGATTCCGTTAAGTCCCGTGGAGGAATTTACCGGGCAGGCATCGTCGCGCGAGAAAGCAGAGGTATTCATGGAAATACTTGGCAGAGCCGGGATTAACGTGACTTTCAGGGAATCTAAAGGAAGCTCCCTGAAAGCCGCATGCGGGCAATTGAGGTATGGAAGAAAGACATCTGCATGAATGAACCTTCCGGCAAGTTGACAAATTCAAGGGCTGTAGCGGCGGAAATTATCGCTGAATGGCTGGATACCGGGGAGTTTACAGATCACCTTATGGAGTCCGTTCAGGCCGACCGCGCGTTTGTCATGGAAGTTGTATCCGGGGTTGCCAGGTGGAAACGCACGCTGGAATGGATAATAAAACGGTGTGCGAAGCGGAGGCCCGACAAGGAAGTCATTCCATTTCTCCTTGTTGGCCTGTACCAGGTATTCATGATGGATAAAGTGGAGGAATATGCCGCTGTAAATGAAACGGTAAAAGCCGTGAAATCCGCCGGTCTAATGCACGCAGTCGCGTTCACCAATGCAATATTCAGAAGGGCCGTCCGGGAGAAGGCCGGCATAATGGAGGAACTTGGGAGACAGCCGCCGGTAGTCAGGCTGTCTCATCCTGATGTGCTCGTTGACAGATGGAAGAAGCAATTTGGCCAGGAGAAAACGCTGAGACTCCTGGAATGGAACAACAGCCGGCCGGAAGTCGTGATCCGGCCCAACAAGACAAAGGTTGTTCTGGCAGATTTTATCAGGACATTGAAGGAAGCTGCCATTGAAGTTCTTCCGCATCCGTTTGCACCGGAACAGTTCCTCGTTGTTCCCCGCGGCATAAATGTTCCGGACATACCGGGTTATCAGCAGGGACATTTCACAGTGCAGGATCCTTCAACGCTGGTTTCGGTAAGACTTCTTGATCCCCGGCCCGGGGAATTCGTGCTGGATGCCTGTGCCGCACCCGGTGGAAAAACTTCCGCAATAGCGGAGAACATGAACGGAAAAGGGCGGATCGTTGCGATGGACATCCAGGATGACCGGCTTGGCACGCTTAAGGAGAACCTGCGCCGGCTGGAAGTGAAATCAGTTACCGTGTTGAAGGGTGATGCGGCAAGCGAGCTGGATTTGAAAAAGGCCTGTGACGGACGGTTATTTGACAGGATACTGCTGGATGTGCCGTGTACCAACACGGGTGTTCTCAGGCGCCGTTCAGACGCAAGGTGGCGGTTTTCGGTAAAAGGATTGACAGGCCTTGCCGTTCTGCAGGGGAAGATGCTCTCAAACGCTTCCGGCTTCCTGAAGCCCGGCGGTATCCTCGTGTACAGTACGTGCAGCCTGGAACCGGAGGAAGGGGAGGGACTGATAGCTGGCTGGCTGACTGAGCATCCGGGTTTTACAAAGGCAGGCAGCGAGATGCTGTTTCCGCCCGAGACGCAGACAGATGGCGCCTATGCCTGTGCAATAAGTCGTAACGGATGAAGATACCCCTCACCTCAGTCCTCTCCCTCAAGGGGCGAGGAAGGGGATGCAGAATCTTACATCCTCTCCATTCAGGGGAGCCGCCTTCGCTGAACGTTACGGCGAGCCAGGGAGGATTCAGGTGAGGGTGTAAGAATAATCTTTCCTGCTTTCTTCTGCATTCTCTATTCTGTATTCTGGCTTCCATGACACAACGAAAGATTGTCTGTTGTTCGAATATGCCATATGCACGCGAGGCGTTCAGCCTGCTGGGTGAGCCGCTTGTGAAAGACGGCAGGACGCTTACGGCAGACGACGTTCGTGACGCCGAAATCCTTGCCATAAGATCCACCACGAAAGTAAACCGCGATTTACTGGAAGGAAGCCGGGTAAGGTTTGTCGGCACGGCAACCATAGGCACCGACCACATGGATAAGGCTTACATGGATGGCGCCGGCATAAAGTGGTGCTTTGCTCCGGGCTGTAACGCAAACAGCGTCTCGGAATACGTTACAACTGCGCTTCTGCGACTGGCAACAAGGCACGGATTCTCATTGGCAGACCGGACGATTGGCGTGATAGGCGTTGGAAATGTGGGAAGGCTTGTTGTCCAGAAGGCTGAGGCCCTTGGGATGAAAGTCCTGCGAAACGATCCGCCGAGGGAACGGGGCGAAGAGAGACAGGGGGACAGGGAGACGCGGAGACACGGAGATGACGGGAAGCAGAGAAGAGGAGAAAAGGAGAAGAACTGGTACAGCCTGGATGAAGTGCTGAAAGAGGCAGATATTATTACCCTGCATGTGCCGCTGACGAAAACCGGAACTGATGCCACCTGGCACATGGCAGACAGGAATTTCTTCGGGAGGATGAAACCGGGTTGCATTTTCTTCAACTGTGCCCGCGGTGCGGTTGTAAATACCGCTGATCTCCTGAATGCGATGGACGAGGGGATTGTTTCGCACGCCGTAATAGACACCTGGGAAGGGGAACCGGCTTTCAGTACGGAGCTGCTGAAGCGGGCAGATATAGGAACCCCTCACATTGCAGGGCATTCCTTCGAGGGCAAGGTTTTCGGCACGGTAATGGTTTATCAGGAGGCATGCAAGTTCCTTGGCGTTGAAGCAACGTGGACGCCGGACAATCTCCTTCCGCCGCCGGTGGTCCCGTCGGTCGATGTTGATTGCACCGGCTTGAGGGATGAAGAGGCTCTCTGGAAGATTGCCAGCAGGGTTTATGACATTGAGGCGGATGACAGGAGGTTGAGGGATGGAACCTTCGGGGACGACAAGGTCCGCAGCGCTCACTTTGACCGGTTGCGGGCAAAGTATCCTGTCCGTCGTGAGTTCAGGTTTACGCGGGTTACGCTTGCTAATGCGCAGGCTGAATTGGCAGAAAAAGTTTCCATGCTGGGGTTTCAGGTAGATTTGAAGGCGCGATGAAGAACAAGAATGTTTACCACGGATTACACTGATAACACGGATAATAAATGGTTAGCTATCAGTATCATCCGTGAAATCAGTGGTTAATATTTCTGCATTGTGGGCGTTTGGTTTCTTTTGGATAAATACATGATCAAGGGAATAATTCTGGATCTTGACGGGACGGTGTACCTTGGCGATGCCGAGGTGCCCGGGGCGGCCAAGTTTGTCCGGGAGATGAATTCGCTGGGGATTCGATGCCTGTTTGTTACCAACAGGGCAAATCGGTCACCTGAAGAAGTTTGCAGACAATTATGCCGCTATGGAATCTCCTGCAAGCCGGAAGACGTCCTGACTTCAACCGAGGCAACAATCCGATATCTCAAGAAAGGCACAGTATTTTACATTGGCGAGAAGGCTTTTGGGCAGGCACTCGATGCAGCTGGTTTTGTCGTGACTGATGAAGCTCCTGATTACGTGATTGTGAGTTTTGAGAGAAATGTTTCAAGGGAGAAGATAACAAAGGCTTCCGACCTGATAAAGCGCGGGGCCAGGTTTATCGCAACCAATCCTGACAAGGCGCTTAAGATAGAAGGAAGCATCCTGCCGGGCACTGGTGCCATTGTGGATGCCGTGGCGGAAGAAGCCGGGACCGGGCCGGACGTGATGATCGGGAAACCGGAGACACTGATCATAGACATGGCCATCCGGAAACTGGGGATGGGAAAGGACGAAGTGATCATGGTTGGTGACAATGTCGAGACAGACATTCCAGCCGGTGCCAAAGCCGGAGTCAGGACCGCTTTTATCCTCACAGGTATTTCGAAACGTGATGATTTGAAGAACCTGCCGTCCCAGCCCACCTGGGTTGTTGAATCATACGAAGCCCTGTCGAAGATCGTAAGGGAAGAGACATAGGCGCCATTCAACCGGGGATCAGTTCCAGCGTGGCAATTTCAGGGAAGCAGTTAAACCTTACCGGGCAGACAGCCCAGCCAATGCCTTTCGAGATAAAGATCTTTGTTCCTGACGGCGAAGTCTTGAGGCCGCTGGAATAGTTCTTGTTTTCTACCGGCAATATCGGTGTGCCCACAAACGGAATGTCAACCTGTCCGCCGTGAGTATGGCCTGAAAGCATCAGGTCTGCGCGGTTGGTAAAGAAAGTGTCTGCCGTATCCGGGTTGTGCGCGAGGACGATGCGGCAGTCTGCCTCCGGAATCGGCCAGAGGATCTGATCCAGCGGCTTGTGGTCCTCCCACAGGTCACCTGCGCCGGCGAGCCAGAGACGCTGGCCGTTTCTTTCAATGGAAATTGTCCTGTGCCGCAGGTTTTGACCGGTTTGATCCAGCCAGTACAAGGACCTTTCGGTACTTGCCCAATGATCATGGTTGCCCAGAACAGAGAACACGCCGGAAGGCGCCGTCAGCCGGGAAAGGACCGGCCAGACCTGGTCGATACGCGCTGTTGTACAGGTTCCCCGCACGCAATCTCCAGTGCAGACGACAATATCACGCTTCAGACGGTTGGTTCGTTCCACCACATGGCGTATGACGCCCAGGGGCACGAGGGGGCCGTGATGGAAGTCCGTCAGGTGAACAATCCTGAACCCGGCAAATGCCGGCGGCAGATTAGGTACGGGGATGCGATAGGTGTTCGAGAGGATTATGTAACGCTCTACAAAGACAGGGTAGCTGGCGACAAGGCCGGCTGCCCCGAGTAGTTTTAAGAAACGGCGTCTTGAGAAATTCATAGTCGTGGCGTCGATAATTGCCGATTTCAGGAAACAAGGGCAAGAGCATTATATAGCGTAACTTCCATTTCTTGACGTTTCTGACCAACTAGGCGAGGATGCATAACCAGAACATGAATGAAATGCTTGAGCTGAAAATAGAAGATGTTGTTTATCGCGGCAAAGGCCTGGCGCGAAAGGACGGAAAGGTGATATTTGTGCCCGGCGTTCTGCCCGGTGAAATTGCGGGGGTCAGAGTTGTGCGCCACACCAGGAATTTTGACGAGGCCAGGCTCCTGGCTGTAATCGAACCGTCGCCGGCGCGGGTCGAGCATGTATGTCCTCTTGTCCTGCGGGCCGGATCCCGGGATAATACAACATGTCCCGGCTGTGTTTACCAGCATGCCGGTTACCAGGAGGAAGTCAGCCTTAAACAGAAACAGTTTGTCAACCTTCTGGAGCGCATGGGCGGGGTCGATCCGGAAGTCTGCCTGCCTCCTGTTCCTGCGCCAGGTTTCACGGGATACAGGAACAAAATAGTATTGCACGGATCTGTAAAGAAAGGCGTGCCGGTGCTTGGTTATTTCGCGGATGATAATGTCACAGTCATAGACGTGCCGGCGTGCCCGCTGGGCTGTCCCGAAATAAATGAATTGATTGCAAAAACAAGGGCCGACAGCGGTTTCCAGAAGTCGATAACGGACCACCTGACTGCGACCTTCAGGTTCACCAGCCATGACGGTGCAATGATGTGGACAGGCAGCCGCGGCTCTGCGGGTTCCTGGCTTACGGAGGCGGCAGGCACTGCAAATGTCATGGTTCCGCGTGAAAGCTTTTTCCAGGTTAACCTGCCTGTGGCGAATCTCATGGTTTCGCATGTGATCGGACAGCTCAAGCAGGCGAGTCCAGTGTCTGTTGTGGATCTTTACTGCGGGGTGGGATTGTTTGCGATTGCGGCGGCCAGGGCTGGGACACAAAAGGTATTTGGCGTGGACCTGGATCAGGAAGCGATTTCTGCTGCAGTGCAGAATGCGAGGAAAATGAAGCTTGAGGATATTGAATTCAAAGCGACCACGGCGTACAAAGGTTTGAAGTGGGCGTTCGGGAAGATTGTTCCCGAGAAGACAACAGTAATAACCGATCCTCCCAGGAGAGGGCTTGATAAAGACGTGGTTGAGCGGCTCGTTGCCGCACGGCCGGGCGGTATTATTTATGTATCCTGTGCGGCCGATACAATGGCCCGCGACATAAGGCAATTGAAGGAGGCCGGTTATTCTGTAAAAAGCGCCAGGCTGTTTGATATGTTTCCGCGAACGCCGTATTTTGAATCTGTGGCATTAATTAAAAGAGATAAATGAAAAAGGTGTCCCACAATGAATAATAAAGAAAGGACATTTAACACCCTCACCTCTGTCCTCTCCCCTGAATGGAGAGGATGCAAGATCCTCCCTCCGCTTCCTCACCTTCCGGGGGAGCCTCCTTTTGTGTCATCCCGCGTTTCACGTGATAAGCGGCCATTTGGCCCAATTAGGTGTTTCAGATTTGTCATTCTAGCGATTCCTTTATTTTTGTCTGTGACTGTTGTGCCGTGGTGTCGCGCTGAACCGGATGAGAAATGGTCATTTGTGGCCTTTGGTGACAGCCGTGGCGTTGATAACGGGATTAACCTCCCGGTAGTCAAGAGGCTTGTGGACGAAATCATCAAGGAGAAACCGGCCCTGGTACTGTTCTCCGGGGATTTGATAAATGGCTACTCGCCGGCAGAAACCAATGCCGCACAGCTTGCCAACTGGTGCAGGAACTTCATGGAGCCGCTGCTGGACAAGGGTATCAAGGTCTATCCTGTCAGGGGCAACCACGAGATGACCAGCGATGGGGCGGAATTAACGTCAGGTAATGTGTGGAGGCGCACTTTCGGCGATAAATTCGCATTACCGGATAATGGACCTTGGAACGAGAAAAAGGTTACCTATTCTTTTACATGCAATAACGCGTTGTTCCTGAACCTCGATACCATTGTGCTGAAGGGGCAGGTTAACCAGGGTTGGATTGATACCCAGCTTGCCGGGAACAAGGCGATACACGTGTTTACACAACTGCATGTGCCTTTGTTCCAGCAGAAAGGAGGGCACAAAGGAGGCCCTCAGGACCAGCCCCAGAAGCGGAATGCGCTTGTTGACAGTCTTACAAAGGCGGGAAGTGTTGTTCTTTTCTGCGGCGATGATCACTGGTACGACCACTGTACCGTGCCAACCAACAACATGCAGTTTCACCAGCTGACAGTCGGTACGGGAGGGGCCCCGCTGAAGAGTCCAGCCTCCGTTATGAATTATTTTGATGGAGACGTAAAGGGCGTCGCGCATACCAACAGGTACGGTTATGCCAGGGTGGAAATAGACGGCAGTGCTGTTAATATAAAGATGAAGATACTGAACAAGGACGGCACTGTTACCGTTGTAGATGAATTTTCCTATGTTGCCGGAAAGTCCGCAATACCGGCGCGAAAGGATTAAAGGAGCCACCGGTGTCTTTCGTTGTATTAAAACCAAAGCGCGAAAAGTCGGTAATGCGAAAGCATCCCTGGATCTTCTCCGAGGCCATAGCTGATATCAAGGGCAAGGCCGGAGCGGGAGAAACTGTCGAGGTCCTGGCGGCAAATGGTAAAATGCTTGGCCGCGGCGCCCTTTCGCCGGATTCCCAGATAACCGTGCGGATGTGGTCCTTTGATGCCAGGGAAGAGATTTCCGCATCTTTCTTTCACAGGCGCCTGGAACATGCCATCAAACTGAGGAACCTGTTTTTTCCTGCCAGGGCCAGCGCATACAGGCTGGTCAACGCTGAATCCGACGGGTTGCCGGGCCTGATTGTGGACCGCTATGGTGATTATATAGTCTGCCAGTTCCTGTCAGCGGGAGCTGAGTTCTGGAAGAAAGAGATAGTGTCTTGTTTTTCCGAACTTATGCCCTGCAGGGGGATTTACGAACGGTCTGATGCAGATATCCGCGAAAAGGAACACATGCCGCCAGTTACGGGTGTTCTGCAGGGGGAAATGCCGCCGGACCTCATAGAAATAGAGGAGGGGCAATACCGCTTTCTTGTGGACATAAAGAAGGGCCACAAAACAGGTTTCTACCTTGATCAGCGCGACAACAGGGCCTGCATAGCTGAGTTTGCGGGAAAAACAGACGTGTTAAACTGTTTTGCATACACTGGCGGGTTTGGAGTCGCGGCGCTTAAGGCTGGAGCACAGCATGTGACGAATATCGAATCGTCTGCTGATGCCCTGGACCTGGCTGGGAAGAATTTTCTGCTGAACAGCCTTGATGCCGGCAAAGTTGACAATGTGGAAGGCGATGTTTTCCAGATCCTGCGGACATACCGGGATTCCCGGCGGGAGTTTGATCTTATTATCCTGGATCCGCCCAAATTTGTGGGTTCCCGCAGCCAGCTCGAACAGGCCAGCCGTGGATACAAGGATATCAACCTGCTGGCGTTCAAGTTGTTGAAGCCGGGAGGTATCCTGTTTACCT
>Ga0172371_10014144_pt1 | contig 10307 bp, 8 predicted proteins | sample Lak12m_FD_114543 | JGI IMG/M metagenome (GOLD analysis project Ga0172371, IMG submission 114543) | Freshwater microbial communities from Kabuno Bay, South-Kivu, Congo - kab_022012_12m | ecosystem: Environmental > Aquatic > Freshwater > Lake | place: Democratic Republic of the Congo: South-Kivu... | reverse complement strand
CGACTTCGGCCGTGAACCCTACGCGGTTGCCGGCGCAGTACTTGGAGATGGCGCCGGTGGTCCCGACGCCGCCCAGTCCGCACAGCTGCTCGACGACCAGCGTCTTGGCCCCTTGCCGAGCCGCCGCGATTCCGGCCGGCGCGCCAGCGGTGCCGCCACCGATGACCACGACGTCATAGCGGCCCAGGACGGGGACGCCGCGGGCGGCCTGCGGAATCGTAGGCAGCTGCTGGTTGGGCCGGACGCCGCCCAGCAGCTCGCGCACGTCGCCGCTTGGCGCCGACAGCGCCGCGGGCTGGCCGCGGACGCTCGGTTCCGCCGGTTCGGGCAACCGCTGGGCTTCGGCCGCCGCCGCTGTTCCCAGCCGTTCGCCCAAATCGATCAAGGCCAGCGGACGGCAAAGCTTTTCCGCTTGCTCTCGCGAGACATCCGCCCGGGCACCCAGCACAAGCAAGTGCTCAATGTCCTTCGGGCGGAACGCCTCCAGCGGCAGCGACGGCACCTCCGACCATGGGCCCGCCGCCGTCGCCTGGCCCACCAGCGGATCGGGCGGAACCTGGAACAGGACGTCCGACGTGAACTGCTGGTCCGGATGGTAGGTCCGCGTGCGAGCTTCCTGATCCGCAGCCGCCCAGGCGGCGTCCTCGTCGCCGCCGAGCGGCAGGTCGAGCGTGTACTCGAAGATCGAATATAGGGGCGGTTCGAACGACTGACGCAGGGAGCCGACAAATGGGGGCCCGATCTCACGGCCGCGCAACCCCGGCCCGCCTTGCAGCTGGCCGCCGATCACCACGCGGCGGAACGTCTGCACGCCGGCCGGATAGGGGCGGAACGCCGCGCCGGCCAGGCGAGCCACGAGGGCCCGCTCGGTCGCGTCAATGATCGTCTTGGCCAGCACTGCCTGCCGTCCGGCGCGGTTGGCCATGACGATCCCGCACGGCCGGCCCGCGGCGTCGTGAATCACGTCCGTGGCCTGGCAGTTGTAGAGGAACGCGACGTTGGCGTCGAGCAGCGCCTGGTCCAGCACGCGTTTGACGTGCAAGGGCCGCGGCCACGGCGGACGAGACGCCCAGGCCGGCGCGTCGCTGGGCGCCGGAGCCAGAATCTCGATTTCGCCGAGCAGCATCCGTTGGGCGGAGGGGGCCTTTCCGACCGCGAGTCTCAGATACCGAGCCCGACCGGACAGCGGTGCGGTCAGGCTGTAGCTCGTGTCCGCCTGGTCCTTCGGCGGCTGGACGGTCCGGCCTGACTCCCAGGCCTTTCCGTCGTCGCTGGTCGAGACCGTCAGGCTGCCGACCCGATAGGCCGCCGAGCCCGAACTGTGGTAGGCCCACAGATTCACCGCCGCGATCTCGCGGGTCTGGCCGAGGTCGACGGTGATGTTCACGTCCTGGTCGAACTGTAGGCTTTGGCGAGTCGGATCGCGCCACACGCCGTCCGACAAGACACTGGGCTTGTCGGTATCCGGATGACGAGCGGCGGCGGTCTGGTCGGCCTGGTAAGTGAACGGGATGCGGTTGGGATTGGGCAGGTTGCCCGCTCCCTCAAGGTCCTCGAACAGCTGCTTGGCCAGCGGAGCGACGGGCGTTTCACCTTCGTCGAGCCACAGCCGGAGCGTGGCGGTCATGTCGTCGCCCAGGTACGGCCGCGGCGCGGCTAGGAAAACCTTGGCTCCGGCCCGGCTCGCCGCCACCGCGGCCGACACCGCCCCGGTACTGCCGCCGACCACCACGACGTCCACCGAGTAGGCCACGGGAATCTGCCGGGCCGACTCGTTGACCAACGGCGGTTCCGCGCCGGCAAGGGCGGAGCTGAGCCACACCGCACAAAGGCCCCACACGCCGCCGATTTTTGTACGCATCGCGATCCTCCTGCGAACTTGTCGGAATCAGATTGCCTGGCACTGAGGTTTACATTATCGTGGGGCGCGGGCACAATGGACAGCCGGGCTCAGACGTACAGAATTCAAAATTGGCGGGCATACGCTTTCACCACGGCGAGACGTCTTAAGCCGCCAATTTTGAATTCTGTACGTCTGAGCCTTTCCCCGCTCAACGTCGCACGCCGAACCTCAAAGCTGCAGTAGTTCTCGAAGGGCGTCCTTAACAGCGGCGAATTGTCCGTCCGATAACGTTCCCAGGCGGCGAGCCAGTTTGTGGCGGTCAAAACTGGCCAAGCCCTGCACGTTGACTGCGGATACCTTCGGCAACCAGTGCGGTTTGCCAAGCGGAACCTCGCCCCGTTGTCCGCGAATCTGCGACGTGAGTGGGGTGACGATCACCAGCGAACGAGCGTCGTCGGTTCGTGGGTGCGCGAGGATCAACACCGGTCGGCTCTTCTCGGCCAACCCCAGGTCCGCGTACCAGACTTCGCCGGGTTGAGGCTCAGTAGACGCCATAGCTGTCTGTCCAGGCTGCCGCCTGCTCGTCGGCGGTGAGCAGCGACTTAGGTTGGATGCTAACCTCGAACGGCAACCCTTGTCGAATCTCGATTTGGGCCAGCAGTATGTTCACCGCATCGCTCGGCGTGAGGCCCAGTTTCTGAAGGATTTTCTCAGCCCGTTGCAGGCGGCGAGCAGGTACCTCGGCTCGCAGGATGGCAGTCTCATTCATGCTTGTCGTCTCCCGCACCGTTAGGCCTCTTCGATAGGGTTAGTTTACCACATCGGGCGAAAGACCAGGAAGTGATCGTGATATGAAACCCATCACCATCCTCCTGCTCACTCGTCCGAATCGGATTGCTTGTCACTGAGGTTTACATTATCGTGAGGCCCGGGCACAATGGACAGCCGGGCTCAGACGTACAGAATTCAAAATTGGCGGGCATACGCTTTCACCACGGCGAGACGTCCCAAGCCGCCAATTTTGAATTCTGTACGTCTGAGCCCTTTCCCAAAAAATCCCACCGGAGGAATCCATGAGACACGTCCTGCTGACCGTCACGGCCACGCTCGCGCTGGTCGTTCCCATCGCCGCCGGTGCGGCGGAGTCTGAACAGGCGTCCCCGTGGGCCAAGGCCATGATCGCCGCCAGGGCGGCGTACCTCCAATCGCCGGAAGCTCAGCAGGCGGCCGCCTGCGAATCGCTGTTTCAACCATTCGACAGCGGGCCGATCGACGGTAAGGGCCCCGCCAAGCAGGTCGCGGTCGACGTCACGGGGCTCCAAGAACTGCGGCTGGTCGCCATCTGCGAACGCGGGCCCGCCAACTGCAACATCTGGGGCGAGCCGAAGCTGATTGCCAAAGACGGCTCGGTCACCAGGCTGACCGATCTCCAGCCAGCTGGCGTCAAGGTGGGGTGGGGCCAACTGCTGGTAAACAAGAATTGGCAGAACAACCCGCTGATCGTCGGCGACCGGCAGTTCGAGTTCGGCTTTTGGGTCCACGCCGACAGTGAGTTGACCTTCGCCTTGGACGGCAAGTACCAGCGGTTCGAGGCCCTGGTCGGCGAGGACAAGGACCGCCTGGGCGGCGTCGTGCGGTTTAAGGTGCTGTCGACGCCGTTGCCGTTGCCGGCCGCGTGGGCGGACGTCGCCCGCGATTTCCCTCGGCAATCCGGTTGGCTACAAGCGGACGTCCGGGCTGACGGCCTGGGCGCGTGGTTCGCCCCTCGCGAGACCGGGGCCCTGGAACAGGAAATCGTGGGCCTGACGCTCCGCGAAGCCGCCGCCGACTCGCCCTTGCGTGCCGAACTGGACTCGCTCGTCGCCACCCAAGCCGGCGCCGGCGATCCCCGCTGGCTCGATCTGTACGCCCGCGCCTGCCGTGCTCGCGATTGCGTCGCGACGCTCGCGACGGTCGAAGACGCCGCAGCCAAGGCCGCTTTGGAAACCGAACTGACGGACCTGGTCACCGCCAAGACGCCGGTCGACGATCCGCGCTGGGACGACTTGCGAGTCCGCGCCGTCCAGGCGGGAGAACTGGACCATCAATACGCCGCGCTGCAGTACGACATCCAGCAGCGTGCGGTCCTGAGTACCGCCACGGGCGAACGCGTCTGGAACGGGACCACGTACGTCCCCACCGAGCGTTCGACCGGCGAAGAGATCGCCAAGCAGGTGTTCTGCCGCGAAGCCCTCGTGCTGGAGACCGATCGCGATCCGGCCGACGTCGTGTTGCGGCGGACCGCGGCCTTGCTGCACGACCTGAAGCAGTTTGCTGGGCTCGAGCTGGCGGCCTTCGACGCTCCGCTGGCCAAGCTCCAACAAGCGGTCGCCGCGACGCCCGTTGCGGACGCTGCCGCGCGCCGCGCGCTGCACCATGAGCTCTGCCGACTCCGCCGCCAGATCGCGTTTGCCAACCCGCTGCTGGACTTTCAGGATGTCGTGTTCATCAAGCGGCATCGCGCCTTTTACCAGCACATGTGCGACCAGTTTTACGGCTTGGTCCAGAATCCCGGCGGCGGACTGTACGTCTTGCAGAACGCGTTCGGGCCGCAGCCTCGCGTCCGCGACGTGCTGGCCGACTCGGTCTGCGAAACGGGCCGACTGCAAGGCCAGAAGCTGAGTGGCGGCAGCGGCCAGCGGGCGAAGCTGAGCTACGACGGCCAGCAGGCCATCAGCGGCGAGGACGTCGAAGGCGGTTCGTTCCTGTCGCCGGCGCTTTCACCCGACGGCGGGAAGATCGCGTTCGCGTATGTCGAGCGGCAGGGCGGCACAGAGCAGATCTTTCACGAGGATCCGACGCGCGGGCACTGGGACACGCAGCGGTGTTACCACCTGTTCTCGGTCAACCTGGACGGGTCGGAACTGCAGCAATTGACCGACGGCACCTGGAACGATTTTGATCCCTGCTGGCTGCCCAACGGCCGGCTGGCGTTCATCAGCGAGCGCCGCGGCGGCTACCTGCGGTGCGGCCGCGCCTGTCCGCTGTACAACCTGTACGACATGAATCCCGACGGCAGCGGCATCAACTGCCTGAGTTTCCACGACAGCAACGAGTGGCACCCCAGCGTCTCGCACGACGGGCGGATCGTCTGGACGCGGTGGGACTATGTCGACCGTCACGGCTGCATCGCCCACATGCCCTGGATTACGACCCTGGACGGTCGCGATCCGCGGCCGCTGCACGGCAACTATGCCCCGCGCCAAGCGCGGCCCGACATGGAGTTGTACGTGCGGCCGATCCCCGGCTCGGCGAAATACGTGGGCTTGGCCGCGCCGCATCACGGCCAGGCGTATGGGTCGCTGATCATCATCAATCCCCAAGTTGCGGACGACGACGGCATGGGGCCCGTCCGCCGCTTGACGCCCGAAGTCGGATTCCCGGAGAGCCAAGGCGGCCGGCAGGTGTACAGCACGCCTTGGCCGCTGGGCGAGAACTATCACCTGTGTGTCTACGACGCCGCGATGAGCGGTGCGCCGCTGCGGCGGCCCGGCGAAAGCTACGGTCTGTACCTGGTCGACGCCTTCGGCAACAAGGAACTGCTGTACCGCGATCCGGACGTCAGCTGTATGAACCCGATCCCGTTGCGGTCCCAGCCACTGCCCGCCGTGCCCGCGACCACGCTGGTCGAGGCCCCGCAGCGCCCGCCTGTTACCATCGGCGACGAGGGCGCTGCGACGATGGCGGTGGTCAACGTCTACGACCATCAGAAGGGCTGGCCCGAGGGCACCAAGATCCAGGCCCTGCGGATCCTGCAGCTGCTGCCCTGTGCCGTCCCCAGCGGCGGCCTGCGCCCGCACGAGACGGGCAAGCGCATCGCCGAGGCCGGGGATTCGATCGTGCCCGCCCGCTGGGTGCTGGGCACCGTGCCGGTCGAGGCCGATGGCAGCGCCCACTTCAAAGTCCCCGCCTATCGCGAATTGTTCTTCCAGGCTCTCGACGAGCGCGGGATGGCGATCACCTCGATGCGTTCCGGGACTCACGCGCGGCACGGCGAACAGCTGGTTTGCCAAGGCTGTCACGAATCCAAGTCGCAGGCGGTCAAGATGCCCGCCGGCTTGCCGCTGGCGATGCGCCGCCCGCCGTCCGAGCCGCAGCCTGACGTCGACGGCTCGAATCCGTTCAGCTATCCGCGGCTGGTCCAGCCGGTACTGGACCGCAATTGCGTGCAGTGCCACGCCGAGAAGAAGGCGTGCAACTTGGCGGCCGAGCCGATCGCGAACAAGTTCTACGCCTCGTACAACACGCTGGTCAACTACGGCTTTACCAGTTACGGCGACAGCTACCGGACGCGTTCCGGCCAGTTCGGCGCGCGGGCCTCGAAGCTGGTCGAGTTGCTGGACAAGGGGCACTACGACGTCCAGCTGTCGGACGAAGATTTCCATCGCCTGACGCTGTGGATCGACTGCTGCTCGATGTTCTACGGCGTGTTCGAGAAAGAGCCGGGCGAAGCCCAATTGCGCGGCGAGGTCGCCCGGGCGATCCTGGAATGACGCCCGGCTCCGACGCATCAGAATCGCGGCACCGCAGCGCGTCGCGCTGGTTGTGTGCCGGCGCGGGGCACGCGCACACAACCGTCGCTGTTATTGCCGCCGGGGGGCCTGGGATCCCAGCCGCCGCCGCAGGTCCGGGACGACCTCGGGCGGCAGAAAGCGGAACAGCATCTCGTCGGTGGCCAGCGGCGCGATCTCCTTGATCAGCGAACTGGAGACGTGGGAATACTCTTCGCCGGCCATCAGGAAGACTGTTTCGATGTCCGGATCCAACTGCTTGTTGGCCAGCATCATCGTAAACTCGGCGGCGATGTCCGTCAGGGGCCGCACGCCGCGGATCATCACGCGGGCCTGGCACTCGCGGACGAATTCGACCGCCAAGCCGGTGAACGTGCGGATCTGGACGTTGCCCAAGGGCCGGCAGACGCGGCGCACCAGGTCCACCCGCTCGTCCGCCGTGAACAGCGGTTCTTTCTTGGTGTTGATCCCGACTCCCACGATCAGTGAATCGAACAGCCTGGCGCCGCGGCGGATGATGTTCAGGTGGCCGAGTGTGATGGGGTCGAACGTGCCGGTGTACACGGCGATGCGGCAGGCGAGTTGGGCGTTCATCAAGGATGGTCCACAACGAAATCAGCTGGGAAGGCAATCAGACGATGACCGCAGTCACCGCGTCCGTGTCCAGGTATTCGCACACGGCCGGCTGGCGAAGATACCACACCGCGAAGCCGTAGAATACTACCTTGGCCAGAATCCAGCCGCCCGCGATCACGACTCCGACCACGATTCCCACCCGCGCGCCCCAGGCGACCCACTCCGCCGCGTCAGCCGCCTCGTTCATCGAGATCTCCATCATCTCCTGAAAGAAATGCGTCGTGACCGACATCACCTGGACTTGCATGAACGCCTGAACCGTGCCGCGGATCAACTCGAAGACGATCGCCGACAGGCAGGCGGCGGTCAGGATCTTGCGGCCGGGCGTCCGGCGGCGAAGCGACTGGATGCCCCCGGCCAGCAGGCTTCCGGCGAGCAGCGCATGGGCCGCCACGAACACGGCGTTGGCGACCAGGAACCGGTCCTGGACCGCCTGGAGCCCGCGCTGCATGTCCTGCTGCAGTTTCTGGATCCGCGGCGGCACTCCCGGCTGGTTGCCCAGCGGAAAGGCGGCTTGGATTTGCTGCCCGACCAGCAGCCCGACGGTGCCCATCAAGGCATTGGCCAGGCCCAGCCCTCCCAAGATGATCAGGACGATGCACAGGGCCTTGATCCGCCCCGCCAACTTGGCCGCCGAGCCCGCCCCGGGCGGCGCCGCGTCCTCGATCGCCGCCGGCGGCTGGTACGCGTCGAAGGGACTGACGGGCGACGCCGCCGGCAGGCCGTCCTGCGGGAGATCGGTCATGAGTTGGTTCCGTTCCAATCAGTGCATGGCTAAGCCACCGCTGACGTCCACGGTGGCGCCGGTCATGTAGCTGGCGCGGGCCGAGCAGAGGAACACGACGACGGCGGCGATTTCTTCGGTCCGGCCGATCCGTCCCAGCGGGACGCGGCGGTTGAATTTCTCCGGATCGGCATCGATCGCCGCGGCGACCATTTCCGTGTACATCAATCCCGGCGCCACGCAATTCACGTTGATTCCGCGGGGAGCCAATTCGCGGGCCAGCGAGACCGTGAGCCCGATCACGCCGGCCTTGCTGGCATCGTAAGCCGACTTGCCGGACTGCGAACCGCGAAAGGCCGCCTGCGACGAGATGTTGACGATCTGCCCGTGCCGGTTCCCGGCCGCCAGCCGGCGGACCAGCTCGCGGCTGGCCAGGAACGTGCCCGTCATGTTCACTTGCAGCGCCTGGTTGAACTCCTCGACCGGCAATTCGACCGTCGGCCGCACCGGACAGACGGCCGCGTTGTTCACCAACGCGTCGACGGGGCCCAACTGCTGCTCCGCCTGGTCGAACATCCGGACCACGTCGGCTTCGCAAGCCACGTCGCCGCACACCGCCACGGCAGGCCGGCCGAAACGCTCGCCGATGCCGCGCACCACCGCCTCCGCTTCGGCGGGCCGGCTGCGATAGTTCACCGCGACCCGAGCCCCCTCCGCCGCCAACAACTCGCAGATCGTCCGTCCCAGCCCGCGCGAGCCGCCGGTGACCAAGACCACTTTGTCCGTCAATCCCAAGTCCACGCTGGTTCACCTCCGCGGGGCATTGTTGCGACGATCCATCGGTTGAGAACCACACTCAGGCTTCGACCGGCACTAAGTCCAACCGCAAGTCCAAGACGCGTGCCACGGCTTCCAAGTCGGAGACGTGAGTATCGTGGCCGAGTTCAATGTCGCGCACAACGTTCGGGCTGGAGAGTCCTGCCGCTTCGGCGACGGCGTGCCAAGTCAGCCTCTTGGCTCGCCGTGCGGCGCGAATCTGGGAGGGAATTCCGGGCGGCGATTCCAGCGGCGGGAAGTCCTCCATCGCCTGTCGGCGGATTTCACTCAATCGTTGCGCTTCCTCCTCGCTGACGCGAGTGCTCCGCACAACCCGTTTAACGATATCTCGATGGGCCATTCGAATGATCCTCTACGGTTCACGGACTTCGTAGGCGGTCACGGGATAAATCATGTCCTGGTCGGCCTGTTCGTAAATGACAATGACGTACACGCCATCCGGTGTGTATCCAAAGAGGCATGGTCGCCCAGACGTACGGCTCTCGGAATCCGATTCGGCATTCTCGATCACGAACTCGACGTCAGGCGGTTCCAAACCATGCTCGGCAATGTGCGCGACGTTACCGTCGGGGTCATCCTCGCTGTCCCAGATGATAGTGACGAAACGCACGCCAGCAGCCCTCGCAGTACCGCGGCTATTGTACCAGGTTGCTACCGGCGAAAGAAGACATCGACCTGCGCTGGCGAGGGCCGCCTGTCGGGCAGCCCGTTGTGAGGGCATCCCGGAGGCGATAGAATGAAGGCGAGAGGGCCTAATTCGTCTTTTTTTCGGGTGCTACCATGAGTACCGCCGAAACGATTACGCTTCCGGCACCGACGGTGGATTGGCGGCCGGCCGCTCGAGACAAGTGGGGGTGTGAATTCAAAGCCTTTCAGCGGCTGCTGCCGCAGCTCCTGGAATCCCATCGCGGCAAGTATGTGGTCATCCACGCAGGACGCGTGGTCGCCACCGGCGAGGACGACCTTGCGCTGGCCCTGCGTTTCTTTGCGGAATACGGCAATGTTCCCATTCACATCGGACTCGTAGCGGACGAGCCCGAGCCGGTGACTCGCGTCCCGCACTACCGCGAGTGGTCCGCGTCTGGAGGTTCCCCGGCGACGTCTTGAACGCGCACCGTCTGGTCTGGGATGGGCCGCAGCTGACGCTCGAAGTCGGGCTTACTTGATCGTTCACGCCTCACTTCGCGCGGCAGTTGCCCTACGATAAAATCACGCCTGGCCGCCGGAGATTGTCCACTGACGACCAGCGACGGTGCAGGCGAATGGCGGCAGGCGGGGCAAGAACCAATCCAAACGAGCGGAAGGAACAAGCCGATGCGGTCGTCCCCCATCGTAGGATACGGGGCCAATGGCGATCCGCTCCGCGAGGGCAAGCTCGATTTGCCCGAGTTGCTCGAAGCACCCGCCCCGGAGGAATGGGCTTGGGCGAAGGAGTTCATCGCACGCAGAAAGTGGCGTGACGCGATCACCTACCGAAAGACGGCTCCGCACGAGTACACCGTCCGCGAGTGGGAGGTCGGGGAACAAGCGAACCGGGACTTCGACCAGTTCACGGTCTTCATTCGACGCTTCGGGTACGCCGATTATTTCTACAGCGTAAGGCACCCCTACTGGGTGGTTGATAGCTTCAGGTACTGGACGATGGGTTGGCCCGTTGCCGAGACCACCGTCATCAATAGGGCACGCGTGGACGTACCACAACCGTTACAACCAACAT
>Ga0172371_10014143_pt1 | contig 10308 bp, 12 predicted proteins | sample Lak12m_FD_114543 | JGI IMG/M metagenome (GOLD analysis project Ga0172371, IMG submission 114543) | Freshwater microbial communities from Kabuno Bay, South-Kivu, Congo - kab_022012_12m | ecosystem: Environmental > Aquatic > Freshwater > Lake | place: Democratic Republic of the Congo: South-Kivu... | reverse complement strand
CTTGTACTCAGGTAATGAGAAAGACAGTTATTGATGGTTCAAATACTTCTGGATTTCAGAGAACTTTTCTTTTGGCGCATGATGGATATGTTGAGACTTCTTTTGGAAGAGTCGGGATTGATACTGTTGCGTTGGAAGAAGATTCTTGTAGACCGGGCATTGTTGGAGAGGGAATTGATGAAAGCAAGGTTAGAGTTTGGAAGTTGGACAGATTGGGAATTCCACTTGTGGAAATAATGACTAGACCTGAAATGAATAATCCTGAACAGATAAAAGAGTGTGCTTTGAAGATAGGGGAGATACTTAGAGTGTGTAAGGTTAAGAGGGGAATTGGAACTATAAGGCAGGATGTTAATATTTCGATTAAAGGGCATGAAAGAGTTGAAATAAAAGGATTCCAGGAACCGGGGATGATGATTAAGACTGTTGATTTGGAAATTGAAAGACAGAAAAGAGATATTGAAGAGGGGAAAACTAATGGAGAAGTTAGAGGAACATTACCTTCTGGGGAGACCAAGTTCAATAGGCCGATGCCAGGAAGTGCTAGGATGTATCCTGAAACGGATTTGCCCTTGCTTAGAATTCACAGGGATAAATTAAATGAAATAAAGAAAGAACTTCCTAGAATGAAGCATGAGATTAAGGAAGAACTTAGGAGAAAGGGATTAAGCGAGGAAATGATTAATCTTGTTTTAGACGGAAATGTTGAAGAGTTTAATTTATTGTCTAAGGTTTACAGCAAGGATATGAATTTAGTTGCAAAGATGATTACTTTATGGAGAAATGAGTTTGCAACTAAAAAGGGAAAGAGCATTGAGGAGATAAAAGGGATATTGAATGAAGTTATTTTGGAAAGAGTTCTTGAGGAACTATCGGAGGGAGCGATAAGCAAAGGGGATGTTAAAGGGATTTTATTGGGAGTTGTTGATGGGGTTCCTGTTGATGAAGCATTGAAGATTGAGAAAATTGGGCATGATGTACTGGAGGAAGAAATAATTAAGATTGTAAAGGAGAAGCCAGGGCTTAGAATTGGTGGATATATGGGATTGATAATTGCTAAATTGGGAAGTAATATGGATAAGAAGAAAGCGATGGAGATACTTGGTAGAATAGTTAAGTAAGATTTAATTACCTTGAAAGATATTAATTACAATGATGATTTGGTTATGGAAAGAGAGGTTGAGAAATAAGCTTAAAAGTAAATATGTTAAGATTAGTATCGCGGTTTTTGTTTTAGTTTTAATTGCTGTTGTAATCTTGGTCTTGAGGGCTAATGAAGATAATTGGATTACTGATGAGAAAGGAGTTTATGTTCCTCATGGGGCGCCTGATGAAACTCCTGATAAAGTTATAATGCAGGAGGATGCGTTGGGATGTGCGACCCAGCTGTATGCTGATCTTAAGTCCAGCGGGATAAAGATTGATTCTCAATGTTTAGGGGTATGTTTTGAGTACGCGGTTGATATAGTTCATGTTCCAAGAATAGCTAACGATAGTAAAACTGAGAATCAATGTCCTGCTTATTTCAATGGGGAAGTTAAGAAGTTTATAGAGCTTGATAAGAAAGGAGAAGTTGTTAGAGTTGTATAAGGAACCAAGGTTCCTTAATACGTCATCTTCCTTTACAATACTTAAAAAGAATAAAATAAAAATTGATTATTTATTTGGCTTTGCAGCGGCAAGGCATGGCAAATTTTATTATTCCTGCTAAAATTAATAGGATACCTATTAGAGTAGCCCAACTGAGAAAATTCCAGTAGGCATTTGCAAGAAATATCAATCCTAGAACAATCATCTTTGTTCCGAAACAGCCCTTACATGCACACGCGCATGAACATTGGTCTTTCATTTGTAATTCCTCCTTTGCTACTTGACATATAATAGTTTTAAATACCTTTTTAAATAAAAAGGATTAAAAATGCTTGTTTTCTATGAAGGGGATGGCTATAGAAAGAAGTTATGTTAAAGACATATTAAAAGCTGGAAAAGAAGAAAAAGTATTTGTAAAGGGATGGGTTCATGATACAAGAGAATTGGGAAAAATAAGATTTCTTTTATTGAGAGATATAACAGGAATTATACAGATTGTTGGGGTTAGCAAGGAAATAGGAGAAAAATTGTTTAAATTAATGGCGCAGACAAGAGAGAATGTTGTGTCTATAGAAGGAAAAGTAAAGAAGAGCAAGCAAGCTCCAAGTGGAATGGAGATTGTTCCTGAGAAGATAGAGGTATTGGCGGAGGCAGAACAACCAATACCAATAGACATATCTGATTTTTCAAAAACAGAATTGCCTAAGAGGTTAGATTATAGATTTTTAGATTTTCATAGAAAGAAAACGCAAGCAGTATTTAAAATACAGAATGAGATATCAAATGCTTTTAGAGAGCATTTTTATAATAAGGGGTTTATTGAGCTGCAACCACCTTGCATTATTTCTGCTGCATCTGAGGGAGGGACAGAATTGTTTTCAGTGCAATATTTTGAGCAGAAGGCGTACCTTGCGCAAAGTCCGCAGTTGTATAAGCAAATGATGGCTTGTTCAATGGAAAAAACATTTATGATAACTCCTGTTTGGAGAGCTGAGAAGCATAATACTCCTAGGCATATAAATGAGATAAGGCAGATGGATATAGAAGTTGCTTTTACAAATCAAATGATTATAATGAAGGAGCTTGAAGAAGTTGTTAGATATGTTGTTGAGAGGGTTATCAAAAATTGCAAGGTTGAATTAGAAACTTTGGAGGTTAAGGATTTGAAAGTTCCTAAGGGTGTTTATTTGAGCTATGAAGACGCTATAAAGAAGGCCGGCGGGAAGGTTGGAGAGGACTTTACCCCTGAGCAGGAAAGGAAATTATGTGAAATGTATAAAGGAGATTTAATATTTACACATTCATGGCCTAGTTCTATAAAGCCATTTTACATTATGCCTAGGGATGAGAAGAAAGATGCTAAGGTTAGCGAGGGATTTGATGCGCTTTATGGCGGAGTTGAGATTTGTTCTGGAGGGCAAAGAATTCATATCCCTGAATTATTAATAGAAAGATTGAAAGCGAAGGGATTGAATCCAAAGAATTTTAAGAGTTACATAGATTCATTTAGATTCGGTGCTCCACCTCATTCGGGATGGAGTATAGGACTTGAAAGATTAACACAGATAATCTGCGGACTTGACAATGTTAAAGAAGCAACTATGTTTCCAAGAGACAGAGATAGACTGACTCCTTAATTACCCTCAATTATATATCTTGGTATATTGAATATCTTTCACTATTGATTTTACTTAAGTATTGGGTTTTTTTATATTAGAGATGATTGTTGGGCATACGGAGGTAGAGCAAAAGTGTGCAGAATGCGAGTATGCAGAAAGATGTCATTCTACGGGAAATATTCCTGAATACTGCCCGATTTATGCCCTTATGTATAATAGATTTAAGGGTAATCGTTCTTTGATGAAGAAAAACCTTATTCAATTTTTGGTTGCTGGTTTATGGGTATCTACACAGAGAATAGCTGCTCCTCGAAAAGATACTGATGCAAAAGTGGCTTTTCTTGATTTTGCTGATTCATATTCGTCGCATTATGGTATGGCTCATGCGGAATTTGTATGGAAACAAAAGCCTTTAAATGTCAAGGATTTGTTTAGGAAAACAATGGAGATGGCGAGAGCACGCGGAGTTGAAAATGTTCCTAATGAAGATTTAATTGAGAGAGCATGCAAGTGTTTTTGATTGATTAGATTTATATAGAGCTTGTTTCTTTTTTATTAATGAATGAGCAAGAAAAGGATAAGATAAGGAAACAGGCGCAGGAATTGCTTGAAAAATTTGGGAAATCATTAGAAAATGTTAAATTGAAAGAGAAGAGAGAAAGTAAAGATGTTGGGGGGTTTAGGGAAGAGGGATTAGGAAATGTTTCTGATGGCGAGTTTAGGGCAAGGGTTTTTGAGAATGCTCCTGAAAAGAGCGGGGATTTTATAATTGCTGAAAAAAAGAAGTGGTAACTACAACACTTTCTTAGAAAGAAAGTTTTCTAGGAGTTTCAAAGAACTATTCTTGTATACGGCAATATTTCTTAGTATCACAACACTTAAAAAGCTATTTTTTTATTGATAGTTATGAAAGATAAGAAGGCTAAAAAGAAAGAAGAGGAGGAATATTCTGGTGGAGCTAGTTTAGATGATGCTTTTGCAGATGATGAAGGCGTTGAATATGCTCCTTCAAAGCCTAGAAAAGAAAAAAAGGATAAGACCAAGGTCTTATCAACCTTCAAAGGGGAAGAGTTAGAAGAAGAGATAGAAGAGGCGGAGGAAGCAGTTGGGAAGATAAATAATGTTGATTATGATCCTCCTAAAATAAAAGCCTCCAAGGCAATAACTAAAATTAAGAAAGGGGATAGAATAAAGATTGATGGAAAGGAGTATGTTGTTGATAATCACTATGTCTTGATTGATCACAAGACAACTAAAGAAATGGCAATAGAGGTTTATGACAAGAATGATAAAGACTATCAGATAAGATACTTTGATGATCAGTTCGAGAGTACCTTGCAGTTTTATGAATTGCAGGAAATTATGTTTATTAGGAAACCTATGAAGTCGATTGAGTGGTGACTACAGTTTTCTTTACTCTAAAGAGCTACGCTCTTGGAGCCCCAAAGAATGAAATTCTTTGAGGTAAAGAAAACTCTAGGTAGGTAAGAAAGTATATTACTTTATTAATTCCTATAATATCAATTATCTTTAAATATGGTTGATTTTTGTATTTTTGATGCTCCGTAGATTATTTGGAAGGCCAAAATTGAATGATACAGATAGAAATATACCTCTAACTGCAGTGGATATAAATGATTTTGGGGCATTTGCGGATATTTTAGAGGGGGATGATCGCATAGGGGTAGACGATGTTCATGTTAATTATAGACATCATGGTACTGTCGGGTATAATGGGCCTTCTTCTATCGCAGGTATCTTAAGAGAACTTAGGGATAGGTCACAAGGTGGAACAAGATTTAATTGCACGCATCTTACTTATGAAGATGGAAGACATTCTTTTGATGTGAGATCTATTGGTAAGCGTGAAGTTATCATAAAAGGGGTTAAGACTACAATTACCGGCTTGGTTTGGACGGCGGATATTTCTTATAAGGTTAATGGGGAGAGATAAGGTTTAATAATCTCTTTTAGTTAGCAGAGATATGAAAAAGGGATTTGTTTTTTTGATATTATTAATTGTTTGTTTGAGTTTGATTTCTGCAGTTGATTATCCTTCTTATACTGATAAATATGTAAATGATTTCGCTTCAGTGTTTAACAGCGCGGAGACGGCTTATCTCAGAGCATTATTTTATGAGGTTGATACGAATACTAGCGCAGAGGTTGTTGTTGTTACAGACAAAGAATGTACAAGCAAGGGTGGGCCTAGTGCGTATGCAACTGAGCTTGGAAGATATTGGAAAGTTGGAAAGACTGATAAGGATAATGGTTTGGTAATTTTATATTGTTTGCAGGAAAATAAATTATTTGCAGCAACGGGGCGCGGATTAGAGGGGATACTTCCTGATTCTAAGATTGGAAGGTTAATGGATGAAAATTATGTTCCATTAAGAGATTCTGGAAATGTCTCAGAGGGAATAATAACATTCTCTGATGCAATTGCATTGGTAATTGAGGAGAATAGGGATGAAGTTTTATCTGGGAAAGCAGCGGTAAATGTTGATTGGGGTGCGTTAATCCCGTTTATTATATGGGTATTGATTATTATTTGGATTATTGTTTCGAGAGCTAGGGCAGCTAAGAAAGGAAAGAAAACTGGGGGATTTTGGTGGGTTCCTATATTTTTGCCTAGTGGGAGAAGTTCTGGAGGTTTTAGTGGTGGAGGATTCGGAGGCGGTGGCTTTGGAGGCGGAGGAGGATTTGGCGGAGGAGGTGCAGGGAGATAAGTTGTTACTCTTTTATAGAGATAACAATTTAGAAAGGTTTAAATATGCCCTAATTTTATCAGGAACATGGAACTTATACCATTATTTAGGACTGAGAAAGGAATAAGATATGCTAGAACTACTGATTCTGAAGAAAATAAGGCAGTTGCGGATGCAGTTCATACAAGGATAGTTGGTGAGTTTCCAAATGCTGCAGGATTAAGAGGATATTTTAAGCATAATCCGGGAACAGGTGTTAACCAAGGAAGTACAACTTTTCACGGAATTTTAGTAAATCAGGAATGGATGAGAAGAAGTGGGGGAAAATTATGGGTTCCAAGTGTGACTGAGTATAAGGTCCTTGAAAAGTTGGGAAGATTAACAAATGATGTTTACAGAGATATGGGCAATGTAGTTTATAGCGCAGACTCTCCAAATAAGGAAATAGCACAATCTCTAATTGAACAATCAGGAAAAGAAACTCCTATTGTTGTTGCTTCATTTAAAGGATTTGGCTCTCCCATAGTAGCTAAAAATTCTTACGGTTTGAATCTTCAATTTTCAAATGACACTTCAGAAAGATTTTCAGGAAAAGAAGGACAGGAGTTTTTGGAAGCTAACTTTCCTAACAGAGCAAAATCTGGTGTTCACAGGTTGAACCGTAACTGGAGCCTCTGGAATGCCTATTGGGGCTGGAACGACAGCTATTTGGGCAATTCCAATGATGGTGGTCGGGTGGGGGATTTTGTTTGTGGCGAAGCCACCGCCGAAGATTTGGAGCAAATGGCATGGGATATAGATAATGTTCAAATTGAAATTCTTAGAAAAACCCAGCAAAATAGAATGGATAATTTTCGTAGAAGCCTTGATGCTTTGCGATAATTATAAAAACTACCTTTTATTTTCATGATTCCTAGCCAGAAATGGCTGGGCCACACGCCGATTAATAGTTCCTTATGCTTTCCTGAAGAAGGAAGAGGACATGAAATACAATCGCAACAATTAGTAAATAATGACTTACCAAATGGAAGGAATTGAAACTTGAAGCGATGGTGAAACTTTGATTAATTGGCTATACTATGTTCACAGGTTGAACCGTAACAGGAGCAACTGGAATGCCAATTGGAACTGGAACGACAGCAATTTGGGCAATTCCAATGATAATGGTCGAATGGCTCAGCCTTGCTAGGTTTAATATGAGAACGCATAATACTTTATTTAACAGAATAATTTCATTTGAGAACTTAATTTTTGCTTGGAAAAAAGCAAGGAAGGGCAAAACAGGAAAGAAGTATGTTATTGAATTTGAAAATGATTTGTTTTGCAATTTAATGGCCTTGCATTACGAGTTAAAATATGGAACTTACAGGCCGAAACCATTGGTTACTTTTGTTCTAAGAGATCCTAAGACAAGAGTTATCTCCAAGTCTGATTTTAGAGATAGGATAGTTCATCATGCGATTATTAATATCTTAGACCCAATTTTCGATAAAGGATTTATCTATGATTCATGTGCTAATCGTATTGGGAAAGGCAATCTATTTGCCTTGGAACGATTTTACAAGTTTTTAAAGAAAGTTACTAAAAATGGACTTATCGCTAAAAATAAATTTCAGGATAATAATTATGTTGCCGGATATTGCTTAAAAGCAGACATAAGGCATTATTTTCAGGAAGTTAATATTAATATTTTGATACATATTATTGAAAGAAAAATATATGACAAGAAAGTTATCTGGTTAATAAAACAAGTATTAAATAATTCCGCTGTCACCTTGGGGGGGGCGAACGACTTCGAGGAATGCCTTTGGGAAATTTAACTTCGCAGTTTTTCGCTAATGTTTATCTTAATGAATTGGATTGTTTTGTTAAGCATGTTTTGAAAGCTCGTTTTTACATTAAGTATGTAGATGATTTTCTGATTTTGCACCGAAATCGGGGGCAATTGGAAAAATGGAAATTGCAAATTGATAGATTTTTGAGGGATAATTTAAAATTAGAATTACATCCTCAAAAATCACAGATTATTCCTCTATCACAAGGCATTGATTTTGTTGGCTTTAGGAATTTTTATCATTATAAATTGGTTAGAAAAAGAAATGTTAGAAAAATGGAGCATAAAGTAAAGCTGTTTGCTAATGGTGAATTAAGTTATAGAGAAATGATGTTAAGCTTTCAGGGATGGAACGCTTATGTTTGCTGGGCTAATAGTTTGGGATTAAGGAGAAAAGTATTAAGGGAGCTACAAAAAGCCAAGAAATCTCTGGAGAGACAAAAAGCAGATAAGTTTTTAAATAAACTTATTTTATAGATAATATGAAAAAGATGTCTAATGGGATGATGTGGGGGATTGGGATTGCAGTAGTAGTTCTTATTTTATTATTTTATGTTGTTGGTTCTTATAACAGATTTGTTGGATTGAGTCAGAATATTGATGGAAAGTGGAGCGAGGTTGAGAATCAGTATCAGAGACAGGCAGATTTGATTCCTAATCTGGTTTCTGTTGTTTCAAGTTCAGTGAAGGTGGAAACTCAATTTGTTAAAGATGTTGTTGCTGCTAGGACTGCTTGGTTGAATGCTGCTAGTGTTGGGGATAAAGATAGAGCAGGAGTAGGATTGTTTAATAGTCTTAATGCTTTTGTCGCTACAGCAGAGAGTTATCCAATTTTACAGGCGAATAAACAGTATATTGCTTTGACGGACGAATTGTCCGGCACACAAAATAGAATTGCGACTACTAGAGGAGATTACATTAAAGCAGTGCAATCTTACAATATAGCCATAAAGAGATTCCCTGCAAATGTTATCGCAGGAATGTTTGGATTTACAGCTAAGGAATATTATCAAGCTGAGTTGAGTTCAATGGAAACTCCTTCTTTGGGTTCTGGGACTTTGCCTTAAAGATATTTCAATATTATGATAAGGGATAGAAATTATTAATCTTAATATTACTGATATAAATATGGTATAAGCCGCTTATAATATAGTTTATAATTTTGTTATTATTCATCACTTTTATTGGCTATGTCTATTGGGGGGGATAAGACTTATTAATACTAGTTTTATATGATAGTTATGGGATTAGCTCAAGAGAGAACTAAAAAGTATCTTGATAAGATAGCAAAAGAGAATAAGAAATTAAATATTTTTTTGCATATTAATGACAAGGCATTAAGTGAGGCTGGAGCAATTGATGAGAAAGTTAAAAGGACGGGAGTTAAGGGAATATTGTATGGGAAAGTTATTGCTATTAAAAGTGCTATAAATGTTAAAGGATTGATAACTAATTGCGCTTCTAAAGTTCTAGAAGATTATGTTTCTACTTACGATGCTGCTGTGATTGAGAAGATAAAGGCGGAGGACGGGATTATAATTGGTATGACTAACTGCGACGAGTTTTGCGCTGGAGGGAGTGGAGAGAAAAGTGCCTTTGGATGCTGCGTTAATCCTGCTGCTAAAGGAAGAGTTCCTGGAGGAAGTAGTTCTGGAAGTGCAGCAGCTGTCGCTGCAGGGCTGTGCGATATGGCTCTTGGCTCGGATACAGGGGGAAGCATAAGAAATCCTTCAAGTCATTGCGGAGTTATAGGAGTTAAACCGAGTTATGGCTTGGTTTCAAGATATGGATTGATTGACTTATCCATGAGTTTGGATAGTATTGGGCCTATAGGGAATAGTATTGATGATGTTGCATTGCTTTTGGATGTTATAAAGGGAAAAGACGAAAGAGATACAACAACTTTTTTATCTGGGGGCATAAAGTTAAGTGAACTTGGGAAAATTAAAATTGGCGTTTTAAGGATTAAAGATGTTGATAAAAGAATACAAAAGTTAATAGATAATAAAGTTGATGAAATTGTTAAGAAATTTAAATGGAATGCTAGAGAGATTAAGATAAATCATATTGATCTTGCTGTTCAGACATATTATCCTCTTGTTTACTCAGAGTTTTTCTCTGGGACTAGAAGACTAGATGGAAGGAGATATGGATTTAAGATAGAAGATAAATGCGGGAGGGAAGTTATGAGGAGAATTCTTGGAGGGAGTGAGATAACAAAAGCAGAGCATCATGGAAGATATTATCAGAAGGCATTACAAGTAAAGGAGGTTATTAAAGAGGAATTTGAGGAAGTGTTTAAGGAGTACGATTGTGTTATTCTTCCTACAGTTCCTGGAATTCCATGGAAGGTAGGGCATGGAGAGAAGATGAGTCCTGAAGAAGATTATGCTTATGATGCGTTGACAATTCCTGCCAACTTAGCGGAGATATGTGCTGTTTCGATTCCTGCGGGTTTTGTTAGTGAAGGGAAGGATAAAATACCAATTGGAATGCAGATAATGTGCGGGAAGAATGAAGAATCAAAGATGTTGAGCATTGCTAAGAAGATAATTGG
>Ga0172371_10014142_pt1 | contig 10308 bp, 6 predicted proteins | sample Lak12m_FD_114543 | JGI IMG/M metagenome (GOLD analysis project Ga0172371, IMG submission 114543) | Freshwater microbial communities from Kabuno Bay, South-Kivu, Congo - kab_022012_12m | ecosystem: Environmental > Aquatic > Freshwater > Lake | place: Democratic Republic of the Congo: South-Kivu... | reverse complement strand
GAAAAATGCTGACATGAAAAGCCTGATTAATATCAACAGCAGCTTTGCAAGTTTTGCTCACTTTTTCAAAAGCAGCCGCGGCAGCAAATATATTCTCACCGAAATGGTGAATGAAGCCTATCAGAAGGAGTCGTCAGATCAAACCAAATTCGACAAGGAAGTGATGAACGTTGACGAAAAAGTGAACATTTTTTACATGGTTTATTCAGGGGGATTTATGAAATTGTTTCCCAAAACCGACAATCCGGGCGAAAAGTGGTACGACCCAACTGATGAAATTTCCGGCATGCCCAAAGACGACAGCCTGTTTGTAAAAAACATTGTCAGCCTTTACGCAAATGCACTGGCCACCGCCTTTGAAACCGGCGACTACTCGCATGCCGATCAGTTTTTAGGAGCTATTGAATCGTATCAAAAAAAATATGCCCCACACCTTTTACCTTCCGAAAAGATCAAAAACATTGAAATTACTTACAACAACGCCGATATTTTTGAACGTTTGTTCCGCTTCTACGGAATGTTTGGCGTGTTGTTCCTGGTAGTTTTATTTGTAAATCTGGTCAATCCTAAATTCAGGTTTACCTGGCTCAACAGAGGATTCATCACAATTCTGGCGATTGCCTTTGTTTTTCACACCCTTGGACTTGCTGCACGCTGGTATATTTCGGGACATGCGCCACTGAGCAATGGTTACGAATCGATGATTTTTATAGCATGGGCGACCATGTTTGCAGGTTTTCTGCTTGTCCGCAAATCAAATATTGCGTTGGCAGCCACCACGGTACTTGCATCGCTCACACTTTTTGTGGCTCACCTCAACTGGATGAACCCTGAAGTAACCAACCTGGTACCTGTATTAAAATCAATCTGGCTCACCATTCACGTTGCCGTTATCACTTCAAGCTATGGATTTTTGGGTTTGGGCGCTATTCTGGGACTTTTCAATCTGTTGCTCATGATTTTCCAGAGCCGAAAGAACGCTGGAAGTTTCAACCTTACCATAAAAGAAATATCGTTAACGAGCGAAGCCACAATGACAATTGGCCTATATATGCTGACCATTGGAACCTTTTTGGGCGCTGTTTGGGCAAACGAGTCGTGGGGACGCTACTGGGGATGGGACCCGAAAGAAACATGGGCGCTGGTAACAGTGCTTGTTTACGCCTTCATTATTCACCTTAATTTTATACCCGGACTCATGGGGCGCTACCTTTTCAATGCGCTGTCGGTGTTGGGTTTCAGCTCGGTGCTGATGACCTATTTCGGAGTGAATTATTACCTTTCGGGACTGCACTCTTACGCCGCCGGCGACCCTGTTCCGATTCCCACTTTTGTGTATTACACCATCGCCATCCTGGTTATTATTCTTTTGCTGGCCTTTTATAAACAATCGAAATTGAAGCAGTTTTTGAGTCCGGAACAATAAGCCTATAACTCAGACGTAATAGCAGCCGCCGGAAGATTTTGCCAAACCTGTTGCTTTTCGTCGGGCGGCTGCTTTTAAGTCCTTTTTGTTGGCCAACGTTATTTATCAAGGCTTGTTTAGCTACATTAACCAACTACTGCTCTTCGTCTGTTTCAGAGATTTCGGCCTTTACTGGTTTGCTGAATGATTTATTTGGCTTGAGATAAAGGTACTTATTCCTGTAATCAAAGATCAGGTTAAACCTGTTTAATGCTCCACAGCCGATTACAGCATCGGCGTCTTTTTGTTTTGACCTTACTTCTGCCGGTGCTATGGATACTTTTACTTCTTTTAATTGATAAGAACCGATAATCAGCTTTGAAATTTTTCCTGTACTACCGTAAACATCTCCGCTCAAACCTGTCCCAATAATCTTTTTCTCCGATGATTTGGGTAATTGAAACTTCATGGATTGCCGCTCAAGCAGTACCATTGGATCTCTGTCTGCAAAATCGATGTATGCCGAAATATTTACCGGGTTTTCGTTGTCGATAACCACAGCAGCATCAATCCAGGGAATATTGTTATCCTTGAAATAGATGGGAATTCTGGTATACACTGAATCAGGCTCGAATGTATCAAAGTCATGCAGGATCAATACTCCCTTGTCAAAGTCTATTTCCACCGCATAATGCCCGAAAATCGAATAGCCAATAATGCCGTTTGACGGGAATCCTTTGTAGATATCACCCAGCAGGATAATAATCCGTTGGTTCGTTAATTTATTTTCACCTATGTAGAAGCTGGTTGAATCTATCATCAGCGCATTTTGAGAATTTTTATTCCCTGCTCCACCGAGGGATACCTGGAATGCCCCTGTGAGATCAAGCGAATCCCGATAGGCAGTATTATAGATAATAATCCCATCATAATCGAAACCCGTATCAAGGAGGATATCGGGGATCGTAACGTTCCCAATCCGAACATTCACAAGGGTTTTGCCTCTATCTATAATTATTGGGATTGAGTTATTGTTCTGGCAAAATGTGTTGTTAAAACTACTAACAATGTAAAAGAACAAAAGCAATGTTTTAATTTCAGCAGTAACCATACTAATTTATTTTTAATTACGGGTTTCCTTTTTATTCTTTCGGCGATTATTAGACAGTTTTAATTAATCAACTTGTAGGTCATTATACGATTGTCATAGAGCGTTGGAATAACCAGCAGGTTTCTCTCTATTATATAGTCAAAGTCGGCGCATAGTCGTTGAGGAGCTGTAGTATCGAGTAACTTTGTTTTCTCCCCTGACGGTTTAACAAGAAAAATCCTGCCATTATTATCTGAAATGAGATAGTCCCCCTTTCCATCCCTTCTCAGTCCATCAATAATGGCTCCCTTACCGAGACAGGTAAGCGTACTTATTGTTTTACCTGCAATATCAATGGACTTAATGCAGCCATCTCCGGATGTGCCGACAAGTATTTTAAGGCCATCGGCAAGAATACCGTTAGGCTGTTCAATCTGTTCTCCCTGAATCCATGTCTCAAAGGTACCGTTACTAAATTTATAAATTGCGTTTGCCTGACTATCGGTAACATAGAAATTCCCTTCCTTATCAACATCAATATCGTTAGGGAATTTTGCCTGCGGGATGGGATATTTGTTTTTTATCGATCCTGTTTCAAGCTCAATTTCGATCAAATCTCTTCTGCAAACAACGTACAGGTTGTCATTGTAAATGCACATTCCCGTGGGCTGAAGCACACCCTGCACCCAGTCAAGTTTTTCAATTTTTCCATCAGGCTTAATCTTTGAAATGAATTCATTGCGATTGTTAAAGTAATTGGAAACGTACAGCACGTCCCTTTTTTTATCATAAACAACTGATTCCGGATATTTAAATTTGGAAGGAATTTCCCAAACTTTCGCCAGCCGCTTATCCTGGAAAATTGCATTCGCATCCCGAAAGATAAATCCCCAGCCACCAGACATCTCGATAAGAGAAATCAGTAGTTCATTCTTTCCCTTTTTTATTGGAATCGATATGTAATCATTAAGTCCGATGATTCCTAAAAAAGAAGGGTCTCTTTTTTGATATGCACTGTTGGCAGAAAATAACTTCTTCCCGTTCAGGAATATCGTAATCATGTCACTGTATCCGAATGACAAATCCAATGATGTGTCCTTTGGCAAATCGATAAACGCTCTTGCATAAATTAAATCAGGAGAGGCGCCTCTTCTTGAGTGGTATCGAGATACATCAACAATCCCGCTTCGAATTGGGGAGACACTTTGCCAATGGATAGTATCAATACCCAACTGAAAGGGAGTTTTATCCAAATTCAGTTGGTCTGCTTTAAAGACCTGGGATATTTGCCAATCACCGATTATCCCGTGTGGCATTTCTTTCAAATCAGGTTCCGGGAAATGGAGGGAGTTATCTATTCTATAACTGAAGTTGGAAAAGTAAGCCGAACCATCGGTAGGTCCATTCAAGCCAATCGTTCCTTTACTCTTTCCGTGTTGTAAATCTGTAATACTCAATACCGGCCGCTCGGAGTTATTAATATACACCCTTGCCTGAGAGCCCAGCACTTCTATTTTTACGTGGAACCATTCATTGTACGGTAATTCGGTTGCCGCAGTCATTCCCTCTCCATTGTATAATTGCCAACTGTCGATTCCATTGAATGAGGCAACATACTGAGCGGCGTCTGGATAAAACCCTGCCCGGTGCGGACGAAGGTAAACACGTTCGTAATTGGTTTGAGATATCATTCTGAAGATAATCCCGGGATATGATCGCATTCTTTGAACCGCCATATCTACTTCAATCACGCCGTTTTCAAATTCGACGTCTTTAAGATATGTATAACCCATCAGACTTTTCCGTCCAAGGAATTCCTGCTTTTGTGAATTTACAGAAACCCATTGATCGGAATCGAAATCGACTACCGTCGACTGTGCTTTCATGTTGCCTATGGTTAATAACAACCCGGGTAATACAATCAAAACAACAGCCATTAGTTTTTTCATTTTGTTCTTCCTTTCATTGAATTATTATCCTAAAGTCTCAATTCTTTGATTAATCTCCGTTTCATCGAATTTTCGTGTATTCTTTGAATCATATTTCACAACATTGAATTTCATAAGCATCATATCGGTTGGGATGGAATTCAGGATTGGTTCCAGGATATAGACCGCAGATTCTTCCTTAAGAATTCTAAATGCTTTATCCGTTACAACCGGTTCCCTTCTTTGGAATAAATCCCGGTGGAAGATATCCCGGTATTCATCAGCGAACCTTTTGAGAAGAAGAACCTGTCTCCCTGGTTGACTGCTGCGCCGACATCAACCTTTATATTATACTGGGATACAGCATCGGCGAGATTTTGGTAAACCCATTCTTTATCGGCTCCATGCATGGGAAGCACAGATTTGATCTTCAACTTATCCACTGCATAGAAAATGCCCTTCTGAAAAGCCTCAGGATTTGAAGAACCACATCCATACATGTTTAGGAAAAAGGAAATATCAGGATGGATACCTGTTTCCGCAAGAAAATCGATTTCTGGAAAAAAGTCATTCTCCTCCATATCCAAGGTATTGTTGGAGTGGTCTCCGGCATGAAAAATGGTCAGCCCATCAATCTCAACCGCAAAACCAACGCCGGCATCGTTTGATTGGATCGTCGTTACAGTGAGTGGTCCGATCTTTTGTTGTACACGGGGAGGAAGAGTGATGATACCCTCCTCGCCTTGGGTATCAAAGCCAAAAACATATGTTATTCCCGGGATATCGTTCCTCCAGTCGAGAATTTGACGGTCGAAATGGTCCCCGTGGTCATGGCTGACAAAAACATAAGTGGGAATATCTTTAAGTTCTCCGGGCTGGATATGTCCGTTGGCAAGGAGTTTTTCATCCGGAGGTGTATCCTGGTCCCAATAATCAAAAACCAGGAGTGCGGACTTAGTTTTCAAAGCCCATCCCGAATGCCTTAAGTACCAAATGTAAGCCTCTCCCTTTGACAGTGGTTTCTTCAGGTAGGTGAAATCATCGAGGTTTGTTTCCCATGGAATGTCCTCGACGCCGGCTTGTATCAATAAGTCGGCTGAAGTCTTATTACCGTATTTCAGTGCATAGGATAGAGCCGTATAACCGCTTTTATCCTTGATGTCTTTTGGAACACCTGCCGCAAGGAGTTTATTGACAATGGACGAGTTGCCCCGAAGAGCTGCCTCATGTAACATGGATTTCCCCGTTCGCTCCTCAACAACATTTAGGTCGGCTTTATGAGCAATAAAGAGATCTATTAAATCGGAGGAACCTTTTTTTATAGCGATTTGCATTGGAACTATTCCATCGGAGTTAGCCAGGTTAATGTTTGCCCCGCGTAAAATGAGAGCCCTGGCTGCCTCCGTGTTACCAAAATCGACTGCTAAAATCAGGGGCGTTCGCCCATTACGATCCTTTTCGTCGCATTCAAAACCCCGATCAAGGAGGTAATGTAGCGTTTCCGCCCCCCGGGAAATAGCAGCCCGATGCAGGAGAGGAAACTGCGGTGATGATGAGGCCCTGAGATCAGCGCCCTTCGATATAAGCAGGTTGAGAATTTCGACCGAATTCATCATTGTTGCATGTTCAATTGGGGTCAGGTCGTGAGCATTTTTCTGCATGGGATCGAAACCGTTGTCAAGAAGGATTTGAACGAGTTCCACATTCCTTGTCATGATCGCACGGACCAGCATATTGTCGCCTTGTGGATTTATGTTGCTGAGGTCGGCGCCTAATGCGATTAGTTTCCTAAGCATAGCCGGCCTCTGGCCAGAGACCGTGAACCATACCGGAGCTAGTCCCCGCTGGTCCTGGGCGTTGAGATCCGCTCCTTTTTGAAGGAGGTAGTCGAAAACCGAAACGTTTCCATAATACGCCGAATAGTGCAAGGGTGTCATCCCCGAACCCAGATCGGCCTTCATTTGTTGAGGATCTTCATCAAGAATTTTGAGAATCTCTATGGTGTTGCCATTTTCGAAGAGATTAAGGAACTCCTCGTTAAAGATTGAAACTTGCTGGCCGCTCAACATGGTTGCAAGGGTCAGAAACAAAACTGTAATAATGCTTCTAAGTTTTTTCATTTTAACTACTCCTTTCATCTTTCTTATGTAATTGCAGGTTTCTTATTAAACCTCCGTTTAAGATTTGTTTTATATTTAGTATTCCATAAATTATTTCTGAAACCATTTACAGCCTTTCGTGATTATCATTATTATACGCTCCCGGTTTGTAATCATTTAGCCCAATCCGTCCGGTTGTTTGTCGAAGCGCAACGAACTGCTTTTACATAGTCGTAAGGGATTGAGAGTTGCTCAATGAACATTTCACCATCAACGATATCCATAATACAATACCGGGCATAATTGCAAAAGGTTTCAACTTTGTGATACATGGGTGCATCATCAAAACCATCACGATTTATCGTTTTTGTCCACGGTTCCGTTATCATAGTGCCCCTCTAAAGCTACAATCCGGCCATTTTCCCGTATGAATTTGAGCCTGAAATATGCAAGGTCATCGAACATAAACAAGTCTTCCTTCATCGGGATCATTTTCATTTTCGGCCGGTTCTCGCGCTGATAATATAGCTGCCCGTTTTCGAGCGTTATTTTACGTGGTCCGTAAACACCGACATAGTCCTTCACGTTCTTATCATCCATTTTAAATGGATTCACTTTCGCCTGCAGTCCTTCTTTTGCCCAGGCTAATTCCTGTTTCACATTCTCATTCTTCTCTTTTTTGATTAAACTGTCGAGTGCCATTACATAAGCAACATCCAGCGCCTTGTTTTTTTCTGCCTTTACATGAGGTTCTATTCCGGTACCTTCCCAGTTGGCGTTGGTAATGGGATTGACGGCTTTCCCGAACGGAACCGAAATGCCGAAATTATCGTTTATGATGTGTTGGTTCACCGGATGCGCCCCTCCCCCTGTCGTTTCGCCAACAATAACCGCCCTTTTCATGTTTTTCAGGTTATAGGTAAATTCTTCGGCGCCTGAAAAAGTAAAGCCGCTCGTAAGAACATAAATATCCGTTTCAAGCATTCGTTCACCGGGGACATAAGTCAATGTCCAGAACTGTTCGGTCTTGTCTCCTTCGCGGATATAAAAAGAATTAAGGTGCTTCGGTTCCTCAAAAAAATAGGTAGTGATGAGTTGAATGAGCGATGGGCTACCGCCTCCATTATCCGTCAGGTCGATTATCAGCGCATCGGTATGCGAAAGGAAGTTCATTGCAGCGATTGCCGTTGGACCGGCATCGGAAGCATCCATGAAGCCGTTGAATTTCAGGTAACCCACATTTCCAGGAAGAATCTTGATTTCCTGAAAGTTGAAATTGGTATGTTCCTGTCGCTGCTTCCTATATTCCTCTGCTTCCTTTTTGGTTTCCTCATTCTGCCCTTTTCTTATCATGGCAATCATTTCGGGTCCATACCTTACACCGATATGTCTGTCGTGATTTACTGATTGCAGATCTCCGGTAAGCGCTGCGGCAAAATCCTGTGGATCTGAAATTTCATCATACTTGCCTTCCTTCAGGTTTTTCAGCACCAGCCGACCCATCTCTTCACCTTTATCGGGAAAAACGTATTTTTCTTTCATAAACAAAGCGATGCTGTCAACCACCTGTTTTTTTTCCTGTGGATTTACTTTGTAATCTTCCTTAGCCGTTTGAGAAAAGGAGATAAGGCACGGGAAGATCATGAACGAAAAGAGTAACAATGTTACTTTCCAACAACTTGTTTGATTCGTTTTTTGTGTTTTCATGATTTAATAAAAATTTAGTTTAACGTATTTTCATTTCCAGCTTAATGGAACATCGAAGCAAACCTGATTTTGAGGAATCTTTTCTGGCTGAAGGGGCAAATCCGGCAGCCCTGTAAAGCGAAACCGCTTTCTCCAGATTGGGGCTGGTGAAAAGAAAAATTTTCTTGTACCCCTGTTTTTTTGCGTAATCAAGGGCGGTATTCAGCAGCTTTTTACCCGCCTGCTTCCCCTGGAATATTTCCGAAACCGCCATCTTTTTCAGTTCACAGGTGTTGTCGTTCACTTTGCAAATACTTGCGGTACCCACAATTTGCTCACCCACCTTTGTAAAGAATATTTTACCCCCCTTGGCGATGATTTCTGACTCCGGATTCTCCAGAAGGAACCGGTCTGCCTCTTCGACCTCGAAATATTTTTCGAGCCATTCGTAATTCAGGCGTTTGAAATGTTCTTTCAGTTCCGGGGTGTATTCAACAATTCCGATATTTTCGTATTCCGATTTTTTGATTTGTTCCTTTATTCTTTCAAACATACTTTTCTTCTGCAGGTGCATTTCGATCCGGTACAGGGCATTCAGAAAATCCGGATCGGATTCCTCTAATAGTATTTGTGTTGCAGCTTCAATATTTTTCCATAATGGTTCAATTTCTGAAATTAACTCTTTGCCTTTTGAACTGAGCCTTAAGTGTCTTTTTCGTGCATCCTGCTCGTTTTTCGTGCTGATGACAAGCTCGTTTTTTTCCAGGATGGCTGCCACCTGGATCACAGCAGGATGGGTCTGGTTGAGTTTTTGAGCTATTTCGGTAACGGAAAGCTCACCCTCCTTTTCGAGAAGTTGAATCATGGTAAACCATCGCGGTTCAAAAGCTATATTTTGTTCGCGGTAAATCTGGGTTACATCGCGAATCAGCAAGTCTGTAAAATTTTTTAGTCTGCTGCCAAAGGCTTTGCTGCCTAATTCCTGTACAAAATTCATCTGAAAAAATGTAAGTGCTAACGTAATTGGCTTACTAACAAAAATAGAACCTCAAATTATAACATCCTGTAAATTAATTTAATGTGTTGTTCTTGGAAGGTTTTGTTGTAAGGATCTTGTTCAAGGATGAACTGAAAATGTCCGTGATCGGTCATAACAATTCAGGCAATTTCTTTTGTTTTTCATTCACTTGGCCTTGCTACCTGCTGGTAAATTTCGGGACATGCGCCGCAGCACTGTCGGTGTTGAGTTTCGTCTCGGTGCTGATGACCTATTTTGGTGTAAATTATTACCTTTCGGGATTACACTCCTACGCCGCCGGCGATCCTGTTCCGATTCCCACTTTTGTGTATTACACCATCGCCATCCTGATAATTATTCTTGCGTTGGCCTTTTATAAACAATCGAAATTGAAGCAGTTGGTGAGTCAGGAAGAATAAGTACGATATGAAACAATTTAGTTTTCACAAGGTAGCTGAAAAGCTTACAATGGTTTTTTCACTGTATTTGCGAAGCTGCATCTCGCGGAATATCCTTTTAGTGAGCAAAGAATCTGAATTTTTAGTTCAATGAAAATGTATTATTCCGATAAGTTGTTCATTATTATTTTCTCAATTTCGTCTTTTGTCAATCCTGAAATTTTCATAAGAATATCCATTGACAAACCCTGGTTGTGCCCATTCCGGATCAGTTCGGCCTTTCCTTCGGCCTTTCCTTTCTGATGAATTTCAAATTCTTCTTCCGCTTTCAGGGTCGAAAGGATGCTGGCTTTATATCTCAGGTTTTCAACATGGCGCCTGTATTCCTGTTTTTCAGCATCACTCAACTGGTCGTATTTGAGGATTGTTCTCACTTTGTCCAGACCTTTGGCATTGAACTCATCCCTGATCTCATTGTTTTTGAAATAGTAAATCCATTCATCCAGCGTATCCTTTGCCACGTCATCAAACTGATTGACTTTCAGAAGGTAGTATTCCGGGAAAATTTCGTTGGGTTCAAACTTTTTGTATTTAAAACTTTGCCTTTCCGATAACATCAGTTTGTCGTTTTTATGAAGCCCCCAAAAATCGGTGGTTCCCCTGTAAACATAGTCTTTGCCTTGT
>Ga0172371_10014141_pt1 | contig 10309 bp, 9 predicted proteins | sample Lak12m_FD_114543 | JGI IMG/M metagenome (GOLD analysis project Ga0172371, IMG submission 114543) | Freshwater microbial communities from Kabuno Bay, South-Kivu, Congo - kab_022012_12m | ecosystem: Environmental > Aquatic > Freshwater > Lake | place: Democratic Republic of the Congo: South-Kivu... | reverse complement strand
AGACTTTAGTCTGCGCCCGTTTGAATGCATTTTATCGCGCACTAAAGTGCGCTACTCCAGCGCGTGGGTGTCAAGTGCATAAGCACATTGCTCCGATTATGAGGACATTACCTCTCCAACCATATAGAGCGAACCGGCAATAACCAAGGCTTCATCTTTCTTGGTTTCTTTTATTGTCCTCTTTAAAGCTATCTGAACATCTTCGATGCAGGTCACTTCCATATCCGGTTTTATAGAGATGATCGTTTCCCTGATCTTTTCGGTTGCGGCGGCACGCGGAATGTCCGGACGCGACACAACGATTCGATCGGCAACCTTTAAGAGTGGGTCAACTATTCCTGTTATGTCCTTATCGGCCATGATCCCGATTAGGATGGTTACTTTTTTCCCCTTGGCCTTGAGTTCGCTGTGTATAAATTTTGCCAGTGCCTCCGCGCCGTTCGGGTTGTGCGCGCCGTCCAGGATGACAAGCGGTCGCTCGGAAAGGACATCAAGCCTTCCCGGCCAGCGGGTAGATGCAAGCGCTTCGGCTAAATGTTCCTTCGCTCCAACAAGCTCCGCCGCCGTTATCGCCAGCGCCGCATTTTCGTTTTGATGCCTTCCAAGAAGCCCCAACTTATACCTCACCTCGTTCGGGCCGACAACATGAAGCGTGGCGTTTTTTTCGTTTGCAACCTTTCTTATCACATCCATAGCGCCGTCATCCTGAACCACGGTCACAACCGGAACTCCTTCCTTTATTATCCCGGCCTTCTCGAACGCTATTTTCTCGATTGTGTCTCCTAAATACCCCTGATGATCGATCCCTATGCGCGTTATCGCGCTTACAACCGGCGTCACAACGTTAGTTGCGTCAAAACGTCCTCCAAGCCCCACCTCCAGGACCGCCATATCGACGCTATTCTCCGCAAAATAGAGAAACGCCATCGCGGTCAGAAATTCAAAGTAGGTAATACGAGGCTCGCAATGACATACAACTTTTTCCGCTATCCCTGCAAAATCACGTTCACTTATCATCTCCCTGTTTATCTGTATCCTCTCCCTAACATCAACAAGATGCGGAGATAAAAAAAGCCCCGTTTTAAATCCCCCGTGCCTCAAAATCGATTCGAGAAACGCGCAGGTCGACCCCTTGCCGTTGGTACCGGCAACAATAACACTTTTAAATCTCTCCTGCGGATTGGATAATTTCGACAGGACGCGGGTTACCCTTTCAAGCCCAAGCTTTATATCCGTGGATTGCAACGATTCCAAATAAAGGATTGCTTCGTTGTAGTTCATCTTAAAATTTCAGGACAACAAGAGTGACATCGTCTCTTAGGGAAACCTTTCCCACGAACCGTTTAAGGTCATCTTTTACGGTTTCCACCAAAATAGCCGCCCCCAAATTCCTGTTATTCTTCACTGCGGTTTTCAACCTTTCAACCCCATATCTCTTGTTCGACGGTGAAATAGCATCGATAAGCCCGTCGGTATACAAAACAACTATATCTCCCTTATCCATCTCCATCTTCTTATCGTGAAAATCCGCAAACTTTTCGATTCCTATCAGGACATCGTCGGTGGAATGGCTGATAAAACCGTTCCCCTTAAGAACCAAAGGGGGATAATGCCCGGCCGTTGTATATTTGACCACCCGCTTGTCGCCCAAAGAGAATATCTGCAGGTAAACCATCGATATAAACTGCTCCGCCGAACTTAAATCTTCGTAAAGAATCGCGTTGAGGCCTTCTACGGCAATCGACGGGGAGAACATCGACGCAAAGGCGCCTGAACGAACGGCGCTACGAAAGGCCCCCATTGTCATCGCCGCACCGATACTGTGTCCGCTGATATCTGCCACAACAACGGTTGGGGTCCTTGCCCCGCCGGTGAGAAAATCGAAATAATCCCCGCCAACCTTCTCGGCCGTTATGCAGACACCGCACATATCGACCCCTTCTATCTTCGGCACCTTCGTGGGAAGAAGTTTCTGCTGGATCGATCTTGCAAGTTCCATCTCCCTGTTTAACATCTCGGCCTTTCGCTCGGTTTCCGCGAGATCGCATATGTAAAGATACGCGGCGGTCTGATTCGCGATCGCGTTTAAAAGATTCATGTCGTCAGCCGTAAAAGATCTTTTATTTTTCTTGTCGGTCACATTTATAACCCCAACGGCCTTCCCTTTTACCTTCATAGGGAGGCACGTGACCGGCGCCGACATGAAAGATCTGCTTTTATACCGCTTTTTGGGGACAAATCCTTTTTCGCTTATATCCCGTATAAGCACCGGCCTCGACGATTTAAAAACGGTTCCGCTGATCCCTTCTCCGATTTTCACCCTGACCCCTTCGGCCGTTTTCTTAGGAAGACCGCACGACGCCACGATCTTTAAGGTGTTGTCGGCCCGGTCGAGCTTCATGATAGAAACCTTTTCGACGCCTAAAATATCGGAGGTTCTCTTGACAATCCTGGAGCAGACATCTTCTATGCCTTGAGCCCCGACAATTGCCTTGCTTAAATCGTAGATAGCATTAAGTTGTTGCGAAAGATTTTTCATAAATCACCCCTGATAAGTCATTATCAACCGGCCTTTTTCATACGAAACTTTTTTCATAATATTTTTTATGATAAATATTCCGCGCCCGCTCATCTGATAAATATCCGGTTCTTTCACTTTTCCAATATCGAAACCCTTTCCGTCATCTTTTATTTCAACAACCGTCCGGTCTCCGGATACCTTTATTGCGACACCTACAAACAACTCTTTTCTTCCACTGTGCGCGTGAAAAACGGCGTTATTAAACGCCTCTACGATCGCCATCGATATACGCCTCTTTGCCAAAGTTCCGGTCGGAAGCGACTCTACTAAACCCCTAAGAAAAGAAAGGGAACCCTCTTTCCCCTGAATTTTAAAGCTGATATTAAACCGCTGTTTCACTTTTATCCGAATTTTTTAAGAGCCTCTTCTTCGGAAGAAAAGATCTCAAAAAGTTTTCCAAGCCTTGTTATCTCAAATACATCCCTAACCTCCCCTTTCAGACCGAACATCTTTACATCCCCTTTTTTGTCCCGCGTCCTCCTTAAAAATGAAATTAACAGCCCCAGTCCCATGCTATCGACAAACTCCAGCGAAGAAAGGTCTACGACAAATTTTATCGTCCCTCTGGACAGGAACAGATCGGCCTTCTGCCTTAGCTGGTCTATTGTCTCGGCATCAAGACTTCCGCCGATCTTAACTACGGCGACATCCCCTTTTTTTATAATGTCTATGTTCATAATTTTTTAGGTCCTATACAACAAATTCCAGTTTTCCAGCCTGACCCCAAGTTTATCAGACTTTGAGGTTGAACTGTTTTATCTTCCTGTAAAGAGTTGCCTGCCCGACTTTAAGCTGGTCGGCCGCATCTTTTACGTTGCCGGAACACTTTGCAATAGCCGCTTCGACGGCATATCTTTCAACCTGCTCGAGGGGAATTATTTTTTGCCCCATATCCATAAACAAAGGATTCTTCTTGGCCCCCTTATTTTCCTGCGCCAGCCTTTGAATGTGTTCCGGAAGATATTTAAACTTAACGTGCGTATCATTGTGAAGGACCACAATGCGTTCAACCACGTTCTCAAGCTCTCTGACGTTTCCGGGCCAATCGTAATTCATTAGACCGGAAATGACATCCGGTTCTATCTCAACAAATATCTTTTCATTTTTAGCGCTGAACTTTTCCAAAAAGTGTTTCGCTAAGATAGGAACGTCTTCGATACGCTCTCTAAGCGGGGGAATAGAAATAGGAACCACATTAAGCCGATAATAAAGGTCCTCTCTGAAATTTCCTTTTTTTACCTCCTCCTGTATGTCCCTGTTCGTCGCCGCTATAAACCTTATATCGGCCGTTATCGGTTGATTTCCGCCGACCCTCATAAAAGACCTCTCCTGCAAAAGCCTTAGTATCTTCACCTGGAGGGAGGCCTCCATCTCGCATATCTCGTCCAGGAAAAGCGTTCCCTTGTGGGCCCTCTCACAACAGCCGATATACCGCCTGTCGGCCCCGGTGTAAGAACCTCGTTCGTGCCCGAACAGTTCGTTCTCCAAAAGTTCTTTCGGAATCGCGCCGCAGTTGATGTCTATAAACGGATGACCGGCCCTCGGGCTGTGCTTTGTCAGCGCCTTGGCCACAAGTTCTTTACCCGTGCCGCTTTCTCCCAATATAAGCACGGTCGCGTTGCTCTTTGCTACTGCCGAGATAAGACGATAAACCTCCTGCATCTTATCGCTCCTGCCTATAATATTATCGAACGACTCCGCGTATCCCGCCTGATTTTCGAGGAAATAGACCCTTTTCTTGAGCTTATACATCCTGATACCGTTCGAGACAGCCAGTTTCAGCCGCTCTTCGTTAACAGGAAGGCGCAAACAATCTATCGCCCCGGCCTTCATCAATTGGACCGCGTCTTCAAGGCTTCCCGCCCCTATCACAACAACCGGAAGATTATCATCGTGAGCTTTGATGCTTTCGATGATCCCTTCGGTTTGTCCGACATCCGAATGCATGCACAAGATCGCGCAATCGACGTTTCCGGAGGCTATGACACTAATATAATTATCGCAACCCGCCTCAAAAAGCTTAATATCGCTTTTTTTGAGGGCCGCAAAAACCTCTTTTAATTTACGATCTCCTATAATTGCTATATTTGGCATATTAACTTAGTAATGCTTATGCACTTGACACCCACGCGCTGGAGTAGCGCACTTTAGTGCGCGATAAAATGCATTCAAACGGGCGCAGACTAAAGTCTGCTGTTCCATGGGTGTGAAGTGCATAAGCATATTAACTTAGCAATCGTTTTTATCATTTCTGTTTTTTAAATTCTTCCGCGTTCAGATCACACTTTTTCAATATTTTCTTAAAATTGCTCCTGTCCATCCCTGATTTGGCCGCGGCGAGCGATATGTTCCCCTTCACCTGCCTCATCACGCTCCCGATATACGCCTTATTAAACGCCTGAAACGCCCTTTCCTTCGCGTCCTGATAGCTAAGGCTCGAAAGATCGTTCTCAACGACGTGACTGCCAAGCGCAAAAAAAGAATCTCCCACAACCCTTGGTGGAAGATCCCTGCTGCCGATAGAGTCTCCGCTTGCCAGCACAACGGCTCGCTCGATAACGTTTTCGAGCTCACGCACGTTTCCGATCCATTCATAGCGCTGAAGGACCTCAAGCGTCTCCGGAGAGAAAGAGCTTATCTTTTTTCCGACCTTCTGCGCGTATTTTTTAAGAAAATGATACGAAAGAAACGGAATATCCTCCACTCGGTCGCGAAGAGGAGGAAGCGTCAGCGCGATAACGTTTAATCTATAATAAAGGTCTTCCCTAAATTTTGACTCGTTCACAAGTTTCGTAAGATCCTTATTTGTCGCGGCAACTACCCTGACATCCACATGACGATTCTGATTATCACCGACCATCCTTATCTCGCCTTCCTGCAAGACACGCAACAGCTTGACCTGAATGGCCGGCGTTATCTCTCCGATTTCATCCAGGAATATTGTTCCACCGTCGGCCTCCTCGAAAAGCCCGCGCTTGTCGGCAATCGCCCCCGTAAACGAGCCCCTTCTATGGCCGAACAGCTCCGACTCGAGAAGATTTTCCGGCAGGGCGGAGCAGTTTATCACAACAAACGGCTTGTTCTTTCTAAGCGACCTATTGTGAATCGCCCGGGCCACAAGCTCCTTTCCGGTGCCGCTTTCGCCCAATATCAATATCGTGGAGCTTGTTGGGGCAACGTTCTCAATCAATTCAAAAACCTCCTGCATCTTTCGCGACTTGCCGATAATATCCTCGTAGGCGGCCTCGCCTTTTTCCATCCGCTCCAGCTTCTTTAGATTCTGCATCAGCCGATGATGCTCGATCGCCTTGCCGATAACGTTGATGACCTTGTTCACGTCTTCAAACGGCTTTGTGAAATAATCGTAGGCGCCGGTCTTGATGGCCTTAACGGCCGTTTCGATCGATCCGACACCGGTCATCATGATGATCTCGGTATTTATCCCGTTTTTCTTGACATGCTCCAGCACCTCCAACCCGTTGGATTCCGGCATGGCTATATCCAGCACCGCCGCTTCAATAACGGTTTTGTTGAATATCTCGATGGCGTCTGCTCCGTTTGATGCGGTTAAATAGGTCCAGCCCTCGTTTTTGGCCATCTTCTCAAAAACCTTCACGAGCGAAGGGTCGTCATCGACAATCAAAAGATTTATGGGTTTATACATAATTTTATCCCGTCACGCTTATCTGTTTTCTCTTGATCTTTTCCACAAGAGTTGTCCTGTTCAGCCCCAGCATCTCCGCCGCCTTGTTTTTGTTCCCATTGGTCTCCTCAAGGGCCTTTAAGATAAGTTCGTTTTCGAAATTTTCGACGGCATTTTTAAAAGAAAGCCCCTTGCTCAAATTGACATCTACCTTTGTCCTCTTCGATATATTGTTTCCCTTTCCCAATATATGAGGCGGAAGATCAGTCTCCTCAACGTTCCCCCCCGATTTAAGAATAACAAGTCTTTCCACAGCGTTCTCCAGCTCGCGAACATTTCCGGGCCAGTTATAATTCAGGAAAAAATTGAGAGCCGTTTTGCCCAATCCTTCGATATGTTTTCCGTTTTCTTTATTAAACTTTTGAATAAAATGCTGGGTAAGTAGCGCTATGTCGCTCTTGCGTTCTCTAAGGGGCGGCACCCTGATCGGAATGACATTGAGCCTGTAAAAAAGATCCTCGCGAAACTTTTTCATCTTAACTTCCTCTTCAAGATCCCTGTTCGTGGCCGTTATGATCCTTACGTCCACCTCGTGCGACTTTGTGGACCCAACCGGCTCGAATCTCCTTTCCTGCAGGACTCGCAGTATCTTCACCTGTAGTTTCGGGCTCATGTCGCCTATCTCGTCCAAGAATATCGTCCCGCCGTTAGCCGCGTCGAACCGGCCGGTCTTCGTCACATGGGCCCCCGTAAACGAGCCTTTCATGTGGCCAAAGAGCTCGGTCTCAAGAAGCTCCTCCGGTATCGCCGCGCAATTAACCGTGACAAGCGACATATTAGCGCGAGGGCTGTTGTAATGGATCGCCTTCGCGACAAGCTCTTTTCCGGTCCCGCTCTCTCCAAGTATTAAAACCGTGCTGTCGGTGGACGATACCTTTTCGATCAATTCAAAAACCCCCATCATCTCCGGGCTGTTTCCGACGATATTCTCGAATTTATATTTTGCCTTTAACTGCTGTTTTAAGAGCCTGTTCTCTTCTTTAAGATTTTTGTGCTCAAGGGCCGTCGTAACGAGCGACGATATATCGTCGAGCTCGAACGGTTTTGTAAGATAATGATAAGCTCCCGCCTTCATCGCCTCCACCGCCGTCGTGATCGTTCCGAAGGCGGTCATCACGATGCAAACCATCTTCGAATCGATCTCTTTCATCTTTTTTATCAACTCAATTCCGCCTATCCCCGGCATGACAAGGTCGATCAGGGCGACATCGACCACCTCGTTTTCGGCGATGCGAAGGGCCTCTTCCCCGCTATCGCACGCGAACACGGAATATCCCTGCCCCGTAAGAAATCTCTCCAGGGCTTTTCGAATCGTTATTTCGTCGTCGACAACTAATATATTGGCTTTCATGTTTCCTCCAACTGACAACGGTTAAACAGCCGGCATCCTCACTATAAACTTTGTCCCTGCCCCCTCGGCGCTTTCAACATCTATAATTCCGTCGTGCTCCTTGATTATCCTATAACTGACCGATAGCCCAAGCCCCGTCCCTTTTCCGGGCGGCTTGGTCGTAAAAAAGGGATCGAATATCCTCGTAAGATGCTCTTTTGGAATACCGCATCCTGAATCCTCAACCGAAACACACACATGACCGTTTTCCTCGAACGTCTTAACGGCAAGGTCCCCGCCCTTATTCATCGATTGGCACGCGTTCGTGAGAAGGTTCAGGAACACCTGTTGAAGCTTGTTGGCGTTTCCGTGAACGTAAGGGAGCCCCGATCCTAGCTCCAGTTTTAAATTGACATTATAAGATTTGATCTCCGCCTTAATGAACGGGACTATCTTTTCAATAAGGGCGTTTATCTCCACGTCCTTGTTATCCTGTCCGCTGGAAGAACGGGAGAAATCGAGAAGATCGGAGACTATCTTTTTGCATCTGATCGCCGCCTTTTCCACCTCTTCGAGATCGGTCCTTATCGAATTGCCCTTGTCGAGATCCCTCATTATAAGCTGGGTAAACGCCAATATTCCGCCAAGCGGGTTATTTATCTCGTGCGCCACTCCGCCGGCAAGCATTCCGATCGCCGCCATCTTTTCCTGTTGTATCAGTTCCTGCTGAAGGCGCGTCTCCTCCGTGATGTCGCGATAGTGGATGACCGCCGCCCTCGATTTTACAAGACCGGCCGGATACGGGTACGCGCACGCCTCGTAGGTGCGCTTTGCTATCTGGTTCCCAAGTTTTGAAAGGACGGTCTTGTTCTCCTCTATCGACGAAATCAACGGGCACCCTTCGCAAATATTGGAGCGAAGGGCGAAGACTTTGTAGCATTTTTTTCCTATAATTTCCCTGATATTGGCGTTTACCGCCCTGGCCGTCGAAATGTTGGCCCGCTCAATATCGAAATTTTCGTTTATTATTATGACCGGATCGTTTATCGCGTCGAACGTCGCCTGCCACATCTCCTTCGCCCGCTCGATGACCTCCAAAAGCCTCTGTAGCTCGTTAAAACTCTGCTCATCTACATACTTGATCGGTTGTTTATTGTTATTTGTCTTTGCCATAAGGGTAAAAGGTCACCCATTTATACAAAATTTTGACGGTTATGGCAAGGTTTTTAGGACAGGTTTGTGATACCCACGCGATAATGACAGGGATAACGCCCATGCGATAATGACAGGGCATGGAAACCATAAACCTGTCTATGAAGGAAGTCAAAAGGTACGAGGTAATGCAGCAGGTAATAGCAGGGAGGACGACGATGGTAGAGGCATGCCAACGGCTTGGGGTAAAGGAGAGGCAGGGTTACCGGATTAAAGCGGCCATAACCAAGAAAGGAGTAAAAGGCGCCATTCACGGTAACAAAGGCATGCGGCCATGGAATGCCTTGCCGGCGGACTTGCTGAAGAAGGTGGTAGAGTTCAGGAAGAGGACGTACATCAGATTCAACGACCGGCATTTTACGGAGAAGCTTGTGGAGGTAGAAGGGTTAAAGATAGGCCGTGAGAAGGTCCGGCAAACATTGCGCGCGGAAGGGATCGGTCCGGAACGCGAGGCGCGGAGACCAAAGCATCGGCAGCGGAGAGATCGTCGGTCAAGGGAGGCCTCGATTTTACAGATGGACGCCAGTCCTCACGACTGGCTGGAGGGTCGCGGGCCTCAGCTTGATCTGATCCACGTTACGGATGACGCCACCAACAGGGAATGGGGCCATTTTGAGCTTGAGGAGACAACTGAAGGGTATTTTAAGCAGACGATGGACATTTTTTCAAAGAACGGCCTGCCGGAGAGTGTTTATGTGGACCGGCACAGTATATTCTGGACGGATCGGGAACAGACGCAGGAAGAACAGTTTTTGAACAAGCGTCCGGCCACAGAGTTCGGCAGGGCGATGAATGAATTGGGGGTTGGTATAATATATGCCGGTTCTCCGCAGGCGAAGGGCCGTGTCGAACGGACGGGCGGGACACACCAGGACAGATTGGTCAGTGAGCTGAGATTGGCAAGCGCCAAGACCTTGCAAGAGGCCAATGCCGTAGCCGAAAAATACTTCAGGGGCTACAATAGAAGATTTATGAAGCAGGCAAGGGATGCAAAAAAGGCATGGAGGCCGATCCCGGGGGGCATAGACCTTAAACATGTACTATGCTGGAAGCATAAACGGGTGGTGAAAAATGACAACACCGTTTCGTTGTGCGGAAGAATACTCCAGATACCGCCGTCAGATGTGCGATCTTCATTTGCGAAGGCTCGCGTTGAAATACACGAGCTTTTGGATGGGACGGTTACGATACATTACAAAAATAACGTGATTGCAAAATTTAAGGCAGAAACGGCCTCTTGTAAGGCCGATGGGCAAACGCGAACAAACGGACCCATGTCTTGGTATCCCCCAAAATCGGCTGTGTCGATACATCTGATGGCTACTAAGATCAATGGGTCAAAAACCGGTCCACTGTCATTTTCCCGTGGGCATTGACTGTCATATTGACGTGGGCGTGACACAAAAAATCCCGGAAACCAATACTTGCCGAAACAAATTGGGCGACTACAACTTCATCGGCCAGAATTTGCTTTCGGCGTCGT
>Ga0172371_10014139_pt1 | contig 10311 bp, 11 predicted proteins | sample Lak12m_FD_114543 | JGI IMG/M metagenome (GOLD analysis project Ga0172371, IMG submission 114543) | Freshwater microbial communities from Kabuno Bay, South-Kivu, Congo - kab_022012_12m | ecosystem: Environmental > Aquatic > Freshwater > Lake | place: Democratic Republic of the Congo: South-Kivu... | reverse complement strand
TAAGTGGTTATTTTGGCTGTAAATTCATGTAATATTGATTCAAATCGCCTGTTTTTGCACCTAAAGTGGGTGGATTATCCAAATTATGCAATTTGACTGATTTGGCGACGTGGAATCCGGGTTTTACCCTGCTTTTTATGAAACGATTAACGAGGTAGAAAATGCAGGAGAAGTATTTCGAACTGGTTATGAAGTTGGTTGCGGAAATTGAAAAAGATGAGGCGGAAAATATCCGCCGGGCTGCGAAACTGGTAGCGGATTCACTGATCAGCAATAATTGGGTTTATACATTCGGAAGCGGCCATTCGCAACTACTGGCCATGGAAGTCCATAACCGCGCTGGCGGTTTATACCCGGTCGTGCACCTGCCCGATCCCATGAACGGGCGCGCGGAGAAGGTGGAAGGATTCGGCCCGGTGCTGGTGGAAGGGATTAAATTCAAGCCGGGCGAGACGATTTTCGTGATCTCCAATTCCGGCAGGAACCCGGAACCGATCGAAGTGGCCATGACAGCCAAAAACGCCGGCGTAAAGGTGATCGTGCTGTCGTCGCTGGCGCATTCGCGTTCCATCAAATCGCGCCATTCCTCCGGGAAAATGCTGTATGAATTGGGCGATGTGGTGATCGACACGCACACGCCAGCCGGGGATACATCCGTTTCCTATGAAGGCAGCCCGGTCAAATCCGGCGCGCTTTCCACCATCACCGGCGCGCTCATCATGAACGCGGTCATGGTCGAAGCCATCCAGATCATCCTGGATGCAGGCCAGGTACCGCCCGTGCTGCTGAGTTCGAATATCGATGGTTCAGACGAGCACAACCAACGGCTGATGGATCAATTCGGGCAGTTCCCCCAGCCTTTATTTGTATAAAATCAGATATCAACCATCAATGGAGGAACATTGATCAGTTTACTTGTTATTTCACATGGCGGGCTGGCCGAGGGGCTGCTGGACGCCATGCAAATGATCACCGGCCCGCAGGAAAAGGTGCTGGCGCTGGGCTTGCAGGAATCGGAGGCGCCGGAAGACTTGATCGAGCGCATCCGGGAAGCCGTTGAAACGCTGGATGACGGGGATGGCGTGTTGATCATGGTCGATTTATATGGCGCCACGCCTTTCAATTCCAGCTCGCGCCTTTTCCTGGAAAGTCAGAAGAAAATCGAGGTGATTACCGGCGTTAACTTGCCCATGCTGGTGGAAATCGTGATCAGCCGGGAGGGGCAAACCCTGCCGGATTTGCTCGAGCAGGCATTCCAATCCGGCCAGACGGGCATCCAGAAATTACCGGACGCCCTTCGCAAAGCCAAATCGATATAAAATAATGATTAGGAAGGAGAAAAAAACATGACCGTAGCACATGTTCGCATGGATAACCGCCTGATCCATGGGCAAATCCTGGTTTCCTGGAATTCCCACCTGAAGATCGATCACCTGATCGTGACCAACGACAAGGTCGCGCAGGATCCAATGCAGGTTACCCTGCTGAAAGCAGTAACGCCGATTGGAGCCAAGGTATCTGTCCTGCCAGTGGCAGATTGCGTGAAATACTGCCAGAGCCCGGCAGCAGAAAAAGAGAATATCTTCATCATTGCCAAATTCCCCGAGGACGGCTGCGAGCTGGTCGAACGCGGGCTGCAGATCCCGGTGTTGAACCTGGGCAACCAGGCTTTTGTACGCGGATCAGCCAAACTCTCGAACACGGTTTTCTTGACCGAAAGCGGCGTGAAGGCTTTGAAAAAGATCCACGAGAAAGGGATCAAGATCACCTGCCGCATGATGCCCAATGAATCGGAGAACGAATTCTGGCCGACCATTGAAAAAACCTACCCGGATTGGGTTAAATAGCCCGGCAGCCGCCAGGCGTCAATTCCTTTTTTGCAGGAGATCACAACGATGATTCAGGCTGCCTCAGTAGAAATCGATATCACCCCGCCCATCGGTGTGATGATGGCCGGTTATGGCGCGCGCCAGGACGCCAGCCGGGGAATCCATGACCCCTTGAAAGCCCAGGTGTTGCAGATCAAGAGCGGTGATGATTCTGTTTTGATCATCACCCTGGACCTGCTGGCTGTGCAAACGCAATTTTCCGATGAACTGCGCGCGGCCATCAGCCATGCTACCGGGATTCCAAGGAGCCATATCCTGCTGGCCTGCTCGCATACCCATTCCGGACCGCAAGGATTCAACCTGGATGACGCCATCTTTGCGGAGAAACGCGACGATGCCCTGCAGGCGATCAGCCTGCGCAAGATCAGCGGCGCCTGCCGCTGGGCGGGCACGCTGCTGCAGCCGGCGAAATTATCGCTGGGTTTCAGCCGCGGCGACGGCGTGGGCTTGAACCGCAACGACCCGTTGGCGGGCGCGTCCGACCAGCAGGTCAGCGTGCTGCGGGTGGACGATCTGAACGGCAAAGCGCTGGCCATACTATACAACTACGGCTGCCATCCGACCGTGATGGGGGCGGACAACCTGTTGATCAGCGCCGATTACCCCGGCGCGGCGCGCGCCATTCTGCAGGGCGTCTTCCCGGGCGCGGTGATTCATTTCGCCAACAGCGCTGCCGGAGATGTCAGCACGCGCTTCACGCGCCGCAGCGCCACCTTCGCGGAGGTAGAGCGCATCGGGCAGATTATGGCCGGTGCTGTGCTGCAAGCCATGAACAATGCCGAAGCGTTCGAGGTGGATTTCGTGAGCGGTCACCTGGAGTGCGTGGATTTGCCGCTGAAAGTTTTCCCCTCGGTCGATGAAATCAGGGAAATCAGTCAATCCTTGAAAGAAGAATTGGCGCGCATGCGCGCAGCCCAGGCGCCAGCGGCTGAAATGCGCAAGCTTGTCACCAAGGCCGAGGGCGCGGAAATCCTGCTGCAGCAGAGCGAACAATACGCGGGTAAGGTAGAATTGCAGGCAGAGCTTCAGCGCATGCGCATCGGCCCGTTGACCCTGATTGGCGTGCCCGGGGAACCTTTCTCGCGAACTTCCCTGGATATCAAGGAACAGACCAAACCCGCGCATGTGATGTTGATCGGCTACGCCAATGACTGCAAAGGGTATTTCCCCGAAACCGCCCCCGGACTGCCGAGTACGTATGAGAATTACGTCAGCCCGTTTTCTTCGGACGCGGCATTGAATATCAAAAGCACCGCCATCAAATTAATCAAGGACTCGCAATGAATGAATCTTGGATTATCCGCCTGTTGGGTATCTTTTTCGTCATGCTGGGCGTCACCATCCGCCTGGGATACCTGAAGAAACTATACTTTGCCAGCCGGGGCGGGATTTACGGCTATATCCCGATGGGATTGTTGTTCATCCTGTACACGTTCTATGAAGAAGTCTCAGTAAATAATCCCGACTACATGATCTATTATTATGTCGCTTTCGGCCTGCTGCTGGCTTTCACGCTGTACCTGAGCGTGGCCAAGCCGCGCTTCATCAAGCCGAATTGGACGTTGTGGCTGGAGAAATTCCCGGCAACCGTGATCAAAGCCATGACGGAAGAAGTGAAAACCAATCCGGAATGGGAGCAGAACACCGTGGATGAAGAAGCCGTCAATAAGTGGGCAAAAAGCGTCATGCGCAAATGATTTTTGATATACTTTTCGGTCATGACCCATAACCAACCATTGACCATCATGTGCGATTTCGACGGCACGATCTCGCCCACCTGCCTGTGTGATTTTCTTTATGAGAAATTTGCTGCCTGCGGCGTGCAGTATTCGGAACTGTGGGCGCAGGGGATGATCGGGACGCGCGAAGAGATCGAAACGACTTTTCAATATATCAGCGCCTCGCGCGCGGAGATGGAAAAAGCCCTGGCTACCGTCGCGATGGTTCCCGGGTTCAGGGAATTTTATGACCACTGCCGTACCAATGGAACTGAATTGGTGGTGGTCAGCGATGGCCTGGAATGGGCTATCCGTTACATGCTTTCACGCGTGGGCGTTGAAGACATCCAGGTGATGGCTAACCAGATTTTCTTCGAAAATGGTGGTTACCGATTCAATTTTCCCTATTTCGATCCCGCCGCTCCAAAAGCGGGGGTCTATAAAAAGGCCATTGCCGATCAAATCAAACAAGGCGGGGGACGGGTTTACCTGATTGGAGACGGACGCACGGATTTCGAGGCGGCGCGGGCGGCCGATTTTGTGTTCGCGCGCGACGCCCTGTGGGATTACTGCCAGCAACATCAATTACCCGCGCGGCGCTACGAGGACTTTTTCGATATCCTGGATTATTTCCAGAAATCCGGTTGAATGATCAAGCCAGGCGTTCTATTTAAAGTTGCAGATAGACGCTTGGATTATTTTCTGTTTTTCTCCGCTTTGTTGGATTGCGCCCGCGCGCGCAGGAACATTTGCAGTGGCAGGGTGATGAGCGCTTGCAGCAGGAAGGTGCCGCCCCAGGCCAGCGCGATGACGCCGAGCACCTGCCACCAAGGCAGGCCGCGCCGGAAGAGCGTGAATCCCAACCAGATATAAGCCGGGTATGTCAACCAAACGGCATATCCCAGGATTTTATAAAGGGCTGCGTTGAAATATACCAGTGTGAGGCTGATGAGCATGGTCAGAACCGCAACCCCGTAAACCAGCCCGAGTTTCAACGAGAAAAAGATACTGGCCAGGCAGAAGACCAGCACGGCGATATCGTGCGGAATCGACTGCCAGCCGATCTGCGACTGCTGGCTGAGCTTGGCTTCCAGCACCTGCCGGCGCACATCCTCGAATTCCTTTTCCGTAAGCAGGTTATATTGCGACATCCAGGTTTTCTTCTGATCCGCGCTCATCGCTTCCAGTTCAGTCAATTTGAGGTCGAACAACCGGCCGGCCAGCTCACGGGCGGCATTGAGCTTTTTATCTTTTCCCATGCATGCTTCCTTTTTTATGTCCTGAAAATTAGCCTTGTGCTAGTATAACTTATTCAATAACGCAAATTATCCTTTTAGTGGAATGTTCCACAAAATGGATCATGAATCTATATTATAATTGTAATAACATTACTACATTACAACAATTCAAGCGTGTCTTGAATATCAACCCAACAGGAGAAAAAATGAGCAACAATATTCAAATCAACGCCGGTTCGATCTTCACCCCCGACGCTGTACTGCAGGATAGCTGCGTGGTGGTGAGCGAGGCCGGCGAGGTGCGCTACATTGGCGCGAGAGACAAAGCACCCGCGGGCGCGGCGCAGACTATCCAGGCCGGGGATCTTCGTTTGGCTCCCGGGCTGGTGGATATCCACGTGCACGGTGGATACGGCATCGCTTTCGGCATCGGGGATAAATGGGAAGAGGAACTGCATACCTACTCCAATTGGGTGCTGAAAACCGGCGTAACCAGCTTTTTGGTTTCATTGGCAGCGCCCACGCACGCGGAGTTGTGCGAAATGTTGACCGCTTACGTCAATTTCGCCGAGCAAGGCCTGCCGGGCGCCCGGTTGGCAGGCATCCACCTGGAAGGGCCTTACCTGAACCTGGAGAGAAAAGGCGCTTTCAATCCAGCCTGGCTGCGCAAACCGGATTTGGCTGAAGCGCGCGACTTCATCCGCATTGGCGGCAAATGGCTGAAGCAGATGACCATGGCGCCTGAACTGCCGGGCGCGGAAGCGGTGGCGGCGGAGTTCCACAAAGCCGGCATTGTGGTCGCGCTGGGACATTCCGCCACCGATTATGACACCGCGCGCGCGGCGTTGATGGGCAATTTCACCCATGTCACGCATACCTATAACGCCCAAACCGGCCTCAATCACCGCGAGCCGGGCGTGGTGGGGGCGGTTTTATCTTCGGATGATATCACCGGCGAGTTGATTGCTGATGGCATCCACGTCAGCGCGGGCGCCATGCGCGTGCTGCTGCGCGTGCTGGGCAGCCAGCGTGTGGTGCTGATCACCGACGCGATTCCCGGCGCCGGCCTGCCGGATGGCGTTTATAGTTCGATCGGGCAGACCATCACGGTAAAGGACGGCCGGGCCACGCTCGATAATGGCACATTGGCTGGCAGCTCGGCCTTGTTGAATGAATGCGTGCGCAACGCGCATCAATTGGCCGGCGCGACTGTGCAGGAAGCCATCCGCATGGCCACCTTGAACCCGGCCAGGGTCATCCACATGGATAATGAGACCGGCGTGATTGCCAAAGGCAGAAGCGCGGACCTGATCCTGATGGATAAGGATTTCAAGGTGCGCATGACCATGGTCGGCGGCAAGGTCCTGTTCAGTGACCTGTAAATAGCCCGATAAAACCAAATAAGAAAAAATGGAGAGGTAATTATGGAAGAAAAAGGCTATATCAAGTATTTCGATGAAATCGAGAAATTGCAGCAAAAAATCCGCGCCACGCAAGGCGAAAACATCGAAAAAGCCGCCCGCCTGGTGGCGGAAGCGCTGGTCAACGATGGCCTGCTGCACGTGTATGGTTCCGGTCATTCCGCTTGTGTCACCGAGGAAATCTTCTTCCGCGCCGGTACGGTGGCGGGCATCAACCAGATTCTGGACCTGTCACTGGCTGGAGCGGTGAACGCCTGGAAGAGCGCCTACATGGAGCGGTTGGAGGGCATCGGTGAGATCCTCTACCAGCACAGCCATGCCCAGCCAGGCGACGTCTTCCTGGTGCTTTCCAATTCCGGGCGCAATGCCGCTCCGATCGAGATGGCACGCGAAGCCCAAAAACATGGCCACAAGGTGATCGCGGAAACCTGCGTGGAATTCAGCCTGTCCCAGCCCTCGCGCCATTCTTCTGGCAAACGGCTGCTGGATTACGCCGACGTGATCCTCGACAACCAGGGCGTTTTCGGCGACTGTGTGGTCAAGATGGACGGTTTCGATATGCCCATGGGCCCGGCTTCCGGGGTTTTGGGTTCCTACATCATCCATGCCATGCTGGTGCAGGTGGCGTTCTGCATGCGCGACATGGGTGTGAAAAAACCGCCGGTGTTCATGCATGGCAACCTGGACGGCGGCATGGAGTACAACCAGGCTTTACTGGATAAATACTGGCCGCGCATTCGCAACTGGTAGCGCAAAAAATTTACTTGGAATTGCAAAACCATCCGGATAACCCCGGATGGTTTTGTTTGCGAATTTGGCCTTTAACCCGGCCAACTTTGCATGTACGACTTCTTTATGGGAGTATTAGCGCGTTTGCCCTATTCAACCGGGTATCGGTTGTAATACGACCCGCACCAACAAGATTCTTTTCGGTGTCATCCTGACGAGCAAGGCGAGGAAGGATCTCGACCTGTTTTTGAAATAAGCGGCGGGATATGAATCCCGCCCTACAACTTGAGTGGCGGAGGTTTCGATGTGTAGGGTGGCTTTCCATAGCCGCCTTTTGTTTTAAGCCTGGATGCCGCGCGCGAAAAACAGATCGAAATTAGGATAAAGAGACAATTCCAGGTATTCGATGCGGCGCGCCAGCCCTTCGGCTTGCCGCCGGGCAGTCATGGAAACCAGCATCTGGCGCGCGCCAGCACCCGCGGCGTTGCCCAACGCGCGGATCTTTTCGAGGGCAACCGGCGGCAGCATGCCGATGCGGATGGCCTGTTCCGGCAGCATATAGGAACCGAACGCGCCGGCGATCAACACTTCGTCGATTTCCTGCGCGGTAACTTTCAAATGGTCCATCAGCACCTCGATGCCGGCGCGGATGGCGCCCTTGGCCAGCAGCACCTGGTCGATATCGCCTTGGGACAGCGTCACCGACCGCTTGCCTGAATCATTGTTGGAAAGCTGAAAATAGGCCATGCCGTCCCCATCCACCTTGACCAGCGGGTGGGATTTATCCAGGCGGCTGCGGCGGTTGAACATACCCGCCGCGCGCATTTCGCCCAACGCGTCCAGGATGCCCGAACCGCATACGCCGGTTGGCGCTGCTTCCCCGATCACGTCCAATTGCAGCGTTCGATCCGGCAACAAGCGCACGTGTTCGATCGCGCCGGGCGCGGCGCGCATGCCGCAGCGGATGTGCGCGCCCTCGAAAGCCGGGCCGGAAGCGGTGGAGACGCTCACCACGCGCCCCCCTTTCTGCAGGGCGATCTCGGTGTTGGTGCCGATATCGATACCTAAACGCGTGCGTTCATCCTGCCCGAACCCGGCGGAAAGCAGAAAAGCCAGGTGGTCGGAACCGACGAAGCCGGCGATCACCGGCGGCGCGTAAACTTGCATGCCGGACATGCCTTTTAAGTTGATCTGATCTGCGGGAACACTCAACGGGTCGCAGGTGACCGGCACGAAAGGGGAAACAGCCAGAGAGGCGGTTGGCAGGTCGAGGAATAAGTGCTGCATGGCGGTGTTACCCACCAGGCAGGCATCCGCGATCTGTTCGGCGGAAATTCCAGCCTGATGGCACATGTCTTCAGCCGCCTGCTGAATGGCAGCCATGACGATTTCATGCAGCTTGCGGCTTTCCGGCGCGCCCTTCAACGCGAAAGCCAGGCGCGCCATGATGTCTTCGCCGTACATGATCTGTGGATTGGGTATGCCCCGCGCGGCCAGCAGCAGCCCGCTTTCCAGGTCAATCAGGTAACAGGCCAGCTTGGTGCTGCCCACGTCCACCGCCAGCCCGGCCAGCGGGCGGCAAGCGGAGGGCGTAATGTGCTGTAGGCGCTGGCCGCGCAGGATCAGGTGGGTATTTTCAGGATGATCGCGCAGCGCCCGCGGCAGCGCGCGCAGCGCTTGCAGGTCAGCCATCCAATGATCATTTCCAGCGGCAGTCCGCAGCCTTTCGAAATCCGCGCTGGGATGCTGCAGATCGGGGGCTGGAATGGAGATCGCGACCTGCCTGACGGCCGGGTCAGGTTTAATCAGGGTTTCCTGCCCGGCGGTTTGCAACACCTGACCGGTTAGCAGGCTTTCAGCCGGGATGAAAACCTTGAGGTCGCTTTCGGCCAGCGCAGCGCATGCCAGGCGGTAATTCTCCGTGAGCTCCTGTGAGGATAGATGCAACCGGTCGCTGTCGGAGATGGGGAACGCATCCCCGCTGGCAATCTGCACGCGGCATTTACCGCAAGTGCCTTGACCGCCGCAATCGGTGCGCAGCATTAAACCAGCCTGACGGGCGGCATCCAGGATGGTCAGCGCTTCTTCACAGACCAGGCGGATACCGGTGGGTTGAAATTCGATCGTAAAACTCATCTGTGTGCTTTCCGGTAGGGTTGATTATAAATGAATGATAAGTGATTAAAACAAAAATCCACATGCCTGCGCATGCGGATCGCGGAATGGGCGCGCGCGTTGCTGCTATTCCAGGATCAGGTCTGCCACGGATTTGACCACCTGGCTTGGGCGGTAAGGGTACTCCTCGATCTGTTTCAATGAAGTCACGCCGCTCAAAACCAGAATGGTATCCATGCCGCTCTGGATGCCGGCCACGATGTCGGTATCCATGCGGTCGCCGATCATGATCGTGCTTTCGGAATGGACGCCCAGGTAATTCAGCGCTGAACGCATCATATACGGGCTGGGTTTGCCGCAATAGCATGGCGAGCGTCCGCTGGCTTTTTCGATCAGGGCAGCCATCGCGCCGCAAGCCGGCGTAATGCCGCTTTCCGAAGGGCCGGTGGGATCGGGGTTGGTGGCGATGAATGCCGCGCCATCCATGATCAGGCGCACGGCTTTGGTGACCTGGCGGAAGTTATAGTCGAAGGTTTCACCCAACACGACAAAATCCGGTTTTTCATCGGTCAAGATATAGCCGATGCTGTGAATGGCAACGTTCAAGCCGCTTTCGCCGATCACAAAGGCGTTTCCGCTTTCTTTTTGAGCTTTCATGAAAGCTGCCGTAGCCATGGCCGAGGTAAAGATTTGGTTGGCTTCGATATTGAGTCCGGTGTTCTGCAGGCGGTGCGCCAGGTCCACCTGGGTATAGATGGAATTATTGGTGAGCACCAGGAATTTACAGCCGTTTTTTTTCAAGGATTCGATGAACAGATCAGCGCCGGGGATCATCCTTTTTCCCTGCACAAGCACGCCGTCCATGTCAATTAAATAATTCGTTTTCTTTTCCATTTTTGTTTCCATATGATTTTACAATTTTATTAAAACCCTCTTTTATTATATTCGTTATCATTTCACCAAAAAAGGGATCCGACCAGTACGTTCAACCGGATCCCTTTTCATGAGCGATCAGTTGACCTTACTACACCAATTTGCGTACTTCTTCCAACTGCCCGGAGCTGCCCAAGTAATCGTTCTTCTGGTGGATGAACTTGGCATATTCCGCCATGAAGATCTTGCCGGGCGAGCGCAGGTCGAAGCCTTCAGGATGTTCAATGAAATATTCGCGATGCACGCGCGTCCACACCAGTCGGCCGTC
>Ga0172371_10014138_pt1 | contig 10312 bp, 5 predicted proteins | sample Lak12m_FD_114543 | JGI IMG/M metagenome (GOLD analysis project Ga0172371, IMG submission 114543) | Freshwater microbial communities from Kabuno Bay, South-Kivu, Congo - kab_022012_12m | ecosystem: Environmental > Aquatic > Freshwater > Lake | place: Democratic Republic of the Congo: South-Kivu... | reverse complement strand
GTGGCGAAGATGCCAAACTGCGCCGCCGCCCCGAACAGCAACATAAAGGGATTTTTCAACAGCGGCGTGAAGTCGATCATCGCGCCGATGGCGATGAAGATCAGCAGGGGAAACAGCTCGGTATCGATGCCGGCTTTATAGAGGATGCCCAGGGGACCGTGCTCACCCGTGGCGGCGGACAGCGGGATGTTCGCCAGGAGCGTGCCAAACCCAATGGGCAGAAGTAAAGTAGGCTCGTATTTGTATTTGATCGCCAGCCAGATGAGGATCAAGCCGACCAGGATCATGATCAGTTGCTTCAGCTCGAAAGCCAGAAGCCCGGAAAACAGAGTTTCCATGCGGTTTTCTCCAGAATTATCACTATACCGCCATATTTACCAAAGGGTTTTTCTTGTCAAGCAGAGCTGTGGTGAGGAGTGATTTTCAGCGTTTTTTTCCCGTTTTCCCTGCCGCCTTTTCTGTAGCCGTTTCCCCTCTTCCTCCCTGCTGGCATTGCGCTGTCACTACGCTGTCATTACGGACAAACAGCGTATTGATAGCGTAATGCTGCCGTATTTCAAGGAGGGAAAAATGATCTGTTTAGTGTCGCTCCCGGCTACCAGGTCAGTCCGTCCTCCCGGATGTGAAGCGTCGCGCAGTTCGGACAACTCAAAGTGATGACATAGCCTGCGGAGGTTGACTCAATGAGCGGTTTCAGCTTTTTGCCCTGCCAGTTGCAGGCGGTCGATTGCAGTTGTCGCAGGTTTTTGGCGTAGTGATCATGTTCATAGTAATATTGCTTCTGCCGGTAATAAAGCTGCCGGAGATATTCTTTGGCGGTTTCCAGGGCGGGAGGGGTAAATTCTGTTTTATCTCCCGCAAGCTGCTGCGTGAATAACACATAGCCCCAGCGTTCCGGATAATGCATGGCGACCAGACCCTGGGGTGACCAGACCCAGTTGCTTTCCGGCTTGCCAGGCGTCTTAACGTATTTACCGTCAACAGCTTCCGTTTCCCATTCCACCCGTGAGAAATTCACCCGCCAATAGTCCCCTTCCGGCGGAGGAATCTGCTTGTGGGCGCATTCCTCCAGCACCTTCCAGGGCAGGAGCATTTCCAGCGTCCATTGCTTGTCCTGGTCGGAAGGATCGTTCAAAGTTCCCGCTATGTCAATTCCATATTCTATGTTTTTTATATCCCAAGCATTTACCGCTACTTGCTGTCTGTCCCGGTAGGGCTTGATGAGCAGCAAGTCCCACAAGGTGCCCAAAGCATTGAGCTCCAGTTCGTAATAGTCGTGCGTGTCGCCGTCTGGATCGATAAACACCTCAAAATCGTTGTCCTGAAAGATCACCGCATCCCGCTCCTTCAGGGTTGCCCAGATCTGCGGTTCCTGAAGTTCGGCGGCAACATACAAACCCTTCTCGTTCCACAGCAGCTTAACCCTGGTTTGCAGCCCTGGAGCGGGTTTCAGCGCACCTTCGATATCCACGAAATCCGCTGTCCACTCCGCTGCCTGCCAATCGGATTCTTCCAGCTTGCCATCCGTGACGATGCTGCCACCTGCCCGGTGACAAACGTAGTTCAGCGGTTCAAAGGGTAGCTGTGGAACAGGGAAGATCTCACGTGCAACAAGGGGAAAAATAACCAGAATAAATAGAAAGAAAACTAATGTAGCTCTTCTGAGGTAGGTTGGGCAATCTCCGAATTGCCCAAGCGAACGGAGTTCGCTGTAACAGGCAGCTTCGTTGCCTCTGCCAAATCGGAGTTTGGCAGACCTTTGCTGTGCAGACCCTGATTTGGCAGCACTTTTTTTAGCAGCTAAAGAGCAGTTTATCTCTTCACGCATACACTTCCTCCAAGAGCTCCTTGATCGTGGTTACTGCCATACAAACGCAGGTATCTGCCGCTCCGTAATATACATATACCTCGCTATTATCTTTGGCAAAGCCTTCGCTGTCCATCTCCAAAGCGATCGCCCCGGAAGGGAAAACCACATTTGGTACCTGCCCGGTCAGTTCGTATAACTCCCTCGGTTCCAGGATGTTATATCTGCTTCTGGCGGTGGTTTCCCAAGGTGCGTGCAGCGGATGCAGACTCACTCCCGCCTGGTAGATATTGGCGCTCTGAAAATGCGTTGCCACCCCATGATAGAGATGCAGCCAGCCCTGACGGGTTTTTATAGGCGGTGGACCGGAACCGATCAGTTCATCCCAATAGTGCGGTCTGCCCTTTAGCACTGTGGCTTTGGGTGTCCAGTGCATCAGGTCTTTAGATATAGAACAGCAGATCGCCGAACCAGTGCTAACCCCATTTTCCAGCCATGCTGAATTGGGTCGATCAAAGCGAATGTATTGCCCGGCAATCTTTTCCGGAAAGAGAACTCCGTTACGGTTTTCCGATTCCGATACCCAACCCTGAAAGCTCAAGGTTAAGAAGTCCTCGGTTGTCCACCAGCCCAAAAAGCAGCCCTGCTCAGTATCGATGGCGGTGATAATCTGGTAGCTGTTTTCCAGATAAGTTATGCGCGGGTCGTAGATATGGTAGATCATTTTTTCTTCGGAGTTCAGCCCCGCTAAAAGCACTTCCTGCGGGATCACCCTGAACCGTTTGCCATCCTCGCTGACCGCTTTCAGGAACAGGGTTTCCCGGGCACGGTTCTGCACTCTGAGCAGCAAAACAAACTCTTTACCCATACGGATCGCTCCTGGGTTGAACACCGAACTCACATCCCGAAAACGGTTGTCCAAACAGGGAATGTCAGCTCTGGTCAGGATCGGATTGCCTGAAAAGCGTTTCATAAATAGGCTCCCAATATTTCTAAACGTGCCTTAAAGTCCTCTATGTCTTTATGTTGCGGATCACTCCACAGGCTTTCTGCCAAAGCTATGGCACGCGGGAAAGCCATATATTTCACCCGTTCAAAGCTTTGCATCTGCTCCGTCCACACATTTGCCTGCGCACCCAGAAGCAGACTGGGTTTGTCATGAACATAGGAATCAGGATTAAAAGCGTAAACCTGCTCCAAAGTAGTCACTCCAAAAGCTCCTGGCTCGCCTTCATTAGCGCTCTGATGCCAGTCGAAATAGCAAATCTGGTTTGGACAGAGGATGTAGCGGTTAACTCTTGCTTCAGCTTTTTTTACAGCATCCTTGCCGTCTCCCCGCCAAACCATGGCAACCGGTTCGCTGCCCGGTTTTCCGTCCAATATCTCATCCCAGCCGATCACGGTTTTGCCCAGAGTCTTCAGGTGTTTGGTTAGCTCTTTCAGCAACCAGCTCTGCAGTTCTTCCTCATCTGCCAAACCTTTGTCCTTTATGCGTTTCTGGCAGTGGGGACACTCCTTCCATCTGGCTTTGGGCGCTTCGTCTCCACCCAAATGAATGAACTCACCTGGGAAAAGCTCCGCCATTTCGCTGAGTAAATCCTTCAAAAAGTTGATAGTTGCGTCCTTTCCGGCACAGAGGATGTCCTCGGTAATACCCCAGCAGTTTAGCGTTTCAAAGGCTTTGGGAAAACAAGCCAAGTCATTGTAAGCAGCCAGGATAGCCTGACTATGTCCAGGTATGTCTATCTCCGGAATTACCTCGATCCCCAATTCATGGCCATAGCTGACAACCTGTTTAATCTCTTCCTGGGTGTAAAAGTCTCCATAGCTGCTGCCATCAGTCTCTTTGCGCCAAGCGCCTATCGTGTTCAGTTTTGGGAAGTTATGGCTTTGGATTCGCCAACCCTGATCGTCGGTTAAATGCCAATGAAAGCGGTTCAGTTTTAGCTTCGCCATGCTGTCCAGATAGCAGTAAACGTCTTTTACAGTAAAGAAATGCCGGCTTACATCCAGATGCAATCCCCGCCATTCATATTCGGGATAATCTTCTATTATCAGGTTAGGTATCTGCTTGTCGTTATGGCAATAAGCCCACCAGACAAGCTGCAACAGGCTTTGCAGGGCATTCTTTATCCCCTTTTCTTCCCCGGAAACCTTCACGGCCTCAGCCCCGATTTCCAATCTATAGGCTTCTGGATGCTGTTTTTCAGGGTTTTGAAGCTGCTCTTGGCATGGCTTTACTGACACCTGAACAGGTAACTTCATGTATCTTAATTGCTTATCCAGTGCATTCTGTAGTGATTTTATCTCTGTGGGTTCAGGATCTATCCAGAGAGTAACAGACTCCATTAAATCCAGATATCCTGTTTCATACAATAGCTTTCTGGGTTTGGGGATCAGAGGAATTCCCGTCTCTGACGGGAAGGGCTCAAAGGGTCTCTGACCCTTTGCTGAAACCGGTCTGAGACCGGTTTGTCCTTGCCTGCGTGGACGCAGGCATTCCTTACGATCTGGCTTGGTTTTAAAATTGTTCATAATAACCGCAACGTTTTTATCTCGAAGGATTTAAAACTTAGTTCCAGCATTCTGCCTTCACCTTCCTGAACTATCTTAAGCTGGTTATCTGTATCTATCACCTCTTCCAGCATATTGCATAGTTCAGCTTTCTCAAAGGCAAGTCTGCACTTTAGCTGCACTCTTGCATTACAACCTGCATATTCATAGAGCCTTAGCACAATTCCCCTGCCGTTTTCTGCTGGTTTCACCGTTTCCAGCTTAATGGTTGCCTTGCTTAACTCAAAGAAAGATTGGGAGTTGCCGATAAGGGTTTTGTCGGAGTTTACTACCTTCAGAGGGCTATTGAAGCTATGCGCCACCATGGTTACATCGCTTTGTTCATAGCATCCAGGGTGCGGGTAGAAGGCATAACTGTATATGTGTTGATGGATATCTGCTTCGGGATCTACGTCCGCCGGACTGCGCAACAGGTTCAGCTCCATCTCACCTTCCACAATTCGATAGCCATATTTGCAATCGTTGATCAAAGCAACTCCATAATCCGGTTCGCTGAGGTCGGCAAAGCGATGAGCCGGAACCTCAAAAAGTGCTTTTTCCCAGCTGGTATTAAGCCGCGTGGGACGCTTCACAACTCCTAATTGGATCTCGTAAGTGGCTTCATTTGCCTGAATTGCCGGATAAAAATGCACCCGCAGCATCTTGTGATGCTCTTTCCAGTCCACTTCATGGCTTATTCTAAGCAGCTTTTCACTCTGGCGCAGTTCGATCGTCTGCCTAATGTTGCTTTTCCCCTGCTTGATCACAAATACTGCCTTGCAGTGGGTTTCAGAAATCACGAAGCTCTCTTCTTTCAGCAGGATTACCTCGTTTGGCAAAGCCGGAACCGTATCCCTGTAAAAGTGGTTTATATCCCAGGCAGCCCAGTTATTGGGTTCGTCTTCCCACAGTTTCAGGACATTGGACTCCGCTGCCAAAATCTCTCTCTCTGCCTGTTTGTCGTAGATGCTGAGGATAGTTCCCTGATTACTGATTTGCACCATTAGCATTTCATTTTCCATGCTTCCCGTAAACGGCTGCCTGGCAGGTGCTTGCTTTTCCGGAGCAGCGATCACAGTGTAGCCGCAGGAAGGCGCTTCCACCTTTATCATTTGATCGGGATCAAATCCGGGAAGGCTGATCCAGGCTTTCCTGCTCCAGGATTGGGCATTGAACAGCAAATACGCATCCGTTGAACAAACCGAGCCTGACAGCTCTTTGAGCATTGTGTCTGTTATTTCAAAGAGGGCAGCATGGTTTTTGGCAGAAAGTTCAGCGGCATCACGATAAACCCAACCTATCGAGGAGCCGGGAATAATGTCGTGAAACTGCATCAGCAGCGTGTCCTGCCAGATCTGAGTTAACTCAGGAGGAGAGGTTTTTCCCGTTAGAACAGCCAGCAATTCAGCCTCATGTAAAAGCTTTTCGCTGAGGCGGTTGTTCTTTTTCATCAAAGCCTGGGTGGTATAGGTGCCGCGATGGAACTGCAGGTAAAGCTCACCAGTCCAAAGCGGCAACTCTTTGGGATCATACTCGCTTAGCCTGGCAAAGAACTCCGCAGAAGAAGCAAACCTGAAGCGGGAAACCCCTTCCAGGTTCTGCTGTCTGAGTCCGTATTCGATATGCTCTTTTCCGGGACCACCTCCTCCATCGCCGATCCCAAAGAGATTCAGGAATTCATCTACAATTTCACTCTGGGCAAAGCGCTTTTCCGTTTCCAGAAAGGCTTTTGGCGTGTTAGAAAAGTTGTAGTCATTGGTGGGAAGCTGATGCGCCAATACTTCCGTTCCGTCTATCCCCTGCCACCTGAACAGGCTGTGGGGAAAGGTATCGGATTCGTTCCAGCTAAGCTTTTGGGTCATGAAATACTTAACTCCACAACCCTGTATCAATTGCGGTAGATTGGCATTAAAACCGAAGCAGTCCGGCAGCCAAAGGACATCAGGGCTGATTCCAAACTCCTCAGAGAAGAACCTTTTCCCATAAAGCATCTGCCGGATGATGGATTCTGCACCGGTAAGGTTAGTATCAAATTCCACCCAACCCGCACCCTGAATTTCCCATTTGCCAGCGCTAACTGCTTGCTTTATTTGCTCATACAGAGCGGGATAATGTTCTTTAGTCCAAAGATATAGCTGCGCTTGCGAAGCTCCGAAAACGTATTCCGGATAGCATTCCAGCAGCCTTAACGCGGTGGCAAAGGTTCTACCGCCTTTGCGGATGGTTTCTCTAATGGGCCACAGCCAAGCCAGATCGATGTGCGCATGACCAACGCTGTAAGCCGTTAAAGCACTGGCATTGGCGGGTTTGGAAAGTTGTTCCAAAGTAATATTCCTGCAATCTGCAAAGCCTTTGCCATTCTGCCAGAGATCGCAGATTTTGTTTAAGCCGTAGAGCAGTTTTTGGCGCCTAACCGTCTTTTCGTTTAGGTTTTCCGCCAGATTAAGGAGCAATTCCATGTCCATAACCAAGCTAAAGAGCTCTTTATGATAAACCACCAACGAGGCTTCCATCAGCTTGTATTCCGCTTTTCCGGCTCCAAAGAGGTCATTGGCAGCCGCTTCCACCAGAATCTCTATCTTACTGCCGGCTGTTGCTTTATCACAAAGGGGAACGTAGTATTTACCGGCATTGTGATACCAATCCACTTTATTGGTCAGTCCCAGCCAGGGAGAGCCGTCTTTCCACACACAGGCTTCGGAATCGAGATCGATCCAGGCTCCTATCTCCTTGTCTGCAAGCTCATTAGGCAGTTCGGCAGTAAACCGGAACCAGGCTGAGCCCCAGGTTTTACCCCAAACCTCGCTTTTTTTCACTTCCGACCAGCTTTGTTTATCAAGTTCGGCAAAAGGAATGGGACTATCCTGACAGTAGCAGAACTCAGCGTGCAGGTCATGTTTATCAGTATAAATATCCTGCTTTAAGCGGTTGATAAACTTGCGGATACGCTCCAGGTGGATTTTTTCGAGATGCATAATTTTCTCCTAATTATCCAAAGGCGGATTGGGCATCCGCCGTGACAAATTCTATTTTTCCATCGGCACCACGATGCCTTTGATGATTATATTCTGGAAGAAGATAAAGATCGCCAGAGTGGGAATGGCGGCGATCACCAGGGCAGCATAACCCACATTCAGGCTGGCACGCTGCATGAGCTGATAAATGTGCACCATCAGCGTCCACATGCTTTGATCCTGACAGATGATGAAAGCAAAGAGGAAATTGCGGTAAGCGGCATTGAAGGCACCCAGAGCGATCACGGCAAGGATCGGCTTGGACAGATAGAGCGTGAACTGCCAGAAAAGCCTGAATTCACCTGCTCCATCGAGCTGTGCGCTTTCGTAAAGCTCTTTAGGCAGGCTGTCGAAAAAGCCCTTTAGCAGGAAAATAAAGTAACCATCCGCGGCAGCGGGCAGGATCAGCGCCCAAAAGGTATTCAGCAAATTCAGTTTCTTCAGCATCAGAAAGTTGGGAATCCCCATCACCATCGCCGGGAAAGCCATGGTGAGCATGAAAAGCATGATCAGTTGATAGCTGAGGCGCGGTTTGAAACGGCTGAGCGCATAGGCTGCCAAAGGGTTTACCGTGATGGCGACCAGGATGGATAACAGGCAATAGATCAGAGTATTACGCAAGCTGCGGGCGTCATTCAGCATCTGATCCAGCACCATGGCATAGTTGCGTTTGGTGAATTCCCACTTGATTTTGCCCTTGTTTTCCTGCATAAGCTGATACTCTATCTGCTGCAGGGGCAAAGGATAAGCAGTGGGATCGGGGCAAACCTTTCCCCATTGCATGTTCAAAGCGTCAATACTGCCATATTTGACTTTAAGGTATTGAGAATATGCGCTTTGCAGTTCAGGACTGAGCTTCAGCTGCAAATGGACAGAATCGACTTTTCGGACAAAATCCTTCCACAACTCACCGTATTTTCCTGCGGGTAGCGTTTTTGCCGGATAGAGGTTCAGTTCGCTGTCGAAGCGGGTGTTTAGTTCGCGGTTCAGTTTTGCAATGTCCAAACTGCTGTCCGGCAAGGCATAAAAGCCTTTCAAGTAATTCACAAAGTCAGCCTGCGAGCCCGGCTTTAACTCCAGCGAGTTAATCGCTTTGTTTATAGCAAACTCCGCCCAATCAGCCTGGGCAAAGAGGTTATCTTTGGGGATTTCTTCACTCAGCTTAATAGCCGCAAAATCAGGATATCCACCCAGTTTTGCCAGGGGATTTTGCATGTCCTTTGGATATTTCTCTGACAGCCAGTTACGGAAGGAGTTATTAATACTGCGAACTTCCAGATCTTCAGGCGCAGCAAGGTTTTCCACCAGATAGGTGTAATCATCCTCATTATGCAAAGCCGACCTGCTTTGGGCATATTCAGCCAGCTTGTCATCCGCTATAACTACATGGTGCACATTCAGATAGCTCTGCACATAGTGAATCCACAAGGGACGCAGGGGATTGCCTTCGGGCGGGACGGTTGAGGGCAGTGTAACTGCCGTCCAGGACGCGTAGTTCGTCCCCATCGCTTGATTGAAAGCCCGCAGATTGCCACTAAAAGCGGGCATCAGCTCCATCGTGGCAAAATTGCCGTCGAGGTTTAGGTAGTTGCGGTGGCGAAGCTCAATCTGCTCTTTAAAGCGTTCGTATCTGCCAAGATAGCCATTACCTCCGCTGTGATAGTTGCGGGTGATGATGTCCTTTTCCTCGATTACGATCTGTTCCCAGCTTTGCACGCCCAAGCCATAGCGGTTGTTAAACTCAGTGAGGTTGTTGTGGTTTTCTTTGCGCAGGAGCGAGCGCATGGCTCGTTGGTTCAGAGGATAGACCCCACGTCCGTATTGTTCGGCTACATAGTAATCATAAACCCCGAATTCACCGCCTTTTTCCTGCAAGAACTGCTTCCACAGCTTATAGATAGCGGGGTCTGGATGTTCAGGAGCTTCCACCTCGCTGAAGCTGTTGAACAAGCCGGGATAGTTATCGGCAAGACGTGAACTTTCCTCGTTGTAGCGCGACTCCAGGTATTTGCGGAACAGTACTTTATCGTTGAACAGGTATTCTGGCAGCAGGGACATTTTCTGGCTGTCCACGGCGGATTTCACGGAAGAACTCAGCATCAGCAGGAAGGGGTAGATCATCGTTATGGCACCGAGCAGCAAGATTATGTGGATAGTGATGTTAAGTCCCCTTACCCGGGCTGTTTTGCGTCCCACTTTGCCGATAATGCTCATGCCTGCCCCTGGTTTGGTTTCATAGCGCTATCATAGCACATACATACCACATGACCATGTGGTATGTAAGCGGTATGAGGGGGGTTTGGTAAAAGGGAAGTGATTAGGGGAAAGGGTTTAGGGGACAGTAACTTGCCCTTTCTGAGCCTGGAGTCGATGTCGCCTTTCCCAATTTCAAGCCTATCTCCTTGCTTTGCGGCGACATGGACTACAGCGACAGCCTGCAACCCATTGCAGACCAGTGTAGTCCTTTGGGGCTGAAAGTTTGGTGATAAGTATTCAAAAAATATACCCCAAACGACTCCACCTTTCTGGACTACAGCGTCTGCTTCCCGACCTCTCGACCCCTCGACCCCTCGACCTCTCGACCTGGCAAAAATCGACTCCACCTTAGTCATCGTTGCCCCTTGCCGCGCGAAATTCCATCTTGCTTAAATACTTGATTTGCAGCACAGTAAAGCCCATCAACAGCAGGCTAAGCAACCAAGCCATGGTGGTAGCCAGTCCGAACTTCAGGTACAGATAGGCTTTTTCGAAGATCAGCAGGTCAGCAACCCGGGTGGCTTCGTTGGGACCGCCGAAGGTCATCACCAGAATGAAGTCGCTGCTTTGCGCCGCAACTATAAACGCGGCAATGAATTGAATGATGATCAGCGCTTTCAGGCTGGGAAAAACTATAAAGCGCAGTTTGGCAAAAAACCCTGCTCCATCGATGTCGGCAGCT
>Ga0172371_10014135_pt1 | contig 10314 bp, 10 predicted proteins | sample Lak12m_FD_114543 | JGI IMG/M metagenome (GOLD analysis project Ga0172371, IMG submission 114543) | Freshwater microbial communities from Kabuno Bay, South-Kivu, Congo - kab_022012_12m | ecosystem: Environmental > Aquatic > Freshwater > Lake | place: Democratic Republic of the Congo: South-Kivu... | reverse complement strand
GCTTTGCCAAGCTTCATGGACGCCTCCTTTTGCGTGGTAGGTCTTACGCAACCTCACCTTAGCACAGAAAGCGCCCGTGAAGCTTACTTTTTGGGAAAAAACTCCTTAGAATGAGTTTTGCAACAGGCTCATATGTATAGGTAATTTTGAGAAGAAAAGTTAACTTAATGATATTATTAGATATTAGTGATTTAGGGGAATATAATGGACAATAACGACGAATTAATGGCCGCCCTCAAGGACTTGAGAAAGCAGCCCCTCTCTCAAAAGGCCGAGGCAAAAACCAAGACCGAACCAGGCCGGCAGGAACCGACCCCAGGGCCTCCGGCTCCTGGATCTCCAGCCAAAGGGATCTTCCCTAACCCTTACGGCAGAAGAGGTGATCCCAAACTTCCCAAGAAAGACAAGGCGCCAAAACCAGAAACTATTGGGAAAGAAGGCAGGCAACTTAGAGAACTACAATCCTTACTGTCCCAGTTATCGAAAAAAGCCTTGAAGAGGTTGACCACCTTACTCGATTGCGAAAGTGATCGAGTCAAGATGCAAGCGGCCCTTGGGACCATTAGGGCAACCGTCCAGGCTTTGACCAGAGATACGTCCTCTCCAGGCGGCGGCGCAGAAATTCACATCCATTGTTCTTCTACAGAGGCCACATAACTTTTGGGGGGCAAAATTGTATAGATCCGAATCATATCAGCAACAATCTGATATTTTTAATAAAATATAATAATAGCACGTAATCAGCCGAACCGGCCGGTAATATATTCTTCAGTCTTCTTATTTGAAGGATTAGTAAAGATCTTTTGAGTATCGCCGAACTCGACGATACGTCCCTGGTAGAAAAAGGCGGTGAAGTCGGAGACCCTGGCTGCTTGCTGCATATTATGGGTAACGATGACAATAGTGTATTTGCTTTTTAGCGAATTGATCAATTCTTCTATCTTGGCGGTGGCGATGGGGTCAATGGCAGAGGTGGGTTCATCCATCAGCAGTACTTCCGGCTCCACCGCCAGGGCCCGGGCGATGCACAGCCGCTGCTGCTGGCCGCCGGACAGGGCCGTCCCCGGCTGACGCAGAATATCCTTTACTTCATCCCAGAGAGCTGCCTTGCTCAAGGCCTCTTCCACCCGGTCGGCCATTTCTCCCTTGCTTAACTTGTAATGCAACTTCAGGCCAAAGACGACGTTCTCAAAGACGCTCATGGGAAAAGGCGTAGGCTTCTGGAAGATCATGCCTACCCGGCGCCGCAGTTCCATGAGATCCATGGCCGGGTCCAGGATATTTTCCCCGTCCAGTAAGACCTCGCCGAAGGCCCGCTGTCCGCCATAAAGCTCGTAGATGCGGTTATAGATGCGGGTATGGGTGGATTTGCCGCAGCCCGAGGGGCCGATAATGGCCGTCACCTTGTGGCGATGGATCTCCATATCGTTCTCGAAGAGTGCCTGGTGGTCTCCATAGGAAAAGCTCACCTGCCGGGCGATGATCTTGGGCCCCACTGGGGCTTCGGCAAACGCAATTGGGACTGCGGTTTCCAACTGTACTGATTGATCAAGGGCCACCGGGTAGGGGAAGGCCATAGTCGTGGTTTTCATGAGTGTTTCTCTCCCAGGAAAAAGCGTGCCATCAGGCTCAAGGCCAGGATGCCGCAGGTAATGAGCAGGGATGCCGCCCAGGCCATTTGCTGCCAGTCGGGATAGGGAGACATGGCAAAATTGAAGATGGTCACCGTGAGGTTGGGGGTGGGGCCAGCCAGGGAACTTTCCCAGTAGGGGCTGTTGAGGGCAGTAAACAACAACGGTGCGGTCTCGCCGCTGACCCGGGCCACCGCCAGCAAGATGCCGGTGAGGAGACCCGGTTTGGCGGCCCGGAACAGAATAGTTAGGGTCACCTTCCAGGTGGGCGCGCCCAGGGCCAGGCCCGCCTCCCGGAGGGTGTTGGGGAGCAACCGCAGCATATCGTCGGCAGTGCGGGCCACCACCGGCAGCATGATGATGCCCAGGGACAGGGCGCCGGCATACCCGGAAAACTTGCCTCGGGGCAGCACCAGGATGGCGTAGACGAAAACCCCGATGATGATGGACGGCATCCCCATCAACACATTGGCGGCAAAGCGACTGTGATCGGCCAATCGGGATTTCTGACCGAACTCGGACAGGAAAACTCCCGCCATCATGCCCACCGGTACCGCCAGGAGGGTGGCGAGCCCGGTCATGGCCAGGGTGCCGACGATGGCATTGGCCACGCCACCGCCGGAAACCCCTGGAGGATTGGGGAGACTGGTGAAAAAATCAAGATTGAGGGCGCCCACCCCCCGACTCAGGACGCCCAAAAAAATCCAGGCAAGGGCCAGGAGGCCTAACAGGGCTGAGGCCGCTGCTAACCCGCTGACGACCCCGTTGACGATGCGGCGGCCGGTAGGGGGACGCGGTTTCATAAGCCCACGCTCCAGGAACGGTAGAGGCGCCGCAGAAGAAATTGCGCCAGGATCTGTACCAGGTAGGTGATGAGAAACAAGACCAGGCCCAAGGCAATCAGGCTGCTGACATAAGTCGGCTCGGTGGCTTCGGCAAATTCATTGGCCAGAGTGGAGGCGATGCTGTTGCCCGCGGCAAACAAAGAGGCGGAAACACGGTGGGAGTTGCCGATGACAAAGGTTATTGCCATCGTTTCCCCCAGGGCCCGCCCCAATCCCAGGAACACCGCGCCGATGAGCCCCACCAGGCCATAGGGGATCATGACCTTGTACATGACTTCCCAGGTGGTTGCTCCCATGCCGAAGGCCGACTCGCGGATGGTCCGGGGCACCAGGAGAAAGACATCCCGGGCAATGGCGCAGATGAAGGGTAGGATCATGAAGGCCAGGATGATCCCGGCGCTCATTATGCCGATGCCCATAGGCGGTCCCTGAAACAGGGGAAGAAAGCCCAAGGTGGAGGCGAGCCAGGGCTGTACGTGGGCCTGCAGGAACGGGGCGAAGACGAAAAGCCCCCACATCCCAAAAATGATGCTGGGGATGGCGGCCAACAGTTCAATGAGAGTGCTCACCACCCGGCTTACCGCCGGCGGCGCCAGTTCCACCAGGAAAAAGGCGATGGCCAGGCTGAGGGGGACCGCCAGCAGCATGGCGATGAGGGTCGAAACCACGGTACCGAAGATGCTGCTGGCCGCCCCGAACTCTTGGGCTACAGGGTTCCATTCCGGGGACACCAGGAAGCCCACCCCGAATTTTTTTAGGGCCGGCAGGGAGTAAATCAGGAGCGACAGGAAGATCCCACCGATGAGCGCGGGCACCAGGAAGGCGCACCCCCGGCTCAGCCAGCGGAAGATCACGTCTCCCTGCCGCCAGGTCTGCGCTTTGGTCGGAGTTTCCGGTAATGCCAGGCCAGCCATAGTTTTATGCCTGAATCCAGGGTATTTGGTCAGGGAGCGGGGGAACCCGGCCGATGCTGCAGCACCCCCGAGCTGAGGCCGCGGTGGGGCCGCGTTTACGGCCAGACAGGTTTGCCATCCGCTTTAATCTCCTTGGCCCAGGTGGCCTGGACCAATTCCACCACCTTCGCGGGCAGCGGCACATAATCCAACTTTTGCGCCATCTCGGCGCCGTGCTTATAACACGAATCGAAGAATTTCAGCATTCCTTGGGTCTTGGCGGCGTCAACCTGCTGCTTGTGGACCAGGATATAGGTGGCCCCGGTGATGGGCCAGCTTTGGTCTCCCGGTTGATCATTGAGCACGATGAAGAACCCCTGGGCTTTCTGCCAATCAGCATTGGCTGTAGCCGCCTGGAAGCTCTCGATACTCGGCGTCACGAAATTCCCGGCCCGGTTTTTCAGCACCGCAAAGCTCATCTTGTTTTGCAAGGCATAAGCATATTCCACGTAGCCGATGGCCCCTTCCACCTTTTTCACATAGCTCGCCACGCCTTCATTGCCTTTGCCGCCGACACTGTTGGGCGCGGGCCACTTGACCGATTTGCCCACCCCCGCCTTCTCCTTCCATTCCGGAGAACTGAGGCTCAGGTAATGGGTAAAGAGCCAGGTGGTGCCGGAGCCGTCGGCCCGATGGACGATGGTGATGTTCAGGTCCGGCAAATTGAGCCCGGGATTAAGGTTCCTGATGGCGGGATCATTCCACTTGGCGATTTTCCCCATAAAGACCTGGGCCAGCAGATCGCCGGTGAACTTGATCTGGCCGGCGGTTATGCCCGCCACATTGACCACCGGGACCACGCCGCCCACCACCATGGGAAACTGCACCAGACCTGCCTGGTCCAAGTCCTCCACCTTGAGGGGCTCGTCCGAGGCGCCGAAGTCTACGGTCTTGGCCTTGATCTGGGCAATCCCGCCGCCGGAGCCGATGGACTGATAATTGATCCTCATCTCCGTGAGTTCGTGGTATTTATGCGCCCATTGGGAATAGAGGGGATAGGGAAAGGAAGCCCCGGCGCCGTTTACCGTGAGGGATTGTGCCTGCGCCCCAGCCGCCAGCGCTAATGTGACTGCCGTTATCATCGTCAACCAGATTAATTTTTTCATATGCTGCGAGTCTCCTTGGTCCGTTTAAATCCTGAACTTTCCTTGAGTGCTAATATAAATGCCGATTGTTAGGATTTGGTTAGGAGTGAGTTAGGATTTCGCCGGAGAACCGAAAAAGCCGCTTTTTCCCCTGCCGTAATAAAAAACTAACAGTAGCCTAGCCCGATTTTATTGATCCATTGGTAATCTCAGGGCAAACGTCATGAGGCAATTATGTAAAGAAGGATAAAATTATGCTTTCTTACCTGATGGTTTTCTCGGCGGGGGCGTTGGTGGGCAGTATGCTTATGGGGCTTTACGTGGCCTTGATAAACAAAAAAGATGCGAGGGACGACTGGTAGCCTGATCCAGTCCTGCCTGATACCCAAAATCTCGGAGGTTGAACATGAAGAATATGATTGCTGAAAAACCACCTGTATGGTGGCACCAAAATGAGCTTTTCCAGCTCCTGAAAACAACGCTGGGCATACGCCAACTAAAAAAGACCATGAAGGAAAACCGGATCTTGGCCACATTTGCCAATGGCTATGGCGTGATTATCAAACCCGTCATGCTTGAAAGCGGCGGAGAAATCTTTGACCTGACCGTTCTGAGGTTCTATGGGGCTGGAATCTTGAATCACCGGGTAGCCCAGTATCTTCCCATCCCAGAATTACAGCGCCGCAATTTTGATGCAACAATTGATTTGTGCCTGCAAGTATCCCGTTTACCCCAAAGGGGGGAACAACCATTGCATCAGGGGACTGGCGGGCCCCAGTGTGCAGATGGGTTAGCTGTGAGGGATGATTATGGCAAAAGCGCTGCCTTTCCCAAGAGCGCTTTCCACTGATACCCGGCCGCCGTGGGCCTGGGCGATGTGTTTGACGATAGCCAACCCCAGGCCAGTGCCGCCTTCTTTCCGGCTGCGGCCCGCATCAACCCGGTAGAAGCGCTCGAAGATCCGGTCCAGGTGCTCTGGAGGAATGCCGCTGCCCTGATCCATGACTCGGATAACGATTTCAGCCCCGGTTTTCTGGGCCTCCACCCTGACGATGGAGTTCGCGGGACTGAACTTGACGGCGTTGTCAATCAGGTTGACCAGGGCCTGCTCCAGTAAAGGCGCATTGAGGCTCGCCCTCAGTGCGTCCGGACAGGTTACCTCAAGGCTGAGATTCTTGGCCGCGGCTTTGGCCTCACACACCTGGCCGGCTGCCTGTAGCACCTCTTTGAGGTTTCCCCTGGCCAAAGCGATTTGATGGCGTTCCGCCTCCTGCTCTATCCGGGAGAGGCTCAAGAGGTCGTCAATGATCTCATTGAGACGGTCGGTTTGCTGGGCAATTATGCGAAGAAATTTTTCGGCATTTCCCGGCTCCTTCATCGCCCCGGCCAACAAGGTTTCCACGAAGCCTTTGATGGAGGTAATGGGGGTTTTAAGTTCATGGGACACATTGGCCACAAAATCCCGCCGCGCCGTTTCCAGTCGCCGCAGGTTTGTGATGTCATGAAACACCACCAGGGTGCCGATCACCATGCCTTCAGCGTCTCTGAGACCGGTCCCATGAACCTGGAGAACAATTTGACCGTCAGCTTTTAGGTTTACTTCGCCTTCGATGGGCTCCTGGGCGGACAGGAGGCGATTTACAAACCATCGCAGCTCCGGGGTTGTCACCAATTCCGTTATAGTGAGATTCTGAACGGCCTCCGGATTGACCCGCAACATCCTGGCGCCCGCCCGGTTGATGGTGATCAGGCGACCCTCCTTATCCAGGGCCAGAACCCCTTCCACCATGCTGGCCAAGATGGCTTCTTGCTCCTGGCCCTGCCGAATGAGGGTACGGATGCGGTCCTCCAGTTGCGCCGCCATGTGGTTCATGGCCTCGGCCAGGCTCCCCAGTTCTTCGGAGGCGGGGACCGGCAGCTTGCGGTCCAGGTCCCCCCGGGCAAAACGCCGCGCCCCCCGCTCCAAATCCTCTATCGGGCGGGTGAGACGCCGGGAAATAAAGAAGCTCAAGATTGCCATTATCAGGACAATGCCCACCGCTCCCAGGCCAATCCTGAAATAAAGGGCCCTCAGGGCCTGGGCAATGGCCGCCATGGGAAGCGCCGCCCGCACTACCCCGACAACCCGGTCCTGTTCCTTTACCGGCGTCGCCACATACATCATGTCGTGGCCCAGGGTAAAGCTAAACCGGGTGGAGACCCCGACGCCACCCTTCAAGGCTGCCTGAATTTCCGGGCGGTCCCCGTGATTATCCATCCGCGCCGGGTCTTCGTCTGTATCGCCTACCACTGCCCCGGAAGGCAAGATGACGGTGAGGCGGGTGGTTGTGACCCTCCCCAATTCCTTGCACAACTTGTCTACTGGCGGTCCCCCGGCCGCGAGTTTGCCCCGGAGGTGCGTCTCTACCAGGCGAGCCCTGGTCTCCAAATCCCCGGCGGTTTCCGTCAAATAAAATTGTCGCCAGGATCTGGAAGCATACCAGGTCACTGCCAGCAAAGAGACCAGCGTGATCAGAAGATAAGATGGGAAAAGTTGCCAGATCAGCCGCTTCCGGGCCATGGCCTATTCCTTGAAACGGTAGCCGATGCCCCGCACCGTTTCCAGATACTTGCCGCAAGGACCGAGTTTCTTTCTGAGGCTTACCATTTGTACATCCACCGCCCGTTCGGTGACAGAATAATGATCCCCATGGATCTCATTGACAATTTGGCTACGGGTAAAGACCCAGCCGGGGCGCCGGGCCAGCAGGTTAAGGAGGCGAAACTCCGTGGCCGTCAGGTCCACCGGCCGACCCTGCACCAGCACCTCATGCCGCCCCGGATGGATCACTATTTCATGAATGGCAATGGTTGTGGTTTCCGAAGGCGGTGGGGCGCCGCGGCGCCGCAGCACTGCCCGCAGCCGAGACAGTAAGACCCGAAGACTGAAGGGTTTAGTGATATAGTCATCCGCCCCCAATTCCAGGCCCGCGACAATATCCGCTTCTTCCCCTTTGGCGGTGAGCATGACGATGGGGAGGTTCCGGGTGTGAGGGTCCTGCTTTAGGAATCGGCACACTTCCAGGCCGTCCATCCCAGGCAACATCAAATCCAGCACCAAGAGGTCGGGCCGGACGGCTTTAACAGCCTTCAACGCCTCTTCTCCAGAAGCTGAGCCGGTAACCTGATAACCCTCCTTGGCCAGGTTATACCGCAACAACTCCCGGATGTCGTCCTCATCTTCCACTACCAGGATGCTCTCTTTGGCCATTATCCCCATCCTCTGCAATTCCGCACTGCTAATCTTTAGATACCAGACTATGGTCCTTTTAGGAATAGGTTCCCATTGCGCAAACCAACGGTGAAGGTCTGGCAGAGATGGGCTTCAAGGTCGTTATGAGAGCGGAGCGGTTGCTTGCTTTAAAGCCTCGCAAGAGGGCCTGCTCAAGGCCTGAAGCAGCAAAGGCCTTGAAGATGGTTGCCAATCATAAAGATTTTTAAAAATCTTAAACGCAAATTTTGGACCCTCATCCCCTGGAATTGAAGTTACGCAACCATGTTTGAAAATTTTCCTCTTCGCCACATGGTCGAACCAGCTGATGGCTATTTGATTAAGCCAGTTAAGAATTCCTCTCCGTAACCGATCAGTGCCCTGAACCGGTCCGGTGGCATGCGGTTTAGTATCTGGACCAGGGGTTTTAAACGAGGATTCTTCTGGGAATAGTCCCGATGTTTTTCAATGAACCGCCAGAATAACCCATCCCAGATGTCACACCAGGGACCCGCTGGGTAATCGCTCATCTTCAAAAGATAATGGCTGGAACTCACGTATGGTTTGGTCATTATCAGGCCGCCATCAGCAAACTGGCTCATGCCGAAGACATTCGGCACCATGACCCAGTCATAGGCGTCGATGAACATCTCCATAAACCAGCGATAGACTGCGCCGGGAGCAATCTCCGCCAACAGCATAAAATTGCCCAGGACCATCAGACGTTCGATGTGGTGGGCATACGCGGTTGCCAGGAGGCGACGGATAACCGTGTCCACCGGCGGGATAGTGGTGTTTGCGGTGTAAAATACCTCCGGCAAGTCCCTGTGGTGCTCCCAAAAATTGCCCGCCCGCTGGTGCTCCCCCGCCAGCAGATAGACCGCCCGGACATACTCCCGCCAACCCAGCACTTGGCGGACAAAGCCCTCTAAGCTGTTTAGGGGCACCGGATGCTCTGTCGCGAACCCCAGGGCAGCTTTAAGAACCTGTTGGGGAGTTAACAGGCCGATGTTCAGGAGGGGGGAAAGCAGGGAGTGAAAGAGGAACGGCTCCCGGGCAGAGATGGCATCCTGATAATCCCCAAAATGCTCCAGGCGATGAGTCAGAAAATCTTCAAGCCAGCTTTGCGCCGCGTCATGGGTAACGGGATAGAGAAATTTGGAGGTCTCGCCTGGATGGTCAGGGAATTTCATGGAAACGTAGTTTTTGGCCGAAGAGGCATATGGTTCATTTTCAGAATCCGGCAAGGGAGGCGCTTCGAGTCCCCGAGGCAATTTTCTCCGGTTTAGGGGATCATAGGTCCAGCGGCCGCCCGCAGGTTTGCCTGCTTCCAGCAAGATATCCCATCGCCGTCTCTGGTATACGTAAAAACTGGTTTGATGATATGTCTTCCTTTCTTGGAAAAATGCCTCAATCTCTGCTTCAGAGGACAGAAATCCCGGGGAAGGCAGGGAAAGAAGTTTCACTCCCCACTTGGCAGCCTGGCTGGCCAATCTTTCCGTTAAGCCCCGTTCCACGAGCTGGCAGATTACGATTTCGCCGACGCCGTCCTGTCTGAGGCGGTCAAAAAGATATCCCATATGCGGGTCCTGGACAAATTCCAGGTAATGTACCAGAAAACCCTGGCCTTCCAGGAATTCCCGGTAAGCCTGCAGGCTGGCCCGGTGGAGGACCAATTTTTGCCGGTGGAATTTGAGCTGATTTACCGGGTCCCGGAAAAACCACTGGTCTTCCACCAGGTAGATGACCCGGTCGTTCTTGAGGCAGGGATTTTCACGAAATAGTTGATGTGGAAAAATTACTGCCGCGTCTGTCATGTTCCCACCCATGCCTCAAGTTGAGGTGGGTCCGCCTTGGATTAACTCCTTGTTAATAGCTGATATACCGTGAGCAGCAGGGCACCCCACCATCCGGTAAAGGAGAGCACAAATGCGAGGGCAATCTTCTTTTGCATCTCTGGAGGCAAAAGTTCCGCAGCCCGACCTTCACGTTCTCGCTGAAGGAGAAAGGGGCTTACCTTGAAGGAAAGGAATACACCGTTCGCAATGAGTACGATGGCAATAACTGCCTGCAGGCCTAAAGAAAAGGTCCAGCCTTGTCCCTCATGAAAAATCCAGGCCCCCAGGATCGCCAGGGTCATTCCTAACCAGATGAGGGGTTTGGTGACTTTGTGGGTGCGAGTGGTGGCTTCCGTCCAGTAGGGGGACTTCCTGCCCAGAAAGCCGTGCAGATCAATCACTGTGACTGCCCCCAGCCCGATGACAAACCCTGCCAGGTGGATAAAGAGACCAAAGAATTCTTTCCAGGTGAAACTGTCCATATGCTCGAACTCCTCTTTAGGCTGACAGTATTCTGCAAATTTTGACAACAAAACTGCCGGTGCTTATACTCATTGCCAAAAGTTTTTCCCGCCCCCCCTCACCCTGACCCTCTCCCCCCGTTGGGGGGCTAATCATTACCCACAACTAGCCAAGGAGGCAAGTAATGTTGGATAAGTTATTGATATGTTTAATTAATAAATTTCTAGACATTTTTGTATGTTTATGGTAT
>Ga0172371_10014133_pt1 | contig 10314 bp, 10 predicted proteins | sample Lak12m_FD_114543 | JGI IMG/M metagenome (GOLD analysis project Ga0172371, IMG submission 114543) | Freshwater microbial communities from Kabuno Bay, South-Kivu, Congo - kab_022012_12m | ecosystem: Environmental > Aquatic > Freshwater > Lake | place: Democratic Republic of the Congo: South-Kivu... | reverse complement strand
TATTATTTTGGACAACAGTGGGATGTTTTTGGGCTCCTGATCCCCAATCAGATAGCATTTTTATTTGGTGTTTTAAGTCTAATCATCTTTGGATTCATGGCCATCATCTCTATGAAGAGATTCATATTAAAGCTGGGAGGATTATTATGGAGGGAATTATTGAGGAGGTTGGGTTCCATTGCTTTAGCAACAGTTCTAATCCATTTCTTGATTAAAGATTTCAATAACTGGGTAGAACCTGCAACTTGGGGGCAGGGGTTACCTCCCTCAAACTTGTTTCTCTTCATTCTGGGGCTATTTGTTCTACTTCTTAGACTGGCTTTAGCTTTAAGTCTAAACAGGAAGAAGGCTTAATCCTCTTTCGATCTCTTACTCTGCAATAATATACCTTTAACCTGTTGTGGTAGGTCTAAATTTTCAAGCTCCATTTCTACCGTAAAGGGTAAATCGTATTGGAATAGTTTGTCTGCCTCTACTGGATCCAGGTTTTGTCTTTCCTGATTACTATTAATTACTAAGATCTGGTTAGCTAGAGTCGCGAATTCATAATAGTATTGGGTCTGGGTAACAGCAAAGTTTTGAGAGGGGTCGATTAGAAGTACTACAATGATATTACCTGGATTAGTCACCTGTTTTTGTGCCGCATCCTCATCATTGAAGTAGCAGAAGTTATTAGGGATCTTTTTTACAACTCTATAAAGCACTTTATCTCCACTAACCACCTCTTCAACTTCAGTATAATCAGGTGTGAGAGTAGGTGTTATTGAAGCTTCGATTGTTTCAGCTACGCTATTATCAGTATTTCCTAGTTTGATCAAATTAGTAGTTGCTGCACCAAAGTATCTGAAATAGTTATCATCATTTACAAGGATATAGTCGATTATAGAGTTGTCAGTATTGTATTCAACCATCTTAAAGGAAACGTAGTCGGTATTATCACTTTCGTAAGTAAAGATGTCGGCTCTGGTTTCCTGAACTTGTAAGTCGATACAGTTTGCTGAGAACGGACCATAAGAGGTGGTAGTAGACAGATGAAAATAGTTGAAATTCTTTTCTGTTTCTACAGTTTCAGTAGTTACCAAATCGCTTACTGCCATGTTCAGAATTGAATCATCCAAATTGGATGTTAAAAGGGGCTTATTGTAATTTAGCAAGGCTTGAGGATTATTGGCATAGACTTGAGTTAAAAGATTGTATTGCTCATTTCCTTTAAGTACTCTAACTTGTTCGTGAACAGTATAGTTATTGTTTAATAGGTAGAATGAAGATCCAAAAAGGACTAACATGGTAACTATTATGCCCACCATATTCCCAAGTGCATTCAATTTGATCTTGCCAAATCCAAAAAAGAGCTTACTCCATATTCCCTGATATTCATGCTTGTTAGCTTCAAGTAATTTGTTTCTTAAGCTGTACTCAAATTCTAGGGAAGGGTAAGAGTTCTTCTTACTTAGTTGCTCTATTAAATTTTTAATTTCTGTATCCTCTTTCATATATTAATATTGTTGCTTGGAGTGTACATTAAAAGTAGCTATTAAAAGCTTTAGATTTTTAATTCCGCGTTTTTGAGTGGTTTTGACATAATTCATATCTTTATTCAGTTTCTGAGCTATTTCAGTCAAAGACAATTTATCGATTAGACGCATTTTTAAAACAATCTTCTGTTTTTCAGGAAGTTTGTCAATGTAGGGTAGGGCTAGTTCTTCTGCGGTTGGATTAGTATCTGCTGTTTTAATAAATTCCTGAACATATGACCCAAAATCCTGTTCTTTTTCAATAGGGATGGTTTTGATGTCTTTGTACTTTTTTCTGAGGTACTGCATAAAGACTAGTTTAACCAATCCGTAGAGATATGCTTCGGCATTGAAAACATCATCTTTTGTTTTAATAATATTTATGAATTTTAGGAAAGCTTCACTGGTTAGATCTTCTGCTATTTCTCTGCTTTGGACCTTGTAATAGAAGAAGCGATAAACGCGTCTAAAGTGTTTGTTATAAAGTTGTTCAAGCTCATGATCGTTCATAGGTTTTGAATTTGTCTGGCAATTCCCAGCTCTTCATTAGTAGGTATTATCCAGATGGGGCAACTGCCAAAGGCACTGATCCTGAGATTCTCAGCCACATTGATCCGGCCATCATTAATTTTTGGATCTACTCGAAGGTTAAAATATCCCAGGCCTTCAAATATTCTTTTTCTGATTATATCAGAGCCTGCTCCAACCCCTGCTGTGATTGTTACTGCGTCAACTCCATTTAAAGCTCCGATGTATGAAGCAATATATTTTTGGATCCTGTAGACGTACATCTCGATTGCCAGATGCGCTCTCTCATTGCCTGCAGCTTCATCCTGAAGCAGGGTACGCATATCTGCTGTGTAACCTGAAATCCCTAATAGGCCGCTCTTTTTATTTTGGATCTCGTTAAATTCATCATCATTAAAATGCGTTATTTCCTGCAGATAGTAGACTGCGCCATCGTCCACATCGCCGGCTCTTGTAGCCATAATTAGTCCTTCCAGAGGAGTGAATCCCATGGATGTATCGATGCTGTTATGATCCATTATGGCCGCAATACTGGCTCCTCCACCTAAATGACAGGAAATTATCTTTTTGGCCTCTGGTTCCAGTTTATTAAGTTCTGAGATTATGAAGCTATGCGATATGCCATGGAAACCATATCTTCGGATTGAATACATTTGATAATATTCATAGGGCAGAGCATACATATATGCTTTAGGAGGCATTTTTGAATGGAAGGCCGTATCAAAAACCCCATAAAAAGGAATATCACTGATTAAGTCTCTAAATTCTCTTATTTTTTTTAAAGCCGGAGGATTATGTAAAGGGGCTAGGGTATTCAGAGCTTCTAATTCTTTAAGGACATTATTATCAAGCAGGGTGGGTTGTTTAAATTTTTCTCCACCATGTACTATTCTAAATCCCACTTTTTCTATGCTGTGGCCTTTGCACTCATTTAGTATTAGATTAGCTGAATTTACAAATTGCTCCTTACTGATATCCCAGGAGTATTCCTGTCCGTCTTTACTGATCTCGCTTACATACCTGCCATTTTTATTATCAATCATTCCGGATAGCAAGAGTTGCAGTTTGTCATCAAACAGCTTGTATTTGATAGTAACGCTACCTGCATTAATAATGAGGGTGGCCATTTTAGTCGGATAATTTGAATTCAGTAACTTCAGGCATATCTGTGCCATTCTCTCTTATGTATTCTATATGTTTGTCGAGAAGGGCTTTTAATTTAGCAATACTTTCTTTTGCATTTACAGGTTCAGGCTTTCCAGTTGCTATATATTTTTCCATTGCTTCAATCGCAATCTGGTATCTACTGCAATTATTTAAGACCAGCATATCAAAGGGAGTAGTAGTGGTCCCTTTTTCCTTGTATCCATGAATATGGTATCTTTCCTGATCATACGCTGCAAAAAGCATTTGTTTAACATCTTCAGGATAGCCATGATAAAGGTAGATGACTGGATTGTCATTCCCAAAATATTGATCAAGTATGCTTTGCTGATCACCCTTGGGTTTTTTTAGATTGCCCAGGTTGAAGTTGTTCAATTCGCTCACACTTACATATCTCACCTTTATCTCCGGGGTCATTTGCTTGAGCAACTTGACTGCAGCCATGGCTTCTAATGTTAAATAGTCTCCTGTGGCGGCGATCGTAATATCAGGTTCAAGATCTTTACCTTCCCAGACCATCATGCCTGTTAGCATTTGTTCTCTAGCTTCAGGCAGTGTCAGGTATTGTGGCAATTCGTGTTTACCTGGAACAATTATATTGACCATGTCACTGCTTTGCAGACATTGTTCCATTGTGGCAAGTAGCATATTAGCATCTACTGGATAATGAATGCTGACATGCTCTGAATGATTGTTGAGCATAGAGCTGACAAAACCAGGATTTTGATGTGAGAGTCCATTATGCTCCTGCCTCCAGCTGCCACTAGTGACTATTATATTAAGAGAGGGGACTGGCTTCCTCCAGTCAAATCTATATTTTTGGCTTAAGAATTTTATATATTGATCTACCATGCTGGCTACTATCATCATGAACGACTCGTAGGAGACGAATATGCTATGTCTGCCTGTTAGAACATAACCCTGCATCCAAGCCATTAGCAGATTCTCGCTCAACACTTCCATCACTCTGCCGTCAGGGCCGATTTTTTCACTTCCTTCTGGGGTTGGCCAGATATATGTTCTGGTGGTGACATCAAACAGGGAGGAAAGTCTATTGGAAACGCTTTCATCAGGAGACATTAGCCTGAAATTATCAGGATTCATAGCCATCATGTCCCTTAGATATTTCGAAAGCTCAATCATGGCAGCTGCGTTCTTTTGCCCTTTAGTTCCCAAATTCACTTCATATTTTGAAACATCTGGAAGATTGAGTTTTCTGGTATTAGCTCCATTGGCATCGGGATTTTTGCCTAGCCGCAACTCCAAGGGAGGTAATAATGCCTGTATTTCAGCAATTGGTGCAAATTTATCATCCAGTAACTCCTTGATATTGTAACTTTCTAACCAGGTTTTTAGTATTTGGAATTCCTCATCATCACTTTGGGGTTTTTCCAATGGTACCCCATGAGAACGGAAGCTATCTTCGATCATCAGCCCATGTGCCTCTTTAGGACCTGTCCAGCCTTTCTTGGTTATCATCAAGATAACAGGCCATTGAGGCTTATCGATTTTACCTTGGTCTCTGGCTTCGCTTTGGATCTGTTTGATCTTTTGATATGCTTCTTCCATTGCAATAAGCATGGGTTCATACATGAATTCGCTATCAACGATTATGGGGTGATATCCGTAACCTTCAAAAAGATTTCTTAATTCTTCATTGCTCATTGTCCCGTAAATAGTGGGGCCTGAGATCTTATATTTATTAATATGGACTATGGGTAGAACAGCTCCGCTTGTCTTGGGATTCAAGAATTTATTACTATGCCAGGCTGTGGCAGTGGTAGCAGTTTCAGCTTCACCGTCTCCCACGACACAGGCTACTAACAGGTCTGGATTATCAAATGCTGCCCCAAAGGCACTACCCAAAGAATATCCAAGTTCTCCACCTTCCAGTATCACTCCTGGAGTTTCAGGGTTTGAGTGAGAAGGGAAACCTCCTGGCCAGCTAAAATTCCTGATGAGTTTTCCCATCGCTTCCTTGCCCCATTGATATTCAGGGTAATAATGTCCCATAGTGCCTTCTACATAGAGATTAGCAAGCAGGGCAGGATAACCGTGCCCTGGTCCTACTACGAGCATAGCTTTTTGGGAATGTCTTTTAACAAGAATATTTAGGTTGGCATAAATGAAATTCAGACCGGGCACAGTTCCCCAATGTCCGAGCACTCTCTGTTTTAAATTCTCTTTCTTTAATTCTGTTTCTAAAAGGAAGTTGTCTTTAAGATAAAGCTGTGCGGCTCCAAGATAGTTGACCATTCTTAGATATTTGGTCAAAGCCATCAAGGTTTCTGGATTATTGATATCTGATAATTGGGCAGTCATGTTGTACTTGTCTATTTATATATTGTGCCAATTATATTTTATTTTTGCAATACAATATTATCTGCTGTTAAGATATCCAATGTAATTATTCATTTTATGAAATTATTTCATCTGAATATTGAAAAGGGCAGGAAATATCTTGAACTGATCAAGTATGTTAGGAAGACTGAGCCTGATATTCTCTGTCTTCAGGAGCTCGCTGGTGGGGATTATCATAATCAAAAAGGAGATCATTTCCAAGAAATTCTTAATGATCTACCTCAATACAATGGAGTCCTGTCGAAACAAAATGAGCCTGAGGGACATGCCAATACATACATGGGCGTAGGGATTTTTGTTTTAAGGGGACATAGAATATATTCCAAAAAAGAGATAGTAATGACTCCTAATTCAGGGAGGATGATCACTAGTGATGATCCAATGAATATGCATTGTGGAAATACTGCCTTAGATGTAGTAATTAAATTGAATGGGAAAAGAGTAAGTATAGTTACAGGACATTTTACCTGGGAGAATAGCCCTTATGATAATAGCTATAAAATTGAAAGGGCTGCCAAGGTTTTAAAGCATCTTAGAAAGCTGAAACATGATTTCGTTCTTACAGGAGATTTCAATGTAAAGGCTGAGACAAAAACTGTAAGTCAATTTAGTGAAGTCGGTACGGTCCTAACTTCGAAAATGGGAATAACAAATACATTGAATCCTAGCTTATCAAGACACAAACATTTATTCCCTAAAGGAGTGGACTGTGATCACATTGTTGTATCAAAAGGCGTAGATGTTAATACCATGGAGCTGATCAAGCAGCCCGACCTTTCGGATCATTATGGAATAATGATGGAGTTTATTGTTCAATAGGTAACGAAATAGATCAACCAAGAAGGTCCCCAACTGGTGGGTTTCGTTGAAGATCTCAAAACTTTAAAGCCTGAATTTACTAGTAAATTTTCAAGTTCTTCTGGTTTGTAGTCGGAGAAATGCCTTTCAGGCCAATGTAGGCCAGGGTGTTCTCTAAGTCCGTCATTTTCGCCACTCATGAATGATAATAGAAATATCCCTCCAGGTTTTAGTACATTTTTAAAACCTTTTAGAGTTTTAACCATTTCTTTTTTAGGTATATGAAGTAAAGAGGCCATGGCCCATATACCGTCGAATGTTTTAGCGGGGAAATGGAGTTTTCTGAGGTCCATATTTAAAAAAAGTACTTCGGGATTGTTTTTTCTAGCTATGCGTAGGAAAGCTTCACAGAGATCAATGCCGATCACCTTGAAACCCTTTGATGTAAAGTAGGGTATATCCCTGCCATTGGCACAGCCTGCATCTAATATGGATTGTCCTTCATGTTTTGGTAAAAGATTAAGAAAGATCCTTCTTAAACCAATTATGCTAGGATTGGCTTTACCATTTCTTTGTGAATAATCTTCATAGATTTTATTATATGTTTCTATGGTCTTTGTAATATTGTCCATTATCTGCGTTTAATTATCATTATTGCATTTTAACATGCAGTTACCTAAAATTGACTGGTCTTAATTAATTACATGAATATTACAAAAGCATTAGTTGATAGCGACTATGATGGAGTAGTATGTGGGGCTCTATTATCAATTGTATTCCCAGGATTAGGCTTAAGGCTGACTGAAGCCAGTGCTCTGCAGTCGGGCAGGAATCAAGATTATGTGGATGAGCACACCGTGATAGCAGATCTTAGTTATGTAGAAGGTTGTGGATTGTATTTTGATCATCATCATAGTAATAAGCCAGAAAAGGAGATCGTAGGTAGCTGGGAGCCTTTAAATAGTGCGGCTGAAGTAATATACAACTATTACAAGGATGAGATCGATCTAGCTAGATTTAAGGAGTTAATCATCCAATTGGGAAGATTTGATAGTGGGCTAACTACTCTCGAAGATATGAAGGCGATGAACAACTATTTATTAATGGGCTTTGCAATTGAAAGACAGGATAAGGATTTTAGCCTGAAACTAATAAAGGCACTAACAGAAAATAGTTGGGACGAGGTGTTGGAGCTGGATTTTGTGAGAATTAAATTAAATAAATGCAGAAATGATATCGAGCAATATTTTACTTATCTAAAAACTAATACTGTTTTTGATGGAAATATTGCTTTTATAGATAATAGGAATTTTAATGGAAATATGGCGCATGCCTATTTCTTAGCAGCGACCTATCCCCAACTGGATGCGATCATTATGCTAAGACAGGTGAAAGAAGATTATCGTATCACAATGTTTTGGAATAATTTTAAAGCAAATGCAGTGAAATATGATCTTCTGGCCATAGCTAAAGAGCTCAATCCCCAGGTTTCAGGAGGACACAAAGGTGCCTGTGGCGCATCACTTAAAGCAGAATTAAGCGTTGAAGAACTTAGGGCTTTGATCTTTGGGAGGCTAAAACAACAAGTCTCCGGGATTTGATATAATTTCTAAATAATAATTAATTAGGATAAAAGCATGGATGATCCCGTTCAACTTCGTGAGCAAGTTCAAAAATCAATTGTAGATATAATTACGAGAGGCCTTGAAGAGGGCACTATAAGTGAAGACAGGGCAAAAGAAATAGCTAATCATGTGCTGCAAATGCTTCCCGAAAATATCGATTATCCTCGTTTAATTGAGGTCATTCCAAAGCTCGATGATTCATTTACCGAATTAACTGCTGCTGTTGTGCCTGTTATGAGAGAATACGAACAGAAGATGCGCAATGTAGTTAATGAGAAAATCACTAAGCTATTGGCTGAAGGGAAGTTGGATGAAGCCCTTAATCTTACCAAACAGGCAATCGAAACTGAGAAGAATCTCAGCTAATAATGACAGATTAGCACTTATACAATATAATCAGGGGAGCTGTTTTTAAATTTTCCACAGCAAAATATTTCAACTATGGATATATTTTATGTTTTGTTTTATCAACCTACCTTCAATTTATTGATGGTTTTTACTAATTGGTTTGGAAGCTTGGGATTAAGTATTGTCCTTATTGCTTTGATCGCCAAGCTAATTACTTTGCCAATGACCAATTCTCAAATTAAAAATGCAGAAAAAAATAAAGATCTGCAAGTAAAATTTAAAGAGTTGAAAAAAAAGTATAAGCATAATCAGGAAAAGCTTACTGCAGAAATGGCAAAATTACAGGCAGAAGTATTACCCGGCCAATTAGGAGGCTGTCTTTCCATTATTATATTCATAGTTCTCTTTATTCAGATCAGAGGAGTAATTTTGGATCTAGTTAATAGAGGATTCCATGCCTACAATGAAGTGGCTTATACCCAGAATCTGGAAAAGAAGGAGGATTATATTAAATACAATCTACCTGAACCATTACCCCTTGGAAAGAACACAATCCAACTTAATGTAACAGCAAGTAACGGTAAGGTGCTAAATAAAGTATATGAATTCGAGGTGGTTGAGAATAAGGCCGCTAGAATTGAAGAATTAAAAACAGAATTGAATAATAGAACAGAAGAGCAGAAGAGCGAGACTTTAAAGATTACTGAAGAAAGAGCAAATGCAGAAAGAGATTCTGATATTGCAATATACAATAAAGATTTGGAAGCAGGCATCACTAACGTGACCTTAGGGCAGTTCTTGTTCTTTACAACAGATAGTGCCAGGGTTGATCTTATTGAGAATAATAATCCTGATCTTACATTTTATGTAAGACCTCCTTCAAATGAGACTACTGTGACAGATAATACATCGATGCTAATTAATGGCAATGACGTAAGTAGTTCACTAGAGATACAACAAGGCGATAAATTAAATCTGGAATTTGCTGGAGTGAATTTATCTAAAGTTGCCAATGATTTCGATATTTTCAACCTGTCGATTACAGCACCGTATATTCTTCTATCAGTAGGAAGTGGAGTCGCTCAGTACTTTGTGAGCAAGCTTTATGCTGCAGGCAATACGCAAACCGCTTCTACTCCTAAAAAAGATGAGAAGAAAGGAAAGAAGAAGGACGAGGAAGATGAACCTGATTTCGCCGAGATTATGGCTGAATCATCTAAACAAATGAATTTGATTTTCCCAATTTTTACAATTTTTATTTCCTTAGGATATTTTGGGGGTGCTTCATTCATTCCAATGGGTGTAACTCTTTTCTGGACTGCACAGAACACCTTTGTTATAATTCAACAGGTATATGTACAAAGACAGAACATCAAAGAGAAGTTAAGTGAAAGATTTAATAAGGTTAAACTTTATTGGAATAAAGCAGATTAAACGTATAATCATTCAATTTTAAAAAATGGAAGATAACAAAATAATTGAGATTGCCACAGCACAGTTAGATGAGTTCTTGACGCAGCTAGGTTTAGAGGCGGAACTAAAGATAGATTTTATGGAGGCCGATTCTAAAGAAGAGGTTTCTTATCGCTATTTATTGATAGAATTACAGGGAGAACATTTGTCGGAGCTAATTGGGTTTCATGGCAAAATGTTGGAATCCCTGCAAAACGTTTTAGGCTTGTTCATGAACAAGGCTTTAGAAAACAAAGAAGTAAGAGTCCTGTTGGATATTAATAATTATCGTGATAAAAGAACTGAGTATTTAACAAGATATGCTCAAAGAGCTGCTGAAGAGGTCAGAATGAATAAACAACCAATGGAGTTGCCCCCCATGAAGCCTTTCGAGAGAAGGATAATTCACATGGTATTAAAAGACGATCCTGAGTTATTAACTGAAAGTCTTGGAGAGGGAGAGGAAAGAAGAGTGGTAATTAAATCTAAATAACTATATTTTTTTATTTTTTTCAAAATGGTAC
>Ga0172371_10014131_pt1 | contig 10315 bp, 9 predicted proteins | sample Lak12m_FD_114543 | JGI IMG/M metagenome (GOLD analysis project Ga0172371, IMG submission 114543) | Freshwater microbial communities from Kabuno Bay, South-Kivu, Congo - kab_022012_12m | ecosystem: Environmental > Aquatic > Freshwater > Lake | place: Democratic Republic of the Congo: South-Kivu... | reverse complement strand
CCGCCACGGTGTTTTTCCAGCAAAGCAAATCCGAAAAAAGTTTCAATTTTTTTCAGATTTCCCCAGGTGCGGCGGTAAGTATAGCCGAGTTCATCGCAAGCCGCTTTCAGGGAACCTTTATCGTCGATCATTTTAAGCATTTTCCATTTCCCGTCACCCAGAATACCTTTCTCCTGGTTGTCAGACATCCATATCTTGTAATGAAAATTTATTCCGGATAATTTACCGGCAAACTTTGTTTCCATAGGCGATAATTAGAGGGACAAAGATAAAATTTTCATCGTTATGCTATCGTTTGCATATCGGTTATGTCGTATTTTTGTAAAAAAAAGCAATGAATAATGCAATTTTCAATCTCCAGCGTCCGGTCAACGAACATACCATGAATTATGCCCCCGGGTGCAAGGAAAGAAAAACCCTCAATACAGAACTTGACCGGCTCAGTGGTGAGGAACAAGATATTCCGCTGATTATTGGGGGAAAGGAGATACGCACAGGAAGGATCGGTAAGATCGTAATGCCCCACGACTATCAGCATCTTCTCGGAAATTATCATATGGCCGGGGAAAAGGAAGTAGAATTGGCCATTAACTCGGCCATGAAAGCTCATAAGGATTGGGCTGCCGTTAGTTGGGTGGAACGTGTTTCCATTACTTTGAAAGCGGCCGAACTGATATCAAAAAAGTACCGTTTTCTACTGAATGCAGCAACTATGCTTGGTCAGAGTAAAAATGCTTATCAGGCAGAGATTGATTCGGCTTGTGAAACCATCGACTTTCTGAACTTCAACGCCTTTTTTATTTCAGAAATTTACCGGGAACAACCGCACTCTCAACCCGGTATTATAAACCGTGTTGAGTATCGTCCGCTCGAAGGATTTGTATTCACTGTCAGTCCGTTCAACTTTACTGCCATTGCCTCCAACCTTAACATGGCCCCTGTTCTGATGGGTAATACTGTCGTATGGAAACCTTCCAGCGTCTCGATCCTTTCTAACTATTTTCTTATGAAGATATTTCAGGAAGCCGGTTTACCGGATGGTATCATCAATTTTCTTCCCGGTTCGGGGAGCCTGATAGGGAAGGCAATTCTCAGTCACCGCGATATGAGCGGGATCCATTTTACCGGATCAACGGGTACATTCAACAACATCTGGCGATCGGTCGTGGATAATATACCAACCTATAAATCTTACCCCAGGATCGTTGGTGAAACGGGTGGAAAAGATTTCATTTTCGTTCATCCTTCAGCAGATCCTCAGGAGGTTGCGGTGGCCATTGTCAGGGGGGCTTTTGAGTACCAGGGACAGAAATGCTCTGCTGCGTCCCGCGGATATGTGCCTGAATCGTTATGGGCGGATGTCAGATTGCGTATCGGTGATATGATTTCGCGGATCACCGTGGGCGATGTAAGGGAGTTCAGCCATTTCATGAATGCCGTAATCGATGAAACTTCTTTCAATAACATCATGGGATTTATTGAATATACAAAGAAATCGAAGGATGCTGAAGTGATATTCGGAGGGAAAGGAGACAAATCAAAAGGATATTTTATTGAACCAACTGTGATTCATGCCAAGAATCCTCATTTCAAAACCATGGAAGAAGAAATTTTCGGCCCTGTGATGTCACTGTTCGTATACAAAGACAAAGACTTTGAAGATACATTACATATCTGTGACCAGACTTCACCTTATGGTCTCACCGGGTCGGTATTTTCGAAAGACCGGGATGCTTTAAACAAAGCCTGCCGGATCCTACGTTATGCAGCCGGTAATTTTTATTTCAACGACAAGCCGACCGGAGCCGTCGTAGGACAGCAGCCATTCGGTGGCGCACGCTCATCGGGAACAAATGATAAATCAGGGAGCTATCTGAATCTGCTCAGGTGGACCAGTCCCAGGACAATCAAAGAAACCCTTATTCCTCCTACGGAATTTACTTATCCGTTCATGAAGGAAGACAGGTGCCACTGAAATAAGTGAAGAATTAAGAGTGAAGAATTAGGAGTTCGGACAATGGATCACTCAGTCATTATATCATTATTGACGACAACAGACAGTAGACTGCTGACTGCTGACTGTCTATTGTAACGGGCTTACCACTTCTAACAGTTCCGGCAGATCCATACCAAGTTGTTTCAGATGTTCGATCTTGGGCACCCCATTCTTCGTCCAGCCGCGTCGTTCGTAAACCGCATCGAGAAGTTGTTCGTACCGGTTTTCACGATACTGACGGAGAATTCTCATCTTTTCATCGGTCGATTTTCCTTGCGGATCGAAGTTCACCTGTTCTTTGAGTTGTTTGTCGTAACGTTCGGCACGGGATTCATATTCTTCCTTTGTCACCGGTCCGCAAGCCCGGTAGGGCTGAGCGTCCTGTTTGCGAAGTCCGTATCCCCTGCGGATATTGAAAATCCTCTGAAAATTATATACCCGTTCAGATTGGCGGATCAGTTCATGTTTATCGATTGTTAATCCGGTTACGGCCTTAAAGATGGTAATATAATTCCCGACATGTTCAGGAACTTTTGCCGGCTCATCGGACAGGGCATTATTTTCAGGCTCCACATCATTCCATGGTAATTTACAGAGTCCTACCAGTCCGAACCAGGTTCGGAACATCGGGAAATAGTGTAAGGCTTCGGCTTTCTTTTCAAATGTAGGGATCTGGTTGTTGACCATATCCATGAAGATCAACCAGGCTTCATCGTGCTGAGGACCCTTGTTGGTCATGGCATATCCGCCCTGCTGAGCCAGTGATTCCTTTGAAACGTACTGCGAATATTCAAGTCCCTTGTTCTCCATCCCGATATCCTGCATGAATTTCGGATCACCCCAGCCATTCTTTGCAAAGATCTCTTTCATTTTGCGGACCCCTTGTCCGGCCACTAATCCAAATCCTTCTCCCCTGGCTAACTGGTGAAGAAGCTCCATTGCGGCATCGGCGCTGCCGAAGTTTAGTTTAAGTCCGCCGGTTCGTTCATCATTCAGGATCCCATTTTCAAAACATTCCATAACAAAACCGAGGATAGTTCCCCAACTGATAGTACAAATGCCGTAAGTGTCGCAGTAAAAGTTGGCTTCAATGGTAAAATCGGGATTGAAAATTCCGGCAACTGAACCCAGGGAGGAGGTAGTCTCATATTCGGGACCATCAACAATAACCTTTTCTCCCTTGTAAGGACCGGAACGTAGTTCGTAATTGTCGACACCTTTGGCACACGACATGTTACAACCCACCCAGCATCCGTCGGGAACATTCTGTGTGAAATAAGATTTCCACACATCTCCATGGATCTTTATGGCATCGGGATGGCTACCGAATTTAAAATTGTTAACCGGTAACAGGTCATAATCGTTCATAATATATGTCAGGTGTGCCGTCCCTTTCGAACGCATCTCGCATTGCTTGTCATCAAGTTCGCGCATCTCCTTGTTGAAACGGCGACCCCGTTCCTGAATAGCTTCCAGGTCGACCACATTATTCCGGTTTCCACCGATCCCTTTTACATGAGCCGCAATGGCTTTAATTTTTTTGTCGCGCAGAACAGTGCCAATACCACCGCGTCCTGCCTGTTTCAGGCGGACTTTCTTACGTTTCAGATCGAAAAAAGTGAAATTAAGCATACCGATCAGCGAATGGCCGGCGGCACTCCCTGCTGAGACCACAGAGACGTTGAATTTGTCTTTCTCATTACCGGACTTTGCGAGAATCTCATGAAGCTGCTCAGCAAGGATATGGCTGTCAACTGGAAGATCACTTGCATCGTAGATCTCAATAATTTCACGTTCTTCATCAAATAAAATAAAAACTTCCTGGTCCGATTTGCCTTGAATCTCCAAGGCATCAAATCCGCAGAATTTCAGGAAGGGACCAAAAAAACCGCCGACATTAGAATCCATAACAGAGTCGGTTTGAGGACTGATAGAACAAACAATAGATTTCCCGGTGCCGGAATACTGGGTGATGCCGCAAATGGGTCCACCGGAGATGACGATCTCATTTTCCGGATCATTCCATCTGGTAGTAGGTTTGGTGGCGTCCCATAAAAGACGGAGATCAAATCCTTTCCCTCCGACAAATTTATCGATCATCTCCTGGCTGACAGGTTTTTCTTTAATAGTCAGGTCACCGACATTCACATAGATCGTCCGCCTGTTGTATCCCTTGTCGATCGGGGACCAGGAATATTTGTACTGTTTGAGCAACTTGTGGGTTTGTTTAAATTCCTCGAAGTTCATATAGAAAATAGGTTTTTATGTGTGAATTTTTTAACAAAAATATTGAAAAAAACATTAAGTCAATTAGTCATCAGGTCATTGGTCATTGGAATTTTGATAAAAGTTGCCTGGCTTGGATGCTGGATAAATGTTCGCAGCGCGAACGATAATGAATCACTGCACCACTTGTGCAACCGGTCACCCGGTAACTTGTCAAATATGGATGTTTTTGTTTTTTTATTATTTTTGTATAAATGAAGTTATTATGTGATGCAGTGATCCAGGATCGGCGCCAAGCGCCTTTTATCCAGGATCGCGAACGCAGTGAGTTTTTATCAAACAAACAGTTGCCAATGACCAGTTCCAATGACTTTTGAACAGATAAAAGACAAACTAAAAGATAAATCCGTCGGCATTGCCGGTTGCGGAGGACTTGGCTCGAATTGTGCCATTGCATTGGCCCGTGTAGGCGTCGGTACTTTGATCATTGCCGATTTTGATGATATTGTTGAAAGTAACCTGAACCGCCAATACTATTTTCATTTTCAGGTCGGGAAGAAGAAAGTCACTGCGCTTAAAGAAAATATTATGCTCATCAACCCGAAGATCCACGTTATCACATACGATTTAAAACTTCAAAGGAATAACATAAAACAAGTTTTTGAAAAATGTAATGTTATAGTCGAGGCCTTTGACCTTGCAGATCAGAAGAAAATATTGATAGAGACTGTTTTAGAGGAAATGCCGGAAAAATACCTGGTTGTCGGGCTTGGAATGGCCGGGTGGGGAAAAAACGAATTAATCCACTGCAGAAATGAAGGCAGGATGTTTATCTGTGGGGATGAGGTTTCAGAACTTAGTCCGGATATGCCGGCCATTGCTCCCAGGGTGGGGATAGTCGCGAATATGCAGGCGAATGTGGTGCTGGAGATACTTTTAACAAATGAAGAATTAAGAATGAGGAATTAAGAATGAAGATTGTGCTGAATAATAATCCGGAGACGATAGAACGTGAGAATATGACCATCACAGACTTACTGAAATGGAAAAAATTTACGTTCAAGATGCTGGTGATAAAAATAAATGGAAAGCTGGTTAAAAAAAATGATTACGACAACGCCAGGGTACAAGAAGGAGACGATGTCGTTGTTTTACATCTCATTTCCGGTGGATAAGGTCTAAATGTAAATCAAACTACCTCTGCCACGATAAAAGTACTCCCACCGATAAAAATCATATCCGACGCGGCGGCCTTTTCCCGTGCTGCATTTAAAGCCGATTTTACAGAAGTATAGCTATTCCCGGTAAGTCCTGATTTCCTTGCCGCCAGGGCAAGTTTTCCTTCGTCCAGTCCCCGTGGAATATTTGCCTTACAGAAATAGTATATAGCATGCCGGGGAAGCAATTTCAAAATCTTATCTACAGGTTTATCGTTGACAACTCCAAAGACAAAATGCAGATGATCGTGCGGAGTGATCTCTATTTGTTTAAGAACCTCTTTCAGACCGCCTTCATTATGCCCGGTATCACATATAGTTAATGGTTTCCGGGAAAGAATCTGCCACCGGCCGCTTAATCCGGTTTGCCTGACCACATCACGGATCCCTGTCCGGATATTTTCGGGAGAGATACTGAATCCGCTGTCATTAAGAACGTTACATGCAGCCATCACGGTGTTAATATTTTTTACCTGATACAATCCCCGTAAGGAAGAAGAAAGATGGCGGATAAAGAGTTCCCCATTACAGAAAACATCCATTACCAGGTTTCTGCAATGGTTTCCTGCCATCCGGATATTTCCTGCGGAAAATACTTCATCGGCAAAAGTGATGGCTGACTTGCATTTTTGGGCTTTACGGGAAAACACATTCCGGATCTCTTCTTGCGTTTCACCTATGATCACCGGAATCCCCGGTTTTATTATCCCTGCTTTTTCAGTTGCAATTTTTTCAAGGGTGTTACCAAGAAGCTGCATATGGTCAAAGCTGACATTCGTTATTACTGAAAGCACGGGGGTGATGATATTGGTTGAATCGAGCCGGCCGCCAAGACCCGTTTCGATAACCGCTATATCAACCTGTTGGTCTTTGAAATACTGAAAAGCCAATCCTACAGTCATCTCAAAGAAAGAGGGCTTGATCATTTCAAAATCATTCAGGTATTTATTTGTGAAGGCATTGACATAGCTCTTGGAAATTTTTTTACCATTGACCCTGATTCGTTCCCGGAAATCTCGAAGATGGGGGGATGTATAAAGTCCTATACGCAGGCCGGTATTTAGCAGGATGGACGCCAGTATATGGGCAACAGAACCTTTGCCGTTCGTTCCGGCAATATGGATTGAACTGAATTTATTTTGCGGATTACCGAGCAGATTGCATAGTGCGATGGCATTGTCGAGGTTGGCTTTATATGCCGCCGGCCCAATACGATGGAACATCGGAAGCCTGGCATACATGTAATCAAGGACTTCCTGGTAATTCATTATTTAAGGAAGAGTGCAAGAATACCCACCATGATACCGGTCTGGCCTGCCCAGAAAATAAACATCCACTTTATGATTTCGGCCTTGGTTTTTTCGATTTTTACTTCCAGTTTCGAAATTTCAGATCTTAGATCTGTTTTGGTTGATAAAAGATACGCTTTGGTCGCTAATCCACTAACCTTTCCTTCAACCTGCTGGATAACCTGCAGTTCAACAAATTCAACCAATGATTTTACTTCAATTTCCCCGATCTTTGACCGGAGGATGTTGTACTGATCCAATGTTGTGACAGTAATGTTCCTGATATTTTTATTATTTTCTGACACTTTATCGGATTTGCATTCAAAAAGTAATACAAAGATATCTGAATTTTATCAACAACCGGGCAAATATATACACCCACCGGAATTGTCCCTGGTTGCGCCGGTCGTAGAGGAGAGGCAGTTTACTTCGTTTCGCCAGCGCAATACACCAAGGAAAGCAAAGATCAGGGCTTCTTTAAAATTTATGGTAAGATCGTCGGGGATCACAATTTCGGGAATACAATAATCTCTGAGGTTGTGGATCAGAAACTTGTTGAAAGCTCCGCCCCCGGTTAAAAGAATTTTTTTCGACTTGTCGCCTACCGTGACACGGTTGATCTGCAACGCGATATGTTCAGTAAATGTTGCAAGCTGATCCTGGAGAGAAAGACCGGATGAACTTAACAAGGGAAATATTTTCTCAACTACCCACTCTTTACCAAGTGATTTGGGCGGAATTTGGGAATAATAATCCAATGAATTTATATCATCGAGCAATGCCGGATTTACGGCGCCACTCTTGGAAATGAGACCATCCTTGTCATAACGCAGTCCGTTTTTTTCTGCAAGGAAATTGAGTACGATATTCACCGGGCAAATGTCGAAGGCAATCCGCAGGCCATCCTTTTCATACGAGATATTAGCAAACCCTCCAAGATTAAGGCAAAAATCATAATCTGAAAAGAGATAGCGGTCACCGATGGGCACAAGCGGGGCTCCTTGTCCGCCTGATGCAACGTCAAGCGTACGGAAATCACAAACTACAGGGAATCCACTCCCGGCAACTATGGCAGACCCATGGCCAATCTGACTGGTAAGGTGTTTCAAGGGTTGATGGAAAATGGTATGTCCGTGTGAGGCGATAAAATCCGGTTTGGCGTTGTATTTATCAATAAAGGTTTTACACAACTGCCCGAGCAGGTGGCCATATTCCATGTCGGTTATGGCGAAATCCAAAGCCGTACCCTTTTCAAGCAAAGACAAACGGCTTCTCCATGTTTCAGAATAAGTATAAGTTTCGGCGGTCAGGATATGAAAATGCCATTTGTTATTCTCCAGTTTAAACTCACAAAAGGCAACATCAACTCCGTCAAGTGAAGTGCCCGACATCAGTCCGATAGATTTATAGATGGTCATTAAGTCATTGGTCATTAGTCATTAAAGCAAATCAACAAGCTTTTCAAGTTTCATTCCCCTGGAACCCTTTAACAGGATTGCAGTATCCTTTATGGGATGATACCCAAACCACATCCTGGCCAATTCAACATCCTGGAAACAAATGAATTCTCTTTTCCGGTTAAGCTGGGTAAAAACGGGTCCGACAAGATAAACTCCCTGGAACTGCATATGTTCTATTAACCGGAGGATTGCTTCATGCTCTTTTTCGCTTTCGTTTCCAAGTTCCAGCATATCTCCAAGAATCAGGATTTTGACCGGAAAGGTGGTTCTTTCAAATGTTTCAAGAGCCTCCTTCATGCTGGTTGGATTAGCATTATATGCATCCATGATGAGGAGGTTTTTTGAAGTCTTGGCAACCTGCGACCGGTTGTTGGATGGCTCATAATCCTCGATAGCATTTTTAATAAGTATATAATCCACACCAAAATGTTGTCCGGCAGAGGCAGCAGCAAGTATATTACTGACGTTATACTTGCCATATAATTTTGTTGAGATAGAAAGAGGAGTGTGATCCTCAAAAATAAGGTCCATCTTGACGAAAGGATCTGCAGTTAAAAATTGAAATGAAAGCAAAGCAGGAGGGGAGCCATAGGAAATAGCAGGCATGTCCTTACCATAATTCATTAATAATGCATCATCGCGATTGATGAAAATTTTTCCATTATTTTGATACAAATAACGATATAACTCGGTTTTACTCATGATGACGCCCTCAAATCCATTAAAACCTTCGAGATGTGCTTTACCGATGTTGGTGATCAGCCCATGGGTGGGATTTGCGATCCTGCAAAGGAAATCGATCTCCCCGGGATGGTTGGCTCCCATTTCGATGACGGCGATTTCCGTTTCCCGGTTTAAGGTAAGCAAGGTAAGAGGCACCCCGATATGGTTATTGAGGTTACCGGAGGTAGCAACAACATTAAATTTCCTGGAAAGTATGGAATTGATCAGCTCTTTGGTGGTCGTTTTACCATTCGTACCGGTAATTGCAATGACCGGAATGTTGAATTGATTTCGATGGTGCCTTGCCATATCCTGAATGGTTTTCAGGACATCTTCGACAAGAATGCAACGATCATCAATCCCGGCTTTGGGATCATCAATGATTGCCAGGGAGGCTCCATGTTCCAGGGCAGTTCCCGCGAATTTATTACCATTGAAGGAGGGGCCTTTCAGGGCAAAGAATAACGAACCGGGTTTAATATGCCGGCTGTCGGTCGACACGAATGGATTCTCTAAAAAGCGCTGATAAATTATTTTGAGATTTCCCTGAATCATGATATTGTCAGAACAATTTCACAAAATAAATAAAAAACCCCGTCTCCTTGACGAAACGGGGCTTTATTCAGTTTTTTTATTTGGTTACTTTCCGGGGATGGCGCCACCCACGCGGGTCATTGCACAACGGAAGCCAATATAGTCGGTTGCGCTGTTCTCATCCATGAACCTTCTGGTTCCCGGGCTGAGGTAATAGGCTGGATCTTTCCAGCTTCCGCCTTTATAAACCCTTGCATGATCGCTCACCAATGAATTGGCTCCATATTGGTACATCAGGTTGGTGCCGCTTGTATCCTTGGGAGGATTCTTCCAATATTCGGAAGCAATGGAGGATGAAAAATCTCCGTCGAGGTAGTTGATGTTGTCGGCCTGCCGGTAATTCGAACGGTTCATTGCTTCGGCCGGAGTGATATCGCGGTATTTAAGGCGGCCAAGACTGTCTTTTTCGGCAAGGAATCCTTCCGCATCGCGGACAGGGGTCTGAAAAATATTACCACGATAAGGATGAAGATCGGAAACATCGTAAAACGAAAGCGGACGATAAACATCCATCACCCATTCACTGACATTTCCGGCCATATTATAAAGTCCGTAATCGTTAGGGAAATAAGAACCGCAGGGTGCAGGAATATCGGCACCGTCGTTCAAATTACCGGCAACTCCCATATAATCTCCTTTATCCCGCTTGAAATTATCCATGAAGCTGCCATAATATCGCGATTCATTCGTTCTGACATAATTTCCATTCCAGGGATAATTCTTTCTTTCAACAATCCGTTCATAGGAAGTATTTCCAATAAGTCCGAGAGCGGCATATTCCCACTCGGCTTCGGTCGGAAGTCGATATTT
>Ga0172371_10014127_pt1 | contig 10317 bp, 9 predicted proteins | sample Lak12m_FD_114543 | JGI IMG/M metagenome (GOLD analysis project Ga0172371, IMG submission 114543) | Freshwater microbial communities from Kabuno Bay, South-Kivu, Congo - kab_022012_12m | ecosystem: Environmental > Aquatic > Freshwater > Lake | place: Democratic Republic of the Congo: South-Kivu... | reverse complement strand
AGCGCCGCCAACCCTTATTGGCTCATCTGGTGGCTCACCATCGGTCTGGGCTACGTCATGTTTTCCATGAAATACGGCCTGCTGGGGGTGGCCCTGTTTTTCATCGGCCACATCCTGGCCGACTTCGCCTGGTACACCTTAGTGTCCGGGGCGGTGGCCCAGGGCCGTCATTTTCTCTCCGATCGCCTCTACCGCGGCTTTTTGACCGCATGCGGCGTCTTTCTCTTTGCCTTCGGCGGCTACTTCGGCATCCAGGGAGTGCATTTCCTGCTCAATTCCTGAACTCGGGAGCATCGGACATATGATTCAAAAGGGACTGACGGTGGGTTTACTGGAAGTGAATTGTTATATCCTGGGGGACGAGGAGACCAAAGAAGCCGTGGTCATCGATCCAGGGGGCGACGAGGACGAGATTCTCGATGTCCTGAACTATAACAAATTCCAATTGAAGCTGATCATCGACACCCACGGGCATTTCGACCACGTGGACGCCAACCAGCCCCTGAAAGAAGCCACCGGGGCGCAGATCGCGATCCACGAGGCCGATGCCCAGATGCTGGCCCAACCCTCGGCGGAGGCCATGTTTTTCACCGGCAACCGCGTACGCCTGTCCCAGCCGGATATCTTGTTGAAGGAAGGCGACGTCCTGACTTTCGGGAAATACCGGCTGAAGGTCCTCCATACCCCGGGACATACCCCGGGCGGCATCAGCCTGGTGCTGGAGAACCATACGTACGTCTATGTGGGCGACCTGCTCTTTGCCGGCTCCATCGGCCGCACCGACTTCCCCGGCGGCAGCTTCGACGCCCTGATCAACGCCGTGCGCACCAAGATCTTCCCCTTGGGAGATAACTATACCGTTTACCCCGGCCACGGCCCCGTGACCACCGTCGGCCAGGAACGGAAATATAACCCGTTTTTTTAAGGGGAAAAGGGGAAAAGGGGAAAAGGGGAAAAAACTAAAGAAGACCATCTCTTTTAACCCTTTCGCCTTTTCCTTCCGATAAAGAAACTTCCTCGGGAAAGCTACCATGGCCTTTACTGGAAAACGCATTCTTTTAGGAGTCACCGGCGGCATCGCGGCCTACAAGGCGGCGGAGGTGGCCCGGCGGCTCCTGGGACTCGGGGCCCGGGTCAAGGTGGTGATGACCGCCGCGGCCCAGGAGTTCGTGGGGCCGCTGACCTTTGCAGCCCTAACCAGGGAAAAGGTGGGGACGGCCATGTTCGGGCCGGAGAGCGAGCCCGGCGAGCACATCTCCCTGGGGCAGCAGGTGGACGCCATCGTGGTGGCTCCGGCCACCGCCAATTTCCTCGGCAAGGTGGCGGCGGGGATCGGCGACGACTTGCTCACCACCATCATGCTGGCGGCCACCCGGCCGGTGCTGATCTGCCCGGCCATGAACGATCAGATGTGGGCCAACCCGGTGGTGCAGGAGAACCTGGCCCGGATTAAGGCCCGGGGCCTGATGGTGATGGAACCGGCCGCCGGCCCTCTGGCCTGCGGCGCCGTGGGGTTGGGCCGGCTGCCGGAGCCGGACCTGATCGTGGAGGCCGCCGCCCGCCTGGTTTCGGCGCCGGACCTGGCCGGGCGCCGGATTCTGGTGACCGCCGGGCCCACCCATGAAGATTTCGACCCGGTGCGGTTTCTCAGTAACCGCTCCAGCGGCAAGCAGGGCTATGCCCTGGCGAAAGTGGCCTGGCGCCGGGGGGCGGAGGTCACCCTGGTGAGCGGGCCCAGCAGCCTGCCGGCCCCTTACGGGGTCAACCTGGTGGCGGTGCGCTCCGCCCGGGACATGCAGGCCGCGGTGGCCGAGCGCTTTGCGGAAGTGGACGCGCTCTTGATGGCCGCGGCGGTGAGCGATTACCGACCCACCCAGGCCGAAATCAAGAAGATCAAGCGGGGCCATGAGGAGATGCAGTTCCATCTCACCCAGAATCCCGATATCCTGAAACAGTTGGCCCCGGGGCAGACCCGGCAGATCGTCGTGGGGTTCGCGGCGGAGACCCACGAACTGGAGGCCGAGGCCCGCCGCAAGATGCGGGAAAAGCACCTGGACCTCATCGTGGCCAACGACGTCAACCGGCCCGATTCCGGGTTTCAGGCGGACACCAACGAAGTCACCCTCATTCCCCGGGAAGGCCGGGCGGTGCCCCTGCCGCTCCTCAGCAAGGAGGAGGTGGCGGCCAAGATTTTGGACCTGGTGGCCGACCTGCTGGCCGCCCGGGACCGGGGCCTGACGAAAAATGCCTGAAGACCCGGTTCAAGAATTGCGGGAGTTGGTGGACAGCCTGTCGGACTGGCTGCGCTATCAGCGGCGCCTGGGATGGCGGGGGTTGCCGGCGGGGATGGCCGCGCCGCCGGAAGAGGCGGCGCCACCGGACGAACGACCCTCACTGGAGGAAATTCGGGCCGAGATGGGAGACTGCCGGCGCTGCAAGCTTTATACAGGCCGCACCCACCTGGTGTTCGGGGAAGGCGCGCCCGATGCCCGGCTGATGTTCGTGGGCGAGGCCCCGGGGGCCGAAGAGGACCAGCAGGGCTTACCCTTCGTGGGCGCCGCCGGCCAGCTCTTGAACAATATGCTCAACAAGCTGGGTTTGCGCCGGGAAGAGGTTTACATCGCCAACGTCATCAAGAGCCGCCCCCCGGGCAATCGGGACCCCGAGGCCGATGAGATTGCCGCCTGTCTGCCCTTCCTGGAAAAGCAGATTCAGGCCATCCGGCCCCGGGTGATCGTGATTCTAGGGCGGATCGCGGCCCACGCCTTACTTAACACCAAGGAGCCCCTGACCCGCCTGCGGGGCCATTGGCAACGCTACCGGGACATCCGGGTGATGCCCACGTTCCACCCCTCCTATCTCCTTAGGGCCCCCCAGGAGCGCAAGAAGACCTGGGCCGACATGCAGGAGGTGATGGAGTATCTGGCTGGCCATGAAAAGGATTAAGCTGCTCATCCCGGTGGTGTTGTGGCTGCTGGTGGGCGTGGCGGCCGCGGCCACCGCGCCCCGGGCGATTTATGTGATGCGGGCGGTGGGCTCCGTCAATCCGGGCCTGGCGGAGTTCATCGGGGACTCCATCCGCCTGGCGGAACACGAAAACGCCGAAGCCCTGGTGATTGAGCTGGACACTCCCGGCGGCCTGGAAACCTCCATGCGGCAGATCGTCCAGGCCATCAGCAATGCCAGGGTCCCGGTGGTCGTCTATGTTTATCCCCGGGGGGCCCGGGCCGCCTCCGCCGGGGTCTTTGTCACCATGGCGGCGAATGTGGCCGCCATGGCCCCGGGCACCAACATCGGCGCCGCCCACCCCGTCTCCGTGGGCATGGGCAAGATCGATAAAACCATGGAGAAGAAGCTGGTCAACGACATGGTGGCCTCGGGGCGGGCCCTGGCCACGGAACGGGGCCGCAACGCCGACTGGATGGAAAAAGCCATTCGCCAAAGCGTCTCCATCCCGGCCAGCGAGGCCCTGAAGCTCAAAGTCGTCGATCTGATGGCCGACAATCTGGAAGACCTGCTGACCAAAATCAACGGCCGCAAAGTGGAAGTGGGGGGCAAGCAACTGGTTCTCCACACCGCCGGGGTGCCCATCCGGGAAATTCCCGAGGGGGTGCGCACCCGGATGTTAAAATACATCGCCGACCCCAACGTCGCCTTTATCCTGATGATGATCGGCCTGGCCGGCATCTACTTCGAGTTCGCCCATCCCGGGGTGGTGCTCCCCGGGGTCATCGGCGCCATTTGCCTGCTGCTGGCCTTTTTCGCCTTTCAGACCCTGCCCATCAATTATATCGGTATCCTGTTGATCTTATTGGCCTTTATTTTCTTTATCCTGGAATTCAAAATCGCCAGCTACGGCCTCCTGTCACTGGCCGGGTTGGTGTCGCTGTTTCTAGGGGCAATGATGTTGTTTCGGGGAGGTGAAGGAGGCGTGGATATCTCCTGGAGTGTCCTGATTCCCACGGTGGCCGTCGTCTCCCTGTTTTTCATGGTGGTGGCCGGCATCGTCTTTCGCAGCCATCTCAGGCGCTCCATGACCGGCGCCGCCGGCATGGTGGGGGAGAGGGGCGTGGCCTATACCGCCCTGAGCCCGGAGGGAAAGGTCTTCGTCCACGGCGAGTACTGGCAGGCCGTGAGCGACGAGCCCATCGCCAAAGGGGAAGCGGTGGAAGTGGTGCAGGTGGTTGATCTGAAGCTCCGGGTGCGCCGGGCGCAATAAAAGGAGGCAGCATGAGCATGTTCCAGTATATTTCCGGTCCTGTTCTCGTGGTAATCATCATTGCGGTGTTCTTCCTGATGAGCGCCATCAAAATCCTCAACGAATACGAACGGGGGGTGATCTTCCGGTTGGGCCGCGCCCTGGATTGGGCCAAAGGTCCGGGGCTGATCATCCTCATTCCCATTGTGGACAAGATGGTCAAGGTCAACATGCAGTTGGTGACCTTTGACGTCCCCTCCCAGGACGTCATTACCAGGGATAACGTATCGGTCAAAGTAGATGCAGTGGTTTACTTTCGGGTGGTCGAACCGCTAAAGGCCGTGATCGAAGTACAGAATTACCTCACCGCCACCCAACGACTATCCCAAACCACCTTACGGAGCGTCTGCGGCCAGATGGAATTGGACGATTTGCTGGCCGAACGGGAGAAGGTCAACGCCCAACTGGCAGAGATCCTGGATCATCAAACCGAACCTTGGGGCATCAAGGTGACCCTGGTGGAGGTGCGTTCCATCGATCTGCCCATCGAGATGCAGCGGGCTATTGCCAAGCAGGCCGAGGCGGAGCGGGAACGGCGGGCCAAGGTGATCAACGCTGAGGGCGAATTTCAGGCCGCCGCTAAAATGGCCGAGGCCGCCCATGTCCTGGCCACGGAGCCCATGTCCCTGCAACTCCGCTATCTCCAGACTTTGAGGGAAATCGCCGCGGAGAAGAACTCCACCACCCTGTTTCCCATCCCCATCGATCTGGTCAAGCCTTTCCTGAAGATCGCGCAACACCTGGAGAAGGAGGAGGAGGGCAAGGGGTAAGTGAGTCGGCCCCCCAGGTTCGTTCCGGGTAAAGCCGGTGCCCCGGGTGGCCATTTTGGGGTTGAGGAATCGGGGCAAAGTCGGTAAATTTAATAAGTTTCGCCAGCAGGACAGTTGAGTTTGTAGGGCCACGGCGTGCCGGGCCCTTGAAGGGATAAATCAGAAACCCGGAGAGGCATTATGGCCAAAAAGGAACGCAAAGAGAAAAAGGAAAAACCCCTGGACAAGATGACCGCCACCGAACTGCGCAAGTATGCCCTGGATATGGGAGAGATCAGCGGCGTCCACGGCATGAACAAAGAGGAGCTGTTGAGCGCTATCAAGAAGGTGAAGGGTATCAAGGATGAGGGCAAGTCCGCCGAACAGGTCAGCATGCGGGACCTGAAGGAAAAAGCCGCGGCGATGCGGGCCCAGAAGCTGGCGGCCATCGCCGCCGGGGAGCCCCGGAAGAAGGTGGACATCCTGCGGCGGCAGGCCAACCGCCTGAAGAAACGGACCCGGAAGGTCGCCTGAACAGGGCCGCGCAGGCATTACCTCTGCCCGGCCGGAACCGGCCGGGTGGAGGCAGGGCAAGATCTCGGGAGTCCAGGGGGCGCCATCTCCCTGGACTCATTTTTTTTCAGTGGTTTCGCCGACGTATACCCTCAGGGGGAAATGGTGCCGGCATGTTTAATATACTAAACATACAGTTTCCCAAATGATACAAACTTTTCCCATCTGACCGCAATCCCTGTTTCTGCCGATATTTTCCGTTATAGCCCAAAGAATTATCAGAATTCTTGGCTGTCTCTATTCAGTAATCATTATCCAAGAGTCTACTTTTATGTTCACATGTCTATACATATCCCGGGAGGAGTTGGTAGGCAATTGGTAAAACGATTGATTTTATTAATTAAAAAAGAATTGGCATTTAAGTTGCATGTTTTAGGGCAAAGCCTGGGTAATTTATCTAAAGGCCATTCCCCAGAGAGGGGGGCCGAAAGCTTGGAGAGGATGGCATGTCTGGGAAAACTAAGCTCATAACCTTACTCATCTTTATCATGAGCCTGGTATTTTTGGCCCCCGGGGGCGCCGCCGCCTATACCGAGACGCTCACGGACACCACCTTAGTGCTGCCTTATCGCTGGACGTCGCCATCCACTTACCCGGGTTGGACCACCTGGACAGACATCATCGGGAACGAAACCGTTAGCACCGGCAATGAGTGGGACATTAAACAGGCGAAGGTTACCTGGTCGGGGACCAACTTGGAACTGCAGATTTACACCAACTATCCCCAGGCGGGGATTACGACCAACGGGGTGAATGCGGGCCAGGCCGATATCGCCTTGGGCCATAATGGGGTCTTTGATGTCGGCGTTAAGATGAGCGGTGCTGACCTGGGCAAGATTTACACCGTATCAGCTTGGAACAGCCCTCAGAGCAGTGCATATCCTTGGACCAACGGCAATTGGATTTACGGCGGCCTCTATGACCAGGCCAGTCCCCAGACTCCGGATGTGCAGATCGCCTCGGGCATTAACAACTTGGGCACCGCCACGGTGAACTGGGTTGCCCTGACCGGCGACATCACGGCATATCGGATTGACGTAATCTTCCCGGAAGGCTTTAATACTTCCGGCGCCTGGAACAGCTTCAACTTTGAGGTGGGCAGCGGCACCTGCGGCAATGAGGTGATGGCCGGCACCGCCCAAACCCCGGTCCCGGCCAGCATGCTGCTCCTGGGCACTGGCCTGGTGGGGTTGGTGGCCCTGAAATGGCGCCGCAAGCAAGAATCCTAGACTCCGGTCCCCTCCCAGGGAAATGAGTGCACCCGGCCCCGGTCTTGAGAGAGCCCCGGTCTCTCTCAAGACCGGGGCTTTTTTATGCCCGGCCGGGATCGGCGGAGGCCAACCCTGCGGTGAAGTATAGTCTTTGAAAGAGGGGGAGGCGTTTTAAGGCGCGAGCCTCCCAAATAAATAAAAGGCAGGGCCGGTGACGGCCCTGCCTTAAGTTTGCCGGAGTGGCTAATTTTCACAAGCCCGGGAAGATCTTCACCGCGTTCATGGCCAGGTTGTAGAGGCCGCCCGGAAAGATGCCGATGGCCAGCACCCCGGCGGCGGTGAGGGCCACCACCGCGGTCTGGGCCGGGGAGAAGGCCACCGGGCCCAGGTCCGCCTCCGCCGGCTTCATGTACATGAGCACGGTGATGCGCAGATAGTAGAACACCGACACCAGGGAGTTCATGACGCCGATGATGGCCAGCCAGATGTAGCCAGCCTGGACCGCGGCGGAGAAGATGTAGAACTTGCCCACGAAGCCGGCGGTGGGGGGAATCCCCGCCAGGGCGAACATGAACACGGCCATGGCGGCGGCCAGGACCGGGTGCTGGGCCCCCAGGCCGGAGTAGTCATAGATGTTCAGGTAGCTGTCTTTTTTGCGCCCCACCAAAATCACTACCCCGAAGGCCCCCAGGTTCATCAGGGTGTAGGCCAGCAGGTAGTAAAGCAGGCTCATGGCCCCCAATTGGTTGGCGGCCACCAGGGCCACCAGGAGATAGCCGGCGTGGGCGATGGAGGAGTAAGCCAACATGCGTTTGATGTTGGTCTGGGCGATGGCGGCGATGTTCCCGATGGTCATGGTGGCCACGGCCAGGACCCACAGGAGCATGTTCCAGTCCACCTTCAGGGCCGGGAAGGCCAGGAAGAAAACCCGGGCGAAGGCGGCGAAGGCGGCGGCCTTGACCGCCACGGCCATAAACGCGGTCACCGAAGTGGGGGCGCCCTCATAGACGTCCGGGGTCCACATGTGGAAGGGGGCGGAGGCCACCTTGAAGCCGAAGCCGACGATCAACAGGCCCATGGCCAGGAGAATTAAAGGCTGCATGGCCGGGTCGGCCCCCAGGCGCTGGGGCAGGTCGTTGAGAAACAGGGTGCCGCCGGCGGCGCCGTAGAGCATGGCCATGCCGAAGAGCAGGAAGGCGCTGGAAAAAGAGCCGAGGATGAGGTACTTCAGGGAGGCCTCGTTGGAGCGCACATCCTCCCGGAAGAGCCCCGCCAGGACGTAAATGGCAATGGACATGACCTCCAGGCCCAAAAAGATCATAATCAGGTGGGCTCCCGCGGCCATGAGCATCATGCCCAGGGTGGCGAAGAGCACCAGGGCGTAATACTCGCCCAGGTTCTTGCCGTAATCTTCCAGGTAAGCCCGGGAAATCAGCACCGTCAGCGCCGCGCCCAGGATGAAGATCAGGTAGAAGAAGAAGGCGTAGTTATCCAGGTAAACCATGCCGGCGAAATCGGTGCCGCTTCGGCCCCAGAGGCCGATGGTCTGGAGCGCCGCCACCGCCAAACCCGCCAGGGCGAGCCAGGAGAAACACACTTTCCGTCCTTTGGGGGAGAGGGCATCCAGCACCAAGATGAGGATGGCGGTCACCGTCAGGGTGAGCCACGGCCCGATGCTGCTCAGATGGAAGCCGGGTATGGTGCAGGTCATCTCGCCTCCCCCTTACATACGTGGGATAGGGAAACCTGCGTGGACTTGGCCTTTTCCATCATGGCCAGGAAGTTCTCCGTTGACGCCTTGGTCTTGTCTAAGAAGGTGTCGGGATAGACCCCGATCCAGACGATAAAGAGGATCAGGGGGGCGAAGATGGCGATCTCCCGCCAGGACAGGTCTTTGAGGTCCTGGTTCTTTTCGTTGGTCACCTTGCCGAACATCACCCGCTGGAACATCCACAGCATGTAACAGGCGGCGAAGATCACGCCGGTGGCGGCCAGGACCGCGTAGAGTTTGTTGACCTTAAAAGTCCCCAGGAGGATGAGGAACTCGCCCACGAAGCCGTTCAGCCCGGGCAGCCCGATGGAGGACAGGGACACGATCATGAAAATGGCGGCATAGATGGGCATGGGGGTGCTCAAACCGCCGAAATCGGCGATCATCCGGGTGTGGCGCCGCTCGTAGATCATCCCGACAATCAAAAACAGGGCCCCGGTGGAGAGCCCGTGGTTGATCATCTGGATGATGCCGCCCTGGACCCCCGGCATGGTGAAGGTAAACAGACCCAGCATGACGAAACCCAGATGGCTCACGGAGGAAAAAGCGATGAGGCGCTTCAGGTCTGTTTGCATCATGGAGACCAGGGCGCCGTAAATGATGCCGATGAGGGCCAGGATGGAAAACAGGGGCACGAAGAAATGGGCCGCCTGGGGAAAGAGCGGCATGTTGAACCGCAGGAAGCCGTAAGTCCCCATCTTCAGGAGCACCGCCGCCAGGATGACCGAACCCACGGTGGGGGCCTCGGTGTGGGCGTCCGGCAGCCAGGTGTGGAAGGGGAACATGGGCACCTTGATGGCAAAGGCCAGGCCGAAGGCCAGAAACATCCAGAACTGCATGTTGAAGGGGATGGCCAGGCCGTACATCTTTATTAGATCAAAGGTGTAAGTCCCCGTGGTCTTGCCGTAATGGAAGTAGAGGACCAAAATGGCCACCAGCATCAGCAGGGAGCCGAACATGGTAAACAGGAAAAACTTGATGGCGGCGTAGACCCGGCGGGCCGGATTACCCCAGACGCCGATGAGGAGGTACATGGGGATGAGCATCACTTCCCAGAAGACATAGAACAGGAAAAGGTCCAGAGAAACGAAGACGCCGATCATGCCGCTCATCAGAAACAGCAGGCAGACCATGAATTCCTTGACCCGGTGCTGGATGTCTTCCCAGGTGGCCAGCACGCAGATGGGGGTCAGGAAGGTGGTGAGCATGATGAGCAAGAGCGAAAAGCCGTCCACCCCCACGTAGTAACTGATGCCGTAGGTCGGCAGCCATTCCCGCCGCTCCACGAATTGCATGGCCGCGGTCTGGCTGTTGAAGTTAAACCAGAGGGGCAGGGAAAAGAGGAACTCCAACAAGGAGATGGCCAGGGTGGCGATCTTCAAGACCTTGTGGCGCTTCCGGTCGAGGATAACCAGAACCCCGATCCCCACGACGGGGAGGAAGATCAGTATGGAGAGGATGGGTAGTTGCATTGAGCCCCCCCTAACGCCCGATAAGATAGCCGGTGATGAGCACCACGCCGATGAGGATGGCCAGGGCATAGTTTTGCACAAACCCGGTCTCCAGCTTCCGGAGGTGGCTGCTCAGCCAACCGATGGTGGTGGCGCTGCCGTTGACCGCCCCGTCCACCACGTTCTCGTCCACGCCGTGCCACAGGAAGTCGGAGCCGTTCTTGATGGGCTCCACCACCGTGGCGTCATAAATTTCGTCCACATAGTACTTGTGAAAAACCAGGTCATAGATGACCGGGATCTT
>Ga0172371_10014124_pt1 | contig 10318 bp, 12 predicted proteins | sample Lak12m_FD_114543 | JGI IMG/M metagenome (GOLD analysis project Ga0172371, IMG submission 114543) | Freshwater microbial communities from Kabuno Bay, South-Kivu, Congo - kab_022012_12m | ecosystem: Environmental > Aquatic > Freshwater > Lake | place: Democratic Republic of the Congo: South-Kivu... | reverse complement strand
CCGAATCCGAACCTGCCGGAGCCGGTGGCGCTGTCGGCGAGCACGCTGACGGCGGTGGTGGATTATGTGGCGGCGGGGCTGGCGCGGGAGCCGGTGATCGTGCGGGTGTGCAGCCCGACGCGCGTGGTGGTGGAGGCGCCGGACGTGGGCGAGCAGCGGCAGCAGTTCATTTACCTGCAGAGCGAGCCGAACCTGCCGCTGATCGGCCTGGGGCAGATGATGCCGATGCTGAATTTTCACATTCAGCTGATGACGTGTTTCGCGCCGTCGCCAGCGCGGGACGCGCTGCGGGACTTCTGCGGTCCGCTGCAGGCGTGTCAACTGGTGCAGCTGAACGACAACGGGGTGACGCAGGAGATGGTGACGAGCAAGGGGGTGACGCGGCAGGCGCCGGCGGAGGCGGTGCAGCCGTTCTGGTCGCTGGCGCCGTACCGGACCTTCGCGGAGATCGAGCAGCCGGAGAGCCTTTTCCTGTTGCGGCTGGAGGGGAAAAAGGACGGGGATGGCCTGGTTCCGATGGTGGCGCTGCACGAGGCGGACGGAGGCGCGTGGCGGGCGCGCGCGGTGTGCGCGATTGGGGATTGGCTGCGCGGTGAGCTGCCGGAGGGGACGGTGGTGATAGCGTAGGGGTTAGGTGTTAGTGATTAGGGTTAGGGGTGGCCGGGGAGGGGCGGCCATCCCTGGAAAGCGGGGGCGTGATGAGTGAGAATAGCGGGATTGAGTGGCTGCGGGGCGGTTCGACGTGGAACGTGCTGGGGGGATGTACGGCGTGTTCGCCGGGGTGCGCGAACTGCTACGCGGAGCGGATGACGCACCGGCTGGGGCAGAACCCGGCGACGCCGCGGTATGCGGGGCTGACGGACGCGCGGGGGCGGTGGACGGGGGAAATCCGGCTCTTCCCGGAGAAGCTGGACGTGCCGCTGCGGTGGAAGCGGCCACGGCTGGTGTTCGTGCAGAGCATGGGGGATCTGTTTCACGAGGCGGTTCCGTTTGAATTCATCGATAAGGTGATGGATACGATATGGCATACGCCCGAACCGAAACATACCTACCTGTTGTTGACGAAACGCGCGAGCCGTGCATACCAGTATTTTAACAATCATAGATACCTGCTCGATATCAAAGGATCGTTTCCTCACCTCTGGCTCGGTATCACCGTCTGCAACCAGGCGGAGGCAGACCAGAAGATACCGCTGCTGCTGGAGTTGCCGGCGGCGGTGAGGTGGGTTAGCGTGGAGCCGATGCTGGGGGCGGTGGATCTGGGCGCGGCAGTTGGACGCAAACACGGCGCAGCGTATCACGATACGAACGGGCCCTGCACCTGTGATAGAGACAAAAGGCTGGATTGGGTAGTGTGCGGCGGCGAGACGGGGCCGGGGGCGCGGCCAATGCACCCGGATTGGGCGCGGGGGCTGCGGGATCAGTGCGCGGCGGCGGGGGCGCCGTTTTTTCTAAAATCTTTAGGGGAATGGGGTCCAGGGGCGCGGGAGTGGCATGTCGATGATATGTGGATGGAGCGCATCGGCAAGCGGCGCGCGGGGCGGCTGCTGGACGGGCAGGAGTGGTTGCAGATGCCGGGGGGATAGGTATGGCGGCGGTGATGGGGTTGCGGCGGAGCGCGTGGATGGAGGGGCCGGTATTTCGGCGGCGGGATGGCTCGGCGTTTTACGTGCGGGAGTCGCGGTTGAGCGTGGGCACGGGGGTGATCGTGCGGCACGCGGCGGGGCAGGAGGAGGTGTTGATGGGGGCGGAATACGGGCTGAGCGTGGCGGAGGCGGCGGCGAACCTGCGGGAATTGGCGCGGGCGAACGGGTGGGTTGAGGTTAATAAACCGGAGTAAGGTTGGTGGTGCTGGAAGGCGCTGCATCACGCCGCCGGAGCGCATCCCGGCGGCGGGCTGGAGAATCTTCCGGTGGGAGGCGATATGCGGCGGTTGATATATCTGGCGAGTCCTTACAGCGATCCGGACGCGGCGGTGCGGGAGGAGCGGTTTCGGGCGGCGTGCCGGGCGGCGGGGGTGCTTATCGGGCGGGGAATTCCAGTGTTTTCGCCAGTGGCGCACAGCCATCCGGTGGCGGAGCACGGGGGGATCGATCCGCTGTCGGAGGTATGGTACGCGGCGGACCAGCCGCTGCTGGAGGCGTGCACGGAGTTGATCGTGCTGGCGCTGCCGGGCTGGGGGGAGAGCCGGGGGGTTCGGGCAGAGGCGGAGTGGATGCTGCGGGCGGGGCGGCGGGTGTGTTTTGTGACCGAGGACAGGCTGGCGGGGTGGGAGCCGGAGGGGTTGGAGTGAGGTATGCATCGGTGTGCGCGGGGATAGAGGCGGCTTCGGCGGCGTGGGAGCCGGAGGGGTTGGGATATGAATGACCGGACACATATGACCGAGGCGTTGGTGGATGAATCGGGGACGGGGAGCACGCGGTCGGTGATGGAAGAGCGGTACGATCTGGTCGCGCCGGAGGGGTTGCGGCGGCTGGCGTTGCGGTATGCGCTGGGGGCGGCGAAGCATGGGGCGCGGAACTGGGAGCGCGGGCAGAAGGCGTCGGTGGTGATCAACCATATGCTCAAGCACCTGATGTGCTACCTGGCGGGCAACCGCGACGACGATCACCTGGCGGCGGTGGCATGGGGCGCCTTCGCGTTGATGCATTTCGAGGCGCACCGACCGGAGATGCTGGATACGCCGAAGCGGGGTGCAGGCGCGGGATGACATGACATTATCAGGGGCAAGTGAGGCATTATTTTTTTTATTTTCGCTAACTCTGGAGTGCTGGCGTGCGGTATTCGTCGACGGAAAATTCGCTGCTGAACAATCTTGAGTTCCTCGCATTGTCGCATGAGGAGCAGCTTTTGTATTTCCATTTGCGCGGATCGCCGGATCAAACGGCGCTGGGCTGCTTCATTTTTTGGTCGGCAATGTACGCGCAGAAGCTGCGATTTAGCCAAAAAAACATTGAAAAAATGGCGGGGAAATTGCACGAGGCGGGGTTCATCGTGTTCGATGCGGAGACGCTGCTGGTGTATTTCCCGGGGTATTACAACGCGAACAAATTGGGCAACAAGGACGCTTGCGAGGCGGCGATGCGGCGGCTGGAGGAATACCCACGGAGCGAGATTTTCCTGCTGATGGCGCGGGAATTAGCCTCAATCCGGGTGAAGCCGACGTACCAGGCGGAGCACGACGCGGTGGTGCGAGCGATGTGCGTGAAGGCCGGGCAGTGGCTGCCGGGATGGGGGCCGGTGAGCGGCGGATTGTTCGGCGCCGGCAAACCGTCAGAGGATACCTCAGAGGGACCGTCAGAGGGGGGGTTAGAGGGTAGGCCGGAGGATAGGTCAGAGGATACCTCGCGGGGGAGGGTAGGAGGGGGCGTCAGTGGTCGTACCGTACCCGTACCCGTGTCCGTACCCGCACCCGTACCCGCAGGAGGGCGCGCGCGCGAGAATGACGCAGCGCGGGACAATCCGCCGGATAGCGCGGCGAGACGCTGGCCACTACTGCAGCGATTCGCGGGTGAGGTGGCAAAATACACGAGCCGGCCATTGTGCGATGAGCTGGCGGGGGCGCAGTGCACGGCGGCGGAGGGGAACCTGCAGGACCTGGCGGAGCTGGCGCGGTCGCTGGGGGAGGATGACGTGGGGGAGATGATGCTGCGGCTGCGCAGGCCGCAGACGGTGGGGGAACTGAAATCTGCGAGCGTACCGGCGATCATCGTGGGCAAGGCGGCGGGGTGGGCAGTGCGGGACTGGCGAGAGCGACAGGGGGCGGCGCAACATGGCGGGACAGACCGGAGAGAAGAGAGGCTTTTACGCAGAGCCGGGGCTGCGGGTGATCGGGCGGATGCTGGCGAGCCGGAAGGCGGAGGAAGTGCGGGTGGTGAGCCAGGTTAGCGAGTGCCCGAGGCCGGGTTTTGAGCGGGAGCTGCGGTTCTGCCCGATATGCCGGGAGCAGGGGGGGCGGCTGTTCCTGACTGACTTCCGGGCGGGCGTCCGGTATGAGTTCGACACGCGGCAGTGCATGGCGCGGGTGGATGAGCCGGGGCCGGATCTGCGGGCGGCGAGCGGGCTGACGGAGCGGGAGGCGGCGTGCCGGCTGGCGCCGGTAGACCGGTGGAACCGGGAGGCGTATGGGCGGTTGGCGGGGTGGCAGCCGGGGGAGCGCGGGGTGTACTTGTTGGGGAGGCCGTGCCCGGAGGAGGACAACCCGCACGGGAACGGGACGGGGAAGACGTGGGGGCTGTGCGCGCTGGTAGCGCGGCTGTGCTCGGAGGGCATTGGGGCGGTGTTCACCACGACGGGGGAGTTGCTGGACGGGATGCGGGCGGCGTATGGCCAGGAGGGGCGGGCGGAGGCGCTGATGCGGCGGTGGTGCGAGGCGCCGGCGTTGTGCCTAGACGGGCTGGGGCAGGAGAGCATTCGGCGGGATTCGGAGTGGGGAGCGGCGACGCTGTATGCGGTGATCGACCGGCGCGTGCGTGCCGGGCGGGCGGTGTTCGTGAGCAGCCGGCTGCGGTTGCCGGGGGACGTGGAGCGGCGGTATGGACCGGAATACGGCCCGGACATCGCGAGCCGGCTGGTTGGGGCTTGTGATGTGATGCCGTTGAGCGGACCGGATCGGCGGTATGGAGGCCGGTGATAACCGCGGGTCCTTCCAGGAGGCCGAAGCCCGCGGGTGGAACAACCTGCAAAATGTGGCGTGAATGGGGGGCGGGGAGGGGTACGCGATACGCAATATTCGGGGGACGGGTGGACGGGTACGCGGGGATACGCAATTTTTCGGGGGGTTTGGTGGCAGATACGCAGGCGCAATTATTCGAGGGGGGGGCGACGACGATCAGCTACCGGCAGTTCGCCAATATGGTGAGCGCGTCGGAGGGGCTGGTGCGGAAGTATCTGCGGGAGGGGAAGCTGTCGGCGGATTGCGTGGTGATGTTGCGGAACGGGCGGCCGGCGCTGGATGAGGAGAAGGCGTTGCGGCAGTGGCAGGAGCTGAAGGGTGAGGTTTCGATCCAGGCGGCGGCGCCGGAGGGGGAGGCGGGGGAGCTGAACCGGGCGCGGGAGGAGACGCTGCTGACGATGGCGCGGCGGCGTGAGGTAGAGCTGCGGTTGATGGAGGCGGAGGGTCACCTGCACCACGCGGATGACGTGCGGGTGGTGATGAACGATATGACGGCGCGGGTGAAGAGCCGGTTACGGTCGATACCGGCGAAGCTGGCGCCGATGCTGGCGGCGGAGAGTGACGCGGCGCGGGTGCAGCAGCTGCTGACGCGCGAGGTAAATGAGGCGTTGCAGGAGTTGAGCGAGTATGATGCCAAGGTCATTAAGCGAGCGAGCAGACGGCGGCGGGTGGCTACCGAGCCGGCGGGAGAGTAAGCGTCGGACGGCGCTGCTGTTCGGGCAGATTGCGCGCGGTTTAGCGCCGCCGCCGGAGGTGACGGTTTCGGAGTGGGCGGAGGCGGAGCGGGTGCTGTCGCCGGAGAGCTGCCCGGAGCCGGGGAAGTTTTACAACAGCCGCACGCCGTTCGCGGCGGAGATCATGGATGCGTTTTCGGACCCGGCGGTGGAGCGGGTGGTAATGATGACGAGCGCGCAGGTGGCGAAGACGACGATCATCGAGAACGTGATCGGTTATTTCATGCATTATGACCCATGCCCGATCATGGTGGTGCAGCCGACGGACGACATGCTGAAGTCTTTTTCGGAGGAGCGGTTCGCGCCGATGATCCGGGACACGCCGGCGCTGACGCCGCTGATCAAGGACGCGAAGGCGAAGGGATCGGGCAACAGGATTTCGAGCAAGATGTTCCCGGGCGGGCACATCGCGATGGTGAGCGCGAAGTCGAGTCCCCAGCTGCAGAGCCGCCCGCGGCGGGTGGTGCTGTTTGACGAGGTGGACAGGTATGACGTGGGGGACCCGATAGGGCACGGGACGATGCGGACGGCGCGGTTCTGGAATCGGAAGATCGGGATGTTCAGCACACCAGGTGAGCGGGACGGTTCGAAGATCCTGCGGGCGTATGAGCAGGGGACGATGGAGGAGTGGCAGCTACCATGCCCGGCGTGCGGGGAGTATCAGCCGCTGCAGTTCGGGGACCAGTTCGACCGGTCGAACGCGCGGTATACGTGCCGGGGGTGCGGGGCGCAGGGGGGGGAGTTCGCGTGGAAGGGTGGAACGGGCCGGTGGGTGGCGGGGCGGCCGTTGGCGGAGACGAACCGGACGCGGAGCTTCAGCCTGAACGCGCTGGCGGCGCCGGGGCTGCACTGGTCGGAGATAGTGCAGCGGGAGCGGGCGGCGGAACGGGCGCGCGACGAGGGGGACGTGGAGACGTGGAAGAACTTCGTGACGCAGCTACGGGGGGAGGCGTATGAGGAACGGGGCGATACCATTGACCGTCCGGAGGATTTCGAGAAGCACCGGCGCCGGTATAACTGCGATGTGCCGGCGGGGGTGCTGATATTGACGATGGCGGCGGACACGCAGGACAACCGGGTGGAGGTGGAGGTGTGCGGCTGGGGGGAGGGTTACCGGTGCTGGGGGATTCAGTATGTGATTATCCACGGGACGATGGATCAGCCGGAAACAACCGCGCAGTTGGATGCGTTGCTGAATACGACGTGGATGCGGGAGGATGGGGCGAAGATGGCGATCGCGCGGAGCGTGCAGGATTCTGGCGGCCACTACGTCGATCATGTTTACGATTATACGCGGGCGCGGACGGGGCGGGGGGTGTATGCGATTAAGGGGGGGAGCAATCCGGTGGATCCGCTGGTGGGGCGCGAGTCGATGGTGGACCGGAAGGGGAAGAAGACTCCGCTTTTTACGCTGGGGGTGAACGTGGGGAAGGATATGGTTTTCAACCGAATGCAGGTGACGCACGAGGGGCCGGGTTATTGTTACTGGCCGGTGGAGGAGTTCATGGCGGACGGGGAGACGCCGCGGGGGTATGACCGGGAGTATTTTTACCAGTTGACGAGTGAGAAGCGGGTGCGGCGGGTGCGGGAGGGCCGCGCGGTGATGGTGTGGGTAGAGAAGAGCCAGGGCCGGCATAACGAGGCATGGGATATCCGGGTTTACAACCAGGCGGCGATATTGATAGCTGGGGGTGATGCGTTGCTGCAGTCACTGGGGCGTGGGCAGGCTGGAAGCCTGCGATCCCAGGGGCGGCGGCGGCGGGGATTTCGGGTGGTGTCGGGGGGGGTGAGATGAGTATTTATGCGGCGGAGTTTATGCGACAGATTAACCCATATCGAGACGGCGAGGCGAGGGTGCGCCGGAAGGGCAAGTATCGACTGATCAATTTTGTCCGTCCGAATATCTGGCCGTTCGGCTACACCATAGAGCAGTCATTCGGCGTCTATCGCTGGATGGTGGAGACGGCTGATAACTATCCCGACGCGCGGCGATGCGGGAGGAATGCGCTGGAGCCGGTGCTGTCCTGTGTGTCGCGGCTGCCGTCCGATGTCGCGCCCATCACCAGCCTGCGGGGCCTGGAGGAACGATTTCGGTGGGCGATGTTCGCGGTATACGGGCTGATGGGCACACTCGAGCGCTGGCGCGCGGAATACGGCATCAGGGTAGAGGGCGTGCACTGGATTCGGTTTCCACACTATGAACCGTTCAACGGGCCGAGCAGTGAGAGGGATTTCGGAGAAATGCTTACGGCGATGTTCACCGATCGGCAGCGGCTGACTGTGCAACTCAATGAATGCCATGATGGCGCCCGCGAGAATTACGGGGTGCATCTCCACCTGGGAAAGTCGTTCACGAACTGTGAAGGGAAGTTTTTCTATTCCGGCTGGAGATTCGATCTTTCGTACGGTTACAAAGGCTCGGTATGGGAACACACCCTGGCCCGCGAGGAGCAGGGTGAGCCGTTCTGGGATGTGGCGCAACGGGCATATGACGCGCTGCGGAAATTAGAGGCATGAGATGGACTATAGCGTTATCGAGGAGTGCAGGCGGCTGGTGAATTTGGGGCCGTGGCTGGAGCGGTGCGAGGGGGCGGGGGTGGCTTTTATTCCGGCGACCTTCAGCGAGGCGTTTCGGGCGGAGGAGATTCACCGGGCTTGTGCGATTATCGAGAGCGGGGATGCGTTGACGGCGGAGCATGCGCCGGGGCTGGTGGGGGCGTTCTGGTGGCTGGAGGGTCAAATGGAGGATGCTGTTCGCGCGGGGCGGCGGATGGTGGCGCGGTGGGAGTGCTGCATGCCGGAGCGGATGAAGTGGATGATGGGGCGGGGGATGCGGTGGGATGAGCAGATGCGGAATTTGCTGACGCTGGATGACCCTCGCCTGGAGGACTGCATCGCGAGTGAGGAGCTGCGTATCTGCGTGCGCCCGTGGGTGGAGGCGCGGCGGGAGGGGGGTTACCCGGTGGAGTTCCGGGTGTTTTACGGGACGAACGGGCTGCAGGGGGTGAGCAGTTATTATCCACAGCGGGCGCTGGCGCATGACGCGGTGAATGAGATGCTGGCGGACATGTGCGTGCTGCGGGCGGATTTGTTTTTCGGGCGGGAGCGTTTTCCGGTGGGTTTCACGGCGGATTTCCTGGTGGATGAGAATTTCGAGGTGTGGTTTCTGGAGGGGGGTCCGCCGCATATCAAGGGTTGCCCGGTGAGCGCGCATCCGTGCTGTTTTGAGGAGGGGGAGGTCAGGGGGGTGGCGCTGAGTTCGAGGTGAGTAGCTGAGGCGTTATTAACGGAACCGAGGCAGGCTGGAAGCCTGCGATCCCAGTGGTGAGTCGCGCGTCCCGATAGATCAGGACGCGCTCCAGTAATAATTACGGCAGGGGGAGATGATGCGGTTACAGTTGAGTGATGAGATGGGGATGGTGCTGGCGGGTTATTACAGGATGTTGGACGAGTGGGAGCGGAAAGAGATGGCGCGGCAGCGGACGGAGGGGGACATTGGGGAGATGCGGGGGCTGCTGTATGGCGAGGCGTTGATTCCGAGCCAGGGGGTGGCGCGGCTGGGGGGGAACCGTGGGCGGTCGGTGAGCAGGCCGACGGAGCGGGCGGCGGAGCGGTATGGTGATGAGGTGGAGCGTTATACGGAGCGGCTGCGGAAGAAGCAGGCTTTGCTGCTGCAGCTGACGGCGGAGATGCAGGACCTGGCGGAGGGGATGGCGCCGGTGCGTGATGCGCTGGGGCGGCTGGGGTTGGGGGCGGTGATACTGGAGCGGGTGTACCGGTATGACCAGAGTTATGAGCGGATCGCGCGGGAGGTGGAATGGGGGGATGGTGAGGCGCGGACGGGGAAGACGGTGAAGAACCACTGCTGCACGGCGAAGGTGGAATTGGCGCGGTGGCTGGCGGGGGTTGATTTAAGAGGGGTGCGGAATTATTGAAGGGGGACGGCACACGCGGCGCGGCGGTGGTGTGTTGATAGTGAGGCTTCCCAGGGGCGTTGCCCCTGGCTATGGTATTTGGGATTGGGCGGCCAGGTGATTTCCAGAAAATTTCCATAAATTCCGAGAAAATTTCCAGAAATCTTCCAATGTTCTTCGAATTGGTAAGGGGGAGTTGTGGTAGGGTGATTATGGTGGCGAGGTGTCCGGGGGGAAGCCACGAAGCATACCGACAACACAGAGGGGGCGGATAGGTTCGGTGATGGGGGTGCTAAGCCGGTTGGGAGCATCCAGTACCCGTAGGGGCCGAAAGACCGGTAACCGAAAACGCCCAGGCGGGCAAGGAAGGTCCGTGAAAGATGGGGGAGGGCGGGGAGTGGCCATGATGGGGAACCGCCTTCCCCAGTTCAAGCAGAACACACAACAAAAGGGGGGCGCGCCGGCGACGGGGCGCTCCCCGGCTATTTGGTGGGGCAATGGAGAGAGATGATGCAGAAATACATATTTGAAACAGATGATGCGAATGAGGCACTGGAATTGCTCAATCTTTGGAAGCGTACAAAAGCTGCTCTTGCTACTGCCAAGCAGTATACGATAGGAGATAGGCAATTGAGCAGGGCAGATATGGGTGACATTGATAAGAATATCAAAAGATATAAATATGAGTACCATTACTATACCGGGAAGCTTAAAAGAGCATCACCAATAATAAGAATCATCCCAAAGAGCTATTGAAACACAGAGGCACGGAGGCACAGAGAGATTTTTTGATGGCCGGCGCGGGCGGCGCGGCGGTGGGACTATCTATTACGAGGCTTTCCAGGGGCGTTGCCCCTGGCTATGGGATTTAATATGGCGGTGATGCGGGAGAAAATCGAGGGGGCGGCGGCGCGGGCGGCGCGGGGGAACGTCATTGACCGGGTGGTCGAGGCGGTGAACCCGGTGGCCGGGCGGCGGCGGCTGCGGGCGCGGTT
>Ga0172371_10014122_pt1 | contig 10320 bp, 6 predicted proteins | sample Lak12m_FD_114543 | JGI IMG/M metagenome (GOLD analysis project Ga0172371, IMG submission 114543) | Freshwater microbial communities from Kabuno Bay, South-Kivu, Congo - kab_022012_12m | ecosystem: Environmental > Aquatic > Freshwater > Lake | place: Democratic Republic of the Congo: South-Kivu... | reverse complement strand
GCTCGGCTTCATGTCCTTCTTCGTCAAGGCGGCGGTGGCGGCGCTGAAGAAGTATCCGGTCATCAATGCCTCGGTCGATGGCAGCGACATCGTCTATCACGGCTATTTCGACATCGGCATCGCGGTCGGCAGTCCGCGCGGTCTCGTCGTGCCGATCATCCGCGATGCCGACCAGCTTTCGCTGGCGCAAATCGAGAAGAAGATCGCCGAGTTCGGCGCCAAGGCCAAGGACGGCAAGCTCTCGCTGGAAGAGCTGACCGGCGGCACTTTCTCGATCTCCAACGGCGGCGTGTTCGGCTCGATGCTGTCGACGCCGATCATCAACCCGCCGCAGTCGGCGATCCTCGGCATCCATGCCACCAAGGATCGACCGGTGGTGGAAAATGGCCAGATCGTCATCCGGCCGATCAACTATCTGGCGCTCTCCTACGATCACCGCATCATCGACGGGCGCGAGGCGGTGCTCGGCCTGGTGACCATGAAGGAAGCGTTGGAAGATCCGGCGCGCCTGATCCTCGAAATCTGAGCGGGAGAACGCCATGGCCAATAAGCAATTCGATGTGGTGGTGATTGGCGGCGGGCCCGGCGGCTATGTTGCCGCGATCCGCGCCGCACAGCTGGGCTTTGCGACCGCCTGCATCGAGGCGGAATCCTATGCCGATCCGAAGGGCGAGGTGCGGCTCGGCGGCACCTGTCTCAATGTCGGCTGCATTCCCTCCAAGGCGCTGCTGCGTTCCTCCGAGCTCTACGAGGAAGCCAGCCATGCCTTCCAGATGCACGGCATCGGTGTCGGCGAGCTGCGTCTTGACGTCGCCACGATGTTGCGCCGCAAGGACAACATCGTCACCCAGCTGACCGGCGGCATCCGCGGGCTGTTCAAGAAGCACAAGATCACGCTGCTGGCCGGTCGCGGCAGTTTCGCCGGGCGCGAGAACGAACGCTGGCAAATCAGCATCGCCGGCCAGGACGGCAATACGGTGGTCGAGGCGCAGCACGTCATCGTCGCCACCGGCTCGCTGCCGCGTCAGTTGCCGGGCATCGAGATCGACAACGTCACGATCTGCGACAACGTCGGTGCCCTGTCTTTGGCCAGTGTCCCCAAACGCCTCGGCGTGATCGGTGCCGGCGTGATCGGCCTCGAACTCGGCTCGGTCTGGAAGCGTCTCGGCGCCGACGTGACGATCCTCGAAGCATTGCCGGATTTCCTCGCTGCCGCCGATCCGGCGGTGGCCAAGGAAGCCTGGAAGATCTTTACCCAGAAGCAGGGTCTGAAGATCCAGCTCGGCGCCCGCATCAACGGCGTCAAGCAGGTCAAGAAGGGCAAGGCGACGACGCTGCGCATCGACTACGAGACCGCCGACAGCAGCGCGACGCTCGAATGCGACAAGCTGATCGTCTCGGTCGGCCGCGTGCCCAATACCGCCGGCCTCGGTGCCGAAAATGTCGGCTTGAAGATCGACGAGCGCGGCCGTATCGCCGTCGACGACCACTGCCAAACCAACCTCGAGAACGTCTGGGCGGTCGGTGACGTGGTGCGCGGCCCGATGCTTGCCCACAAGGGGATGGAGGAGGGCGTGATGGTCGCCGAGCGCATCGCCGGCCAGGCCGGCCATGTCAATTACGACGCCATCCCGTGGGTCATCTACACCCATCCGGAAATTGCCTGGGTCGGCCAGACCGAGACCCAGCTCAAGAACCAGGGCGTCGCCTATCGTGTCGGCCAGGTGCCTTTCCTTGCCAACGGCCGGGCGCTTGGTCAGGGCGACCCGAGCGGCTTCGTGCGCGTGCTCGCCTGCGCGCAGACCGATCGCGTGCTGGGCGTGCATGTCATCGGCACCAACGCCTCGGAGCTGATCGCCGAGGCCGTCACCGCGCTCGAATTTGGCGCGGCGTCCGAGGATATTGGGCGCATCTGCCACGCGCACCCGACGCTTTCCGAGGTGATGCACGAGGCGGCGCTGGCCGTCGACAAGCGCGCCCTGCACTTCTGATTTGCCGCACCGCATCCTGAACGTCCCGGCCGACGGGATGATTCGCGCCTTCCGGGCCGCGCTGGAGGCGCGCGGCAGCGTTGCCGACCCGGCGCAGCAGGCCGCTGCCGAACGCCTGCAGGCACTCTACGATGCGCTGCTCGCCTTCAAGGCAGCGCGTCGCAGCCGGCTGCGCAAGTTGCTGGTGCATCCCGAGCTGCCGCGCGGCATCTGGTTCTGGGGCGGCGTCGGGCGCGGCAAGAGCTTCCTGATGGACTGCTTCTTCAGCGCCGTGCCGTACCGCCGCAAGCGGCGCGTGCATTTCCACGCCTTCATGCGCGAAATCCACGCGCGTCTACGCGCGCTGTCGGGCGAGGCGGATCCGCTGCCGCGCGTCGCCGCCGAGGTGGCACACGCCACGCGCCTGCTGTGCCTCGACGAATTCCATGTCGCCGACATCGCCGACGCGATGATCCTGGTGCGCCTCTTGCCAGCGCTGTTCGATGCCGGCGTGCTGTTCTGCATCACTTCCAATTACCCGCCGGCGGGCCTGTATCCCGACGGCTTGCAGCGCGAGCGATTGCTGCCGACCATCGCGCTGCTCGAAGCGCGGCTCGACGTCATCCGCGTCGACGCCGGCATCGACTACCGTCTGTGTGCGCTGGAGGTGGCGCCAGTCTATCTGCTGCCGGAAGACGGCCCGCCGCACCAGAGGCTAGGCGAGATCTTCATGCGGCTGGTGCAGGGCGAAGGTCATGCCCGACCGATCGAGGTGCTCGGCCGCACGCTCGCGGTGGAGCGCCGCGCGCCCGGCATCGTCTGGTTTTCCTTCGCCACGCTGTGTGGCGGCGCACGCTCGCAGCTCGACTATCTCGATATGGCACAGCGTTTCCACACCTGGCTCATCGAGGGCGTGCCGCGCCTGACAGTGCTCGACGCCGATGCGGCGCGCCGCTTCACCTGGCTGGTCGATGTCTGCTACGACCACGGCGTCAAGCTGGCAATCGCTGCCGCGGTGCCGCCCGCCGAGCTTTATGTCGCCGGGCCGCAGGTCGGCGAGTTCGCGCGCACGGTCTCAAGGCTGATGGAAATGCGCACCCACGCCTATCTGGCCGCCCCCCACCGGCCGCATGCACAGCCGGCGCAGCCGTCGAATGCCGTCCCGTCGGCACCGACTTTCTAGCTTTTCCACTGCGGGTAGGGCTGCCAACCCGCGATCCAGCCTGGCAGCTGCTCGGCCGGCATCGGCCGCGCAATGCCGTAGCCCTGCGCGACGGCGCAGCCCAGTTCTAGCAGCGCCACGCCGGTTTCGGCGTTTTCTACCCCTTCCGCCACCACCTGGCGGCGGAAGGTGCGCGTCAGGCTGATGACGCCCTCGACGATGGCGCGATCCTCGTCGTCGCTCATCATGTCGCGCACGAAGCTCTGGTCGATCTTCAGGGTGTCGACGCGCAACTGCTTGAAATAGGCCAGCGAGGAATAGCCGGTGCCGAAGTCGTCGAGCGCGAAGCTCACGCCGAGGGCATGGCAGTAGTCGATCACCTGCGCGATATGCGCCATATCCTCAAGCGCCGCCGATTCGACCACTTCGAGCTGCAGCAGGGCCGGCGGGGCGTCGGGATGCCGCTCCAGCAGGGCGGTCAGGCGCGTCAGGAAGTGCGGCGATTGCAGATGGCGCGCCGAAATGTTGACGCTGAGCTTGAGCGCAAGCCCGGCGGCATGCCAGCGGCCGAGCTGCGTCAGCGCCGCTTCGAGCACCCATTCGCCGAGCGGGATGACCAGATCGCTGTCCTCGATCTCGGGCAGGAAACAGCTCGGCGAGAGCAGTCCGGCTTCCGGATGCTGCCAGCGGATCAGCGCTTCGGCGCCGACGACGCGCCCGCTGCGCATATCGACCTGCGGCTGGTAGAACAGCACGAACTCCTGGCGCGTCAGCGCCGCCTCGTAGCGGGCGCGGTTACCGCGCCGCGCAGCTTCGAGGCGATCCTGCTCGGCGTCGAACAGATGTACGCGATTGCGCCCGCCCTGCTTGGCGTGATACATCGCCTGGTCGGCATGGCGCAGCAAGGTATCGGGATCGACCTCGTCGAAGGGATAGATCGTCAGGCCGATGCTCGCGGCGATGCCGAGCGTTTGCGGTTCGAGCGGGAACGGCTCGCCCAGCGCCGCCTGCAGGCGGTCTATGGTCTGCATGCATTCGTCGATGGTCGAAAGGTCGCTCAGCAGCAGCACGAATTCGTCGCCGCCGATGCGGCTGACGGTGTCCTCGGCGCGGACATGCTCCTTCAGGCGCTGCGCCACCATCACCAGCAGCTGGTCGCCGGTCTTATGGCCGTAGCGGTCATTGACCGGCTTGAAATCGTCGAGGTCGAGGTAGGCGATCGCGAGCAGGCGCTGGGAGCGCTGGGCGCGGGCGAGCGCCTGCGCCAGCCGGTCGGTGAACAGCATGCGGTTGGGCAGGTGCGTCAGGGCATCGTGATGGGCCTGGAATTCGAGCACCTGCTGGTCACGGTTGCGCTGTTCGAGATCGCGCGCCAGGGTGTTGACCATGAAATTGAAATGCTCGGCCAGTGTGCCGACCTCGTCGCGCTGGTCGAGCGCGAGCCGCACCGTGAAGTCGCCGTCGGTCACGCGGCGCGTGGCGTCGAGCAGCACGCCGAGGTGGCGGGTCAGCAGGTAGCCGAAGAAGCCCAACAGCAGTAAGGAGATGAGCACCTCGAAGCCGGCGATCAGCAGGCTTTGCGTCAGCACATTGCTGCGCAGGGCAGCCAGCTCGGCGAGCGAGAGGCCGAAATGTACCGTGCCGACCTTGGTGTCGCCGGACAGCACGAGGTCGATCTGCGTGTCGTAACTGAAGTCGGCCAGCGCGTCGCGAATATCCTGATCGGTGCCGAGGACGGCGGGTACCCTGCCGGCCTGGCCGAGCGTCTCGCCGTTCGGGCTGCGCACCACCAGGTAGCTGAACTCGCTGGCTTGCGTGCGCACCAGCTGGCGCAAGACCGCGTCGATCTCGCTGTAGTCGCGCTGGAACACGCGTCCGCCGAGCGCGGCGTTGAGCAGCGGCGCCAACGCTGCGAGCCGTGACTGTGCCTGGGTTTCGAGTGCCTCACCAACAAGCCGGTAGCTGTTGCTGAGCAGCAGGCCGAGCATGCAGACCTCGACGACGATGGCCGTCGCCACCAGGCGGAAGCGCAGTGACCGATACCAGGGCAGATGGGGCGCGAGACGCGGATCGTTCATGGCCGCTGCCCGCTGGGCGGATCGAAGACGGCGGTGAACGGGTCGATGCTTTTCAGCGTCGCGGCATCGACGGGACGGAAGTCGAGCTGCCCGGTGGCGGAGAAGAACTGTTTGCCCGTCGGCGTGTCCGCGAAGCCGTGCAGCGCTTTGGCCAGCGCGGCGCGGCTGGCGGGATCGAGGCGCGGATGGGCGAGCAGCAGGAAGCCCGGCAATGGCGCCGAGCGGTAGATCTCTCGCAACTGCTCGCGTTGCGCCGGCGGGGCGTTCTCCCACAGCAGTGTGCCGGTGGCGCCGGCATCGATCTCGCCGCGCAGCAGGGTTTCGGGCACATTCGAGAAACTCGCCGTGGTCACCATGCGGACATCCCGGCCGAGCGTCAGGCCCTGTGCGGCGAGCGCCTGCTCCATGATCTGGTAGGTCATCGACAGTTTGGCGCCGACGCCGAGCGTGCGGCCGCGCAGGTCGGCGAGCGTACGCACCGGGCCGTCGCGCCGCGCCAGCGCGACGATGACGATCGAATAGCCGCTGCGGGCCAGCGGCAGGTAGCTGTCACGGCGCTGGGCCAGGCGGCCCATGTGCGGGGCGGTGAAGATGATGTCGTATTCGCCGGCCTGGGTGCGGGCGATGAATGTCTCGAAATCGGGCGCCGAGCGCAGGCTGACCGGATGCCCCAGCGTTGCCGCGAGATGCTCGGCGAGCGGCGCATAGAGCTTGACGGTCTGGCTGGGCGACAGATAGGGATAGATGCCGAGCACCAGTTTGCCGTTTTCTGCAGCCCAGGCGAACCACGTCGCTGCCTGCATGGCGATGCCGCAAACCAGCCATGCCACGATCCTGGCCATCGTGCGCTGCATGTCCGATCCTCCCAGTGATCCTCTGTCGCGGAACTTGTCCTTTTTTTTATTTTGGCATAAATGATGGCAGGAAGGGAGCTTATGCCGCACTACGCCGTCCTGCCGGCGCCGACTTCTCCCGCGAGGCGAAAGGCGGTGGCGGCGACGGGCGGACCGAGGGTTTCCAGCAGCGCCACGGCAGCCAGAACGATGGCCTGGAGTTGCGCTGCCTCGAGGGCAAACAGGTTGTCGGCGGTCTGCGCCAGACCAATCGCCAGCCCGGCCATCGGCATCAGCAGCAGGCCGGTGGCGGTGGCTGGCCGCGGCGCATCGCCCTGCCAACGCGTCAGGCCATAGATGGCCAGCCATTTGACCGCGCAACGTGCGCCGACCACGGCGAGCGTCACGCCGCCGAGCGCGGCCAGTTCGGCAAGATGGATGCGCGCACCGGCATAGACGAACAGCACGATGAAGAACAACTCGAAGGACTCGCCGAATTCGACATCGGAGAGTGTTTCGGCGCCTTCGAGCGTGCGCACCACGACACCGAGGGCGAGCGGCACGAACAGCGGCGACAGGTCGAGTGCATCGGCTACGCCGATACCGAGCATCAGCGCGCCGATGATCAGCGCCAGGCGGTATTGCGGCGCGCGGCGCGTGCGGCGTGCCGCGGCGACGAGGAGGGCGGCGATCAGCATGGCGATCAGCAGCGAGCCTAACAGTTGATACAACGGTTGCAACAGCGCCGTGTGCCAGTCGGCTGCCTGGGCCAGGTGTGCGGCCGGCAGCAGCGCGGAAAAGGCGAAGAACGAAAACAGGTTGTTGAGCGCGACGAGTTCCTTGGCGCGCTCGGTGACCGGGCCGGCGGCATTCATCTCGTGGGCGACATGGAGGAGGATCGCCGGCGAGGACGAAATCACGATGGCCGCGACCAGCCCGGCGAGCAGCGGCGTCCAGCCGAACCCCGCCAGCACCGCATAGACGGCGAAGAAGGTGCCGGCGCTTTCGACGAGGCCGATGAAGAAGAGCTGCGGGGTTTCGCGCACGGCGCGCAGGTCGAGCGACAGGCCGAGCCGATAGAGAATCAGGGCCAGCGCAACGTCGATCAGCACGCGTGCCAAGTCGAGCGCCTCCGGCGTCAGGAGCCCGGCGCCCGACGGGCCGATCAGCAGGCCGACCGCCATGAAGCCGGTGATCGACGGCAGCCAGGAAATGCGGTGCGCCAGATAGCCGCCCAGTACGCCGGCGAACAGCAGCACGCCGAAGGCAATCTGCGTGTTGTAGGCGGGCGGCCAGCCGGGCAGGAAGTCCATGCGCTCAGTCTGCCAGCAGGCGCTTGAGTTCATAGAGGCGCTCCAGCGCCTCGCGCGGGCTCAAGGCATCCGGATCGAGCGCGGCGAGCTTGTCGAGCGCTGGGTGTGTTTCCTGCTCGAAAGTCGGCGCTGACGGGACGGCGTCCGGGGTGGCGGACGCGGCAAACAGGTCGGGCTGCGCCTCGGCGGCGACGGCACGTTGTTCGAGGGCGACGAGGCGGCGCTTCGCCTCGCGCAGCACCGCAGGGGGGATGCCGGCCAGCGCCGCGACCTCGATGCCGTAGGACTGCGAGGCCGGGCCGGGCTCGACGGCATGCAGAAAGACGACGCGCTGGCCATGTTCGACCGCGCCGAGATGGACGTTGGCGCAGGCCGGGTATTCCTCGGCCAGGCGCGTCAGTTCGAAGTAATGCGTGGCAAACAGCGTCCAGCCGCGCGTCCGGTCGACCAGGTGGCGCGCGATGGCGAAGGCCAGCGCTAGGCCGTCGAAGGTCGAGGTGCCACGGCCGATCTCGTCCATCAGTACCAGCGAGCGCTCGGTCGCGCCATGGAGGATCGCGGCCGCTTCGGTCATCTCGACCATGAAGGTGGAGCGGCCGCCGGCCAGGTCGTCGGCGGCGCCGATGCGGGTGTGGATCGCGTCGAGCGGGCCGAGGACGCAGCGCCCGGCCGGCACGAAGCTGCCGCAGTGGGCGAGCAGGGCGATCAGCGCGGTCTGGCGCATGTAGGTCGATTTGCCGCCCATGTTCGGCCCGGTGACGATCAACATGCGGCGGTTCGGGTGGAGGTCGAGGTCGTTGGCGATGAAGCTGTCCACCTGGCGCTCGACGACCGGATGGCGGCCGCTGCGGATTTCGAGACAGGGATGCTCGACGAATTCCGGGCGGCAATAGTCATGGCGCTGCGCGGCCGTGGCGAAGGCACACAGGCCGTCGAGCTGCGCCAGCGCGCGGGCGATGCGTTGCAAGGCGGCGACATGGTCGGTCAGATCGGCCAGCAGCGCTTCGTAGAGCTGCTTTTCCAGCGCCAGCGCGCGTTCGCTGGCGGAGAGCGCCTTGTCCTCGAAGGCCTTCAGTTCCGGCGTGATGTAGCGCTCGGCATTTTTCAGCGTCTGGCGCCGGCGATAGTCGTCCGGCACATTCGTTACCTTGGCGGCCTGTGCGTGCGAGATCTCGATGTAGAAGCCATGCACCTTGTTGTATTCGACCTTGAGGCTCGGGATCTGCGTGCGTTCCCGCTCGCGCGCCTCGAGTTCGATCAGGAACTGGCCGCAGTTCGATTGCAGGGCGCGTAGTTCGTCGAGTTCGGCATCGAAGCCGGCGGCAATCGCGCCGCCGCTGGCCAGCAGCGCCGGCGGTTCGTCGGCGAGCGTGGCGGTGAGCCGCTGCAATGCCGCTTCCGGCACCGCCAGATCGGCGGCAAGTGCGGCGAGCAATTCATCCTGCACTGTCAGCAGCGTGGCGATCGCGGGCAGGCCGCGCAGGGTTTCGCGCAGCGCGGCCAGTTCGCGGGGGCGCGCACTTTTGAGCGCGATGCGGCTGGCGATGCGCTCGACATCGGCGCTGCCTTTGAGTGCAGTGGTGAGCGGATCGGGCAAGCCATTGTCGAGCAGCATCGCGATGGCGTCGTGGCGGGCGGCTGCTTGCCTGCGGTTGGCGAGCGGATGGTGCAGGCAGTGACGCAGCCAGCGCGTGCCGGCTGCGGTGGCACAGGTATCGAGCAGCGACAGCAGGGTTGGCGCCGGCTCGCCACGCAGCGTCTCGGTGATTTCGAGGTTGCGGCGCGTCGCGGCGTCGAGGCGCAGCCACTGCGATTCGCGTTCCAGCGTCATGCCGGTGACGTGGGCGAGCGCCTGTAATTGCGTCGCCTGCGCGTAGCGCAGCAGCGCGCCGGCCGCACCGAGTGCGAGTGTTGCTTCTTCCGCGGCGGGAATGAAGGCGGCCAGATCGTGCGTGCCGAAATGCGCCGTGAGCAATTGTGTCGCACCGGCGGCGTCGAAATGCCAGTCAGGGCGCCGCCGCAGGTTCGGCACCAGGGGCGGCGCGGTTGCGTCGAGCATCGTTCCCTCGCCGACGAGCACCTCGGCCGGCGCGAGGCGGGTCAGCTGCGCCGGCAAGTTGGCAAGCGCGGTTTCGAGCAGCCGCAACTCGCCGCTCGCCAGGTTGAGCCAGGCCAGTCCCACTCGCGACTTGAGCGGCTGGACGGCGAGCAGCAGGCTGTCGCGCTTGTCGTCGAGCAACGCGGCGTCGGTCAGCGTGCCGGGGGTGACGATGCGCACGATCTGCCGCTCGACGGGACCCTTGCTGCTGGCCGGATCGCCGATCTGCTCGCAGATCGCCACCGATTCGCCGAGTCTGACGAGCCGGGCGAGATACTGTTCGACGGCGTGATAGGGCACGCCCGCCATCGGGATCGGCCGGCCGGCCGACTGGCCACGTTTCGTCAGCGTGATATCAAGCAGCCGCGCGGCCTTCTCGGCATCCTCGTAGAACAGTTCGTAGAAATCACCCATGCGGTAGAACAGCAGCACTTCGGCTGGCTGGCTCGCCTTGAGCCGGAGGTATTGCTGCATGACCGGCGTGTGGCCGGCACCCGAGGGTTCCCGCGCGGTCATCGGCTCAGGAACGTGTCGCCGCGACGCATTCTTTGACGAGGCCGGGGCCGCGATAGACGAGGCCGGAGTAAATCTGTACGAGCGTGGCACCGGCGTCGAGTTTCGCTTTGGCTTTGGCGCCGTCGGTGACACCGCCGACGGCGATGATCGGCACTTCGCCCGCCAGCGCGGCCGCGAGTTTTTTCAGCACGAGCGTCGATGCTTCGAACAGCGGCGCGCCGGAAAGCCCGCCGGCCTCTTCGGCATTGGGCTGGCCGGCGACCTTGGTGCGGTCGAGCGTGGTGTTGGTGGCGATCACGGCGTCGATGTGGTGACGTATGAGCGCAGCGGCGATGTTGGCGATCTGTACG
>Ga0172371_10014121_pt1 | contig 10320 bp, 19 predicted proteins | sample Lak12m_FD_114543 | JGI IMG/M metagenome (GOLD analysis project Ga0172371, IMG submission 114543) | Freshwater microbial communities from Kabuno Bay, South-Kivu, Congo - kab_022012_12m | ecosystem: Environmental > Aquatic > Freshwater > Lake | place: Democratic Republic of the Congo: South-Kivu... | reverse complement strand
GCCCATAAATGCGTGCTTACAGGTCCTACAACCAATATAAAATTCGTTAATCATTTCTCCCGCTTTCAGCCGCTCATTTTCGGCTTTTAGGCCGGTTATTAGCTCGCAAAAATCTTTCAACTGTTCATCAGTTAAACATCCTACGGTTAGCATCTGGACGCAATAATCATCTATTTTTTTATTTTCATCACTCATTTTCACTCCTTGCCTTCCAACATCAAACTACCGTCCAAGCTAAACATATCATATCCCTCGTTATGCAGGGTTTTGGCCGTGCGCAGGGGGGACATCTTATCTGTTATACCCGAAGTTATGTCAAGTTTTAGGTGGTGATTACAAAACTCTGAACAAATCCATTTGTCTTTTTCGCCTATGCCCAGAGGCAGGAAGAAGTTTAAAATCATAGCCTTGTCATAGCCTTTGTTATTTTCAAGCTCTATCTGTATACGAACTCTAATCTCGTTGAGCCAAAATTGGCTTATCCAAAATTTAGCATAAAACCAGCGATGGGGGTGTTTGAGAATGTCAACAGCAGGGGCAACCCTAACGCCAGAACCAACAGTATTCTTGCTTCTTATCTGTCCCATAGTAGATGTCCAGCAATCGCCATTGAAATTGCCGATACTTCCAAAATCATTGATGTCTGGAAACCACAATTCTTCGTGTGAGCATATCAACTCTTTAGGCGCATCAAGATTAAACAATCTTGTCCAACCCGCAATACCATTGTCAACCCAGTTGCCATCAATATCTGGTTTATAAAACAGCAATCTTATTTCTTTTGTTGTCATATTATCCCTTTCTTATAGCATTCATAAAAGACCAAATAAACAAAACTACCATAACCATCCAAATCGCAACCATCATATCATACCCCTTAAATTGGTATTTGTCAAGTAAAATCTATATTTTAACTTCAAAATTCTTGGTCTTTGCCAAGTCTATACATTTCTGTTTGTAAGTGCAGGCAAGTTCGTCAATCTGGTTGCAATCAAGATAATGATGGCTCAAGCTCTCAATCTCTGCAACGCCTTTTTTGCCGTAGTTCTTGAGCATATATTTCATATACCCTGCAGGATTGCCCCCCATATATAAATTACACTCTGCGCATTGGACGTGGATATTGTCCTCCTCAAAGGCTGCCGCAGAATAATTCCTGCCTTTGGGCTGAAAATGGCCGCCCTGTGTTTCTTTCCAAGATAAAGACTTGCCGCAGGAACAGCACCGGCCATAGCCATTGTCGTCGGTCTCAAGCAATCTAACGTAAAGTTGAATGTATTTGCAGGCTTTTGCTGCGTGTAGTCTCTTGCGTGGTTTTTTAGCCATTTTTCATCGCCTTCAACATTTGTACCCGCCTCATTTGTTGTTTATATTCGTCTATTTCCCTCTGCCCTGCATCCCGAAAGCCAAATTTAATTGCAGGCATTTCTTTTGGTTCGGAAATAGGTTCGGAAATAGGTTCGGAAATAGATTTAGCGGCGGGCGCGTTAGGCACCAGATTGAGGGCCGGCCTGCTATTCAGCCGCTTTTCTCTGGATAAATCTGTTTCTCGTTTCAAGGTTATCTGCTGTTTAATTTGGTTTGTGTACCATTTTTCTTCGCTGAAGTATTCAGGGTGAAACCATAGCCATCTTTTGCCCTTGTCGTCCTTTTTCCCTCTTGACAGGAATTGCGACAAACTCCAACCGGAATACTTGAAATAAAACCTGTTATCGGATAAAACGAAAGCAAAATTGCGGATTGCCCCTTTAATTGCGTCATAGTCCCAGCCCTCTCTTATTGTCTGTCTTATGGCCTGCACCGCATCCGGCAATAGGGATTTATGCGGCTTCCATCGCCCGATTTTGGCCTGCTCATTCCAGACCTGCAAAACCGATATTTCGTTTTGTTCACGATTTACTCGGTCTTGGTCTGTCATTTTTTGTCCCCATTCTGGCCATCTTTTTCATCTTTAAACAAAAGTTTAAACTCCGGTTTTTTCTTACAATCAGTAAAATAAGACCTCGTACCCTTAATAGAAAACTCTATCCAAAACGCCGGCTTAGGCCTTCTCGGATTGTGGTATATAGTAGCCATACCAAATTATCCCTTCATTCGGACTTATTATGTCATTATAAACCAAAAACTTGCACTCTGTAATTGTTTCAGGGTCATAAACCCGCCTTGCCTGCTCATTCATTCGGATTGAATGTTGTTTATAATTCATCTGTAAAATCTCTCAAACAATTATCGCACATTGCTGCAGGGTTGTCAAGTTTAATTTGAGTTGTATCGCAGTCGTGGCAACCGGTCTGTCCTATTTTGCGCCTGCGATTGTGCAAGCGTTCACGTTTAAATCCCTCAATTTCATCTTCAGTATAATCTATTTCTAACATAAATTATCCTTATAATTGCGCCCGATTTAGGTTGCGGCAAGTGTCGATAGAATATCGGCAGTTTTCGTTTCCTGTGCTGACTTAAACCAGCTTCCGCAACCATATCGGGCGATTGTCAAAATTTGTGTTTCCTTTCCTTGTCCGGCTCTGGGATTACTATTTGCCACTGGCTCGAAGCCCAGTTCCGAACATCGTTAAAATGTTTCGATGCCTGCTCTGATGTTGCTTTGCTCAATGTTATTCTCTGTCCAGCCTCAAATATAGGGCAAACAGAATAAAAATAGTCTTTTAATAGGTCTTTGTCAATTCTAATCCCTGTTGGCTTATCAATACGATATAAAAAGCTCGTATCATATCCCCTATCGTCAAATTCTGCTATTATGATTGCAAGGGCCAGCCCAAAGTGTGCGCCCAGTTGATGCTTGGTTTTGGGCTGGCCAAACTTCCTTGTTATCCGCTCTGCGAGCGTTCCGTCCTTGTACTCTTTAAGATAGTGAGCCTCCAATCTCTGCTGTTCAGGCATTGCGCAGAACTCGCCGTTTTGTATCACGCCATATATTTTTATTTCGCTCATAAGTCTCTCTTGACCTGTTTGGGCTTTGCGCCCCATTTTTCAGGGCGCAAATAATCATTATGGGTTAAATCAAAAGGGGATGCTGCCCTGTTCGCCCTGGCCTGTAGGCGTTATGCTTTTTTCCATAAATTCAAGATAAAACCGCTCTGCTGCCGAAATTACATCTGTTACGGTTGCGTCTGGCGTTTTGCTTACAAATCGCTCTGCAATATCAAGACATTTCTGTTTCTCAATAGATTCTCTTGTAGGGTCTGATGTTTGCACTTGCGGCATCGACATTACTGGTGGCTGTGTTGGCGGCACTGGCGGCACTGCTTGCTGTTGTTGCGGTTGCGGCTGATGTCCAGCAAACCCTGGGTTGATTTTCTTCAATCTTACGCCCTTGTCGGTTTGTGTTACCTCGACAGTTATCGGCTGGCCTACGCCAAGCGGGTAAGTTTTCGTTTTTGCCCCAATCTGTCCCATATACGTTCCAGAAGGCGTAGCCACCGCCATTTGGAATGTGTTTATATACCCGTTAGGACTCTGATACCCGCCGTCTGGCGTTATACTTGAAATTGTTCCCTGTATTTGCATTTTATTTCCCTTTCTAATTAAATTATCATTTTAGATATATTATACCAACCCGTTATGAGGTTGTCAAGTTTAATTTTGCCTGAATCCTATTTTTTTCTTTTTCGTAAAAATCAGACCTGGCCTTGAAATAGTCAAGGTTCTTCATAACCCCTGCGACCGTGAAGTATTCAGGGCTTGAGGTTTTAACTGGCTTAATCTCATTTTTTACCTTAATGCTGCCGCCAAACTGGTCAAGCAGGTCGTCAACATTATCATCATCGTCATAGTCATTGTCATTCATTTTTAGCCTCTAATTCATAACATTTATTTTTAAATTTGCAATAAGTACACTGCCAAAACTCGCCTTTTTTGTTTGGCTCGCAGCGGGGCAAGGCCGGAGGTAAGACATTTGCAGTCCATATCTGGCGCAGGGTCTTTAATTCGGCATCAACTTCTTTGCGCCAGTCATAATCTACCGGCTGGACATATTCTTGCATGCTCAGGTCGTCTTTCGAGACAAAAACAAGGCGGGCAAATTCCTTGTTTAGTTGCATGGCGTAATATATGACCTGCAACCAGTTGCCATATTTTTCTTTTTTAATATCATCGCCCTTGAATTTGGACATATACCAGAATGACTTGCTATGCTGGCTTTTTATATCAATCACCTCATTCTCGCCTACTAAATCTGCATAGCCCTTGACATCATCAGATTCGACCAAGACCTCTTTTTTAAAAAACGGCATATCATTTTCGCTGAATACAATTTGCCCATCCAATATGGCAAATTTAGTCATTGCGTTCTGTACTAAGTCGTGAAATAGTTGTCCGCAAGCAAAAACCCGCAATGACCGCTTACCAGGAGGATTGCTTGGGGTTTCGTTTTTTCTATTCCAATACTGCTGACGATAGCACTGGCCAAAGCTGCTCGGATTCCACTTGCCAGACCTAATTCGGTCTGGCTTAACCAGTGAGGCATCAATCAATTCTTGTATTGTCATTTTGTTTTACCTTTATTATTTTTTTTAATTTTTTGATTGCATTTTTTTCTATCCAGCGAACCCTCTCTAGCTACTCAAATACAGATGGCCTACCATAAAACATAAAACAATTATAGGAACTAAAAAAACAATTTTTATGGCACAATGTGCTATACGAGTAAGCTTTAAATAAAACTGATTTTTGTAATAGTTATGAACTTGCAGTAAAAACAACTGTTGAAGATTATCTTCAATCTCTTTATCCAAAGTTTCTTTTGCATAATTGTCTGCAAAATAAATCATCCCCTCAAGATAATGTTCACCATCTTCAACACTCGCACATTTAGTATTAATTTTGGTTATATTGGGGTTGCCATAATAGAACCATTTCCATCTATTACCAAACCCTTTTAAGTTTAGAAAGGCATATCTAAATTTTGACTGTCTGATGTAACAAATGTTAATGAAAATACAGCCAATAATTAGCACCAATGCCATACCTATAAGTGGATAGCCAACCCATTGCGACAAACTAAATTTCATAGTCAACTTTACATGCGTCAATAAATATGCAATCACCGCAATAAGGGCCAGTAGTAACTGCACACTGAAAGCATGTATGCCGATTCGTCTATTTTCTACTTTATCTGTCATTTCCAAGTAATATGGCATCAACATTTTTATTTCTTCATTTTTCTTTTTTTTATCTACTTCCGGTAGTTTCATCATTTCGCTGAATTTTTGGGATAATTCTTCTTCAAGCTTTTTTATTTTATCCTGTTTTTTTGTTTTTTTCATTTTATTTTCCCTTTCAATTTGTGTAAGTTTAAGCCGTTGCGTTCTGGGCGACAGATTCGCCCCCTTGTTTCCACAATTGCGCCGCTTCAATCGCTTGCTGTTGTCCTATTTGTTTTTTGGTGCTTCCCGGCTTTATTCCTAACTTGCGGAAAGCCGCAAACGGGTTTCCGTTAGAAAACGGCCATAAAACACATTCAGGTTTTTCGCAGTAAAGCGGTGCGTTTGAATATACTCTGGGGCATCTGCTCTTTCCGTTGGGGCATTTACGACAAAATAATTTAATGGCCTTTATTGGTGTAGTGCATTTATTTTTCTGCGCGACGCATATTCCGTCAAACATAAAATTTAGTTTGATTTCCCTGCTTTTCTCTTTTGCCGCCTGCGCCCTGTCGGGATGCAGAGCAAGCCACCTTTTTGCCCTCTCGCTATCCATCTTTCGTTGTTTTTTTGTTTTTTTCATTTTATTTTCCCTTTCAGTCTGCCCTAATTATACATTATTAGGGATTGGTTGTCAAGTATTTTTTGGCCCTCCGCTTCTGTCGCAAGAAAACCCCTTGCGCCAAAACAGGGTATAAACGTCTATGGTCTCGCCCGGCGCACAGGTTAGTAATTTTGGATTACTGCTGGTTCTGCGTGTGAGCTTGCCATCTCTCGATACGTGTTCGATTAAATATGTTATGTCTTTTGTTTCCATTTTTTTGTCCTTTCTTTTACTAAATCTTATCATTATTTTTTGTGGTTGTCAAGTATTTTTTTTACTTTTTGCCAGTATTTTATTGTTTGTTTGTTTTTGCGCCAGTTTCCGCCGCCGTTCCAACGACGCGCCTGCGCCTCATTGCCAGATTCATAATGGCCGAGAATAATTCTGCACATCTCAATGCTCTTTTGCCGATTTAATCTATCTTTTAATTGGTATTTTTCTTGGCCTAAAATTCTATTTGCGTCTTTGACCGTTATCGGCCAAATCTGCAAACACCCGATTGCTTTATCGTTATCTCCGCAAGCAGTATCGTTTCCGTCCGATTCGACCTGTATCAGGGCGGCTATTAGCTCATTAGAGACAACATTTCGGCAAAGGCCTGCACTTGTTAGGGTACAGGCCAGAACAAGGCTTAAAATTGATTTAAGACGCATCAGGCCTCGCTTTCTGCTTGCGGGCTAACGTCCAAGGCGTCCAAGATGCCCTCTGCCAATTCTCTGTAATCTTCATCTAACATACCCTCGAAATGCCTTAATCCTAACAAAATAAGGCCTATATCAATGCCAAGATTCCAGCCCAAGCTGCAATCGGCTGCGTTCCTGTCGTAATTAAACGTTCTTTGGCCAATAGATATGTTCCCATCTTCGTTAATCATCTCTATTTTAACGCTGTATTTTAGCATTTTAGACCTCACTTTCTATATAGTCATAGACTATATGTAAAAAAGGTTATCAATTTTGTTGACTTTTTATTCGTATGTGCTAAAAACTTCAAACTTAATGCCTTTTGGCACAAGCCTGTCTGCTATTGCCCTGAATGCGCCCTCAACGGCTTCTCGGCCAACTCCGTCAATGTCTTTTTCAAGCGTAACCCCTGCCGCTTGTATGGCCGTTGCTATCGCTGCGCTTTCCCTGTCATATCCGCAGTCCCCCGCAAAGCCGCCTCCGCAGGCAGCACATTCGCCCCGTATCCATAGGCAGGCATAACACCTTGACGCTGTCCAGTAAATACGACATTCAAGGACTATTTCAAGTTTTTCGGTAATCACAAGATACGCCCTTGTAAATCCAGACCTGCGCCGATAATTTGCGTTTAATCCGTCTTTTGGTTCAAACTTAATTACTTTATTTTCCATTTTACACCCTTTCAAAAAGTTTATATTTAATTCTGCAATAATCCTAATATCTGTATCGTCCGTTGTCAAGCAAAAAATTAAATAATAATTGATTTTATTTTAGTCCAGAATTAAGCTTATTATTCATAAGGGCTTACGAAAATAAAATTTTGTTGTTGATTTACAAAAAAAATATGATAAGATGTAATTATGAAAAAATTTAACGAACTTATTTATGGCGCGCAGGTCGGCCAGCCCTATAGCCGCAAGATAACCCGCTGGTCGAAAATGTCGGCGGCAGAGCGGCTGAGCCGATGGGCAGAGGCGGACCTCGAAGCAGACCTCGCGCAAAAAAGGGAAAATTTAAAATAAAATTGTCTTGATTTGTGAAAAAAATATGCTATACTAATACATAATGGAGTCTTGCCCAAACAAAACCCGTCGATTGGTCTGCTGCTCGTCTTGCGGGCGCGACACAAAATCAGTGTCAGGTTACTGTTTCCGATGTTATAAGTCCGGGACGATAAATAAATCCGCAAGCCAGATTTTAGACGAACTTGACAGAAAACCGGCTAAAACTTATCTATAATTTTATATTATAGTTTAACAAAGTCCCCCCGAATAGCATTCAGGCTGGGGCAAGGCCTCTTTTGAGGCCTGCAATTATATGGGATTTTATAAAAAGATTTTGGCGTTAAAAGAAGACAAAATAAGGTATAAAAGCCTTACGTCAAAAGGTATTGCGATTTCTGAATATCGCCTTAATTTGGCCTCTGTTCAGAAAAAATTGAAAAATACATAGAGCGGTTATGATAAACAAAACTTCTTCCGGGCTATAAACGCCAAAAAAGTTAAATTTCCTCTATGACGACAAAGACTGTCATAAAAAGGCTATCGTCCGAAAACCAAAACCAAAAATTAGTGGGTAAATAGGTACTGGGGCGATGGGACAGAGGGCAGCCAAACAGAGACACAATCCTTGCCCTTGGTCATATGAAATTAAATCAATGCTCACTTTATATCTTAATACTGTCATAGACTTAAGCATGGTTAACTCATACAAGAGGTTAACCAAGCCCTACTCTGTGGCTAAAACTTTTTCTATTGATAAGCGCATACGCTTATATCTACAAGCGCATAATCTGGACAAAATAAATCAAAAATTTATTAAAAAAATGTACCTGTTGTAAAAAAGAGGTGGCGGGCGAGGGTTTTTATTTGCACAGAAGTCAATGCAAGTTGTGTATGAACAGGAAACATCGGGCGAGAATGAACGATTGTAATAGAAGGTATAAGTTAAAAGACCGATTGCGAAACAGGGGAATTACAGAGGCTGAATTTGTTGCGATGGTAGAAAACCAAAAAGGCCTTTGTGCTATTTGTGGCAGGAGCGGGAAAAAGCTCGTAATTGACCACTGCCACAAAACAGGCAAGGTTCGAGGGCTTTTGTGTTATAGTTGCAATTTGGCCATAGGCCTATTAAATGATTCGCCGGAATTGTTTTCGGCCTGTTCTCGATATGTGGTAGCGCATAAAATTCACAATACAAGCGCATAATCAAGATAAATTTTTCTCTCTTTTACAAGTTAATATCTGGTTTTTGTTTGTAAGGTTAAATGCTTATTTTTTCTTACGTTGTTTATATCGGCCCGGCGGAAGATGTCGGCCTATATTCAATCGTAGGCGGTTTTTAGATATAAAAAAACCCTGCAATCTTGATTTTGCAGGGTTTCGGGCGCGGACAGATAGTTTTATACGTTTGGCAAAATTTTAGCCGTGAATATAAAATTTTGATTTTGGATTATTTACCGAGGCCGATACAAGGTCATCGTACAGGCTAAACAGGTTGTCAATTTCAGAGTTTTTATTAAACCACAAGATTTTACGCCAAACGGCATCAAAGAGTGGTTTTCTATCGGATTTTGCGTAAAAACGCAGTTCTGTTTTGGTTTTTTTATCTAATAACATTTTAACTCGCTTTCTGCTGGTTTTTGGGCCAAACCAGCAAACCGAGAAAGGTTAAAACTTAACTAATGAGAGTTCCGTCAGACAGTCGGACAGTGCCTATCGCGTCGAATTCCGCGACTATATCTTGAGCGTAATCTGCATTGTCGGCCCATAGGCCGTTGTTGTCAACATAGACGGTTTTTCCGCTGAGGGGCAGTCTTATCGAATCATATATAGATGTGCATGGTTCGGCGTCCAGCGTCATTCCCGATAATTCTTTTTTTTGGTTTTTCGTAAGTTTCATTTTAAGCTCCGTTTCTGCCGATGGCCGGCTATAAAATTTTGAACATTTTAGTCTATACCGACACAAAATCGGTATAGTATAAAAGGTTAAAATTAATTAGATAATCTTATCCCGGCCAGCTTGTTAATTCCTAAAATCTTCATCATCGGGAATTTCACCCGCGTAATAAGTTTCCATACACTCATAGAAAGCAAACATCAATCCTCTTTTACTTATATGCTTATGTGCTTCAGAAGATTGAATAATCTCACCACAACCACATTCACAAAAAAGCGGTTTCACTTGAGCAATCGATTTCATTTTTATCTCCTAAATAAAAGGTTATTAAATTAAACTATTCATTACATCGTCAGATTATAACTATAACTTTAACCCTTGTCAAATAAATTTTAAAATAATTTTAGCCAAAGCTATAAATAGAGTAAACACAAAGCCTTGCGCAAGAATAAATTTTTACTAACACGAAAGCAAAATAGGATTATAACCAATAAAGTGAGTAAATTATATAATAATCAGATACAGAGCAGAGCTTAAGGCCATCGCCGGCCTTAGCCTTGTATTAAACTATGTAAAACAGCGTAGAATCGAATTTAAGCCCTGATTAGGCCTTGACCCTATACTTTGTATGGTCAAGCTTAAAACAAGGCCTTAAATTGAAGCTGGTGGGGTGTAGGTATGGACAGGAACAGGGCCGGGACAGGGAAGGGGCGGGGCGTGCGATTTTCCCCTTCCCCCAGTTTTTGTCTTTGTATATGTTTTTTCACATATGATTTAGATAAAAAATCAACGTAAAATAAGGACTTATGTTCGTTGTTTTCGTTGGTTATATATAGTGGTGAAATTGGTTATGTTTCTTGATTATTTTGATAAAAATGCGGGTTGTGGTTTAACGTAAAATAAGGACTTACGTTAGATAAAATAATTGATATAAGTGTAGTATTTACGTTTAATTTTAATTTTAAGGAGTATTTGT
>Ga0172371_10014120_pt1 | contig 10321 bp, 7 predicted proteins | sample Lak12m_FD_114543 | JGI IMG/M metagenome (GOLD analysis project Ga0172371, IMG submission 114543) | Freshwater microbial communities from Kabuno Bay, South-Kivu, Congo - kab_022012_12m | ecosystem: Environmental > Aquatic > Freshwater > Lake | place: Democratic Republic of the Congo: South-Kivu... | reverse complement strand
CGTGGCGGCCCAGTTCCGCGGCCCGCGCGGGCGGCGCGTCCTCGGCCAACACGGGAACTTTCCGCCCGTCCGCCTCGACGTGCTGCGTGCCCCAAGCTAGATAGCGATAACCGGCCGAGCGGATGCCGCTCAGGGCCCGGTCGAGCGGGAACTGGCTGTAGGGCAGGGTCATGCAGGCGATCTGAAACTCCGTGGGCCGGCCGCGCTGTTTTGGAGTCGGGTCGGCGGCACACGGCGCCGCGTCCGTCGTAGTCCAGGCCGAGACGGACAACGCAGCGGCGCCGGCCTGCAGAAAAACGCGACGCGAGCACGAAGACGGCAGGAACGAACGGACGAGCGACATGACGGTTCTCCACGAGCCGGGTGACGATACGCAGCAGGCCAGCCCCAGCGGCGTCGCTCGAGATTATGGCCTGCGGTGACGGGCCGCCGCAATCGGAGACAGATTCTCCGTCGCCTTTCTTGCCTCGGCGGCTGGCCGGTCTTAAGATGAGCCGCTGGAAAAGGCTCAGACGTACAGAATTCAAAATTGGCGGGGTTGAGGCTTAACCACCGCAGAACGTTTTGCCCGCCAATTTTGAATTCTGTACGTCTGAGCCCCGCCCCCATCGACGCACCGCCGAGGCTTGCCATGTGCTCCGGAAAACGCTTCCTGCTCGCGTGCCTGCTCAGCCTTCCGGTCTCCGGAGTCAACGCGGACCCACCCTCGCCGCTTTCGCCTCGCAACGCTCCGATCCAGCTGTTCAACGGCCGGGACTTGTCGGGACTGTACACCTTTCTGAAAGGCCGCGGCGTCCGCCACGAGCCCGACGCGGTCTTCCGCGTCGAAGACGGCATGCTCCGCGTATCCGGCGAGGGCTCCGGCTACATCGCCACGGAACAGGAATATCGGGACTATCACTTGAGCGTCGAATACAGGTGGGGCCGGCGTGACGACGGTTCCGGCTATGTCCGCAATGCGGGCGTGCTGGTCCACGGCACCGGCCCGGACGGCGGGCACTCCAGCGGTGTCTGGATGGCCGCGCTGGAAATCCAGCTGGCCCAGGGCTGCGAAGGCGATCTGATTGTGATCCGCGGCCAGACGGATGACGGCCAACCGATCCTGGTCGACATGGCGTCGGAGGTGCGCCAGGCCGAAGACGGCAAAACGCGCTGGCAGGCGGGCGGCGAAAAAGTCCGCTATGCCGGCAAACAGTTCTGGTGGTCGCGGCACGAGCCGTTCTTTGCAGAGAAACTGGACACTCGCGGCCAACACGACGTCGCCAGCCCCCGAGGCGAGTGGACCCGCGTCGACGTGGTGTGCCGAGGCGACCGCGTCACGGTGAAGATCAACGGCGTGACCGTCAACGAAGCCTTGGACGTCTCGCCGTCGCACGGCAAGATCCTGCTGCAGAACGAAGGCAGCGAGATCGATTATCGCAATTGGCAACTGCTACCGTTGGCCGAATAACAGGAGTCCCGACCATGCCACGTATCGACAACGCGTCCCACCTGCCTTCCCGCCGCCAGTTCCTGAACCACACCGCGGCGACCGCGGCCCTGGGTATCTCGGCGCTCGCCGCCTCGTCGGCTCGCACGGTCCATGCCGCCGGCAGCGACCTGCTGCGCGTCGGCCTGGTCGGCTGCGGCGGGCGCGGAACCGGAGCCGCCTCGCAAGCCCTGCGGGCCGACAAGAACGTCAAGCTGACCGCCATGGCCGACATGTTCGCCGACCGCCTGGAGCAAAGCCTGGCCGGGCTGGCGAAGCAGGCGGAGATCGCGGCCAAGGTCGACGTGCCGCCCGAGCGGCGGTTCACCGGCGTGGACGGCTACAAGCAGTTGCTCGCCAGCGGCGTGGATGTCATCCTGTTGGCCACGCCGCCTCATTTCCGTCCGGCGCACTTGCAGGCGGCCGTCGATGCCGGCGTGCACGTGTTCGCCGAAAAGCCCGTCGCGGTGGACGCGCCCGGCGTGCGAGCCGTGCTGGCCACTTGCGAACAGGCGGAACAGAAGAAACTGTCGATCGTGTCCGGGCTGTGCCTTCGCTACTCGTACGGCTTCCAGGAAGTCGTGCGCCGGATCCAGGACGGGCAGATCGGCAAAGTGACCACGTTGTACGCCAACGATTATCGCGGCGGGATCTGGCTGAAAGCCCGCCAGCCGGACTGGACGGACATGCACAACCAGATGCGGAACTGGTACTACTACACGTGGCTGTGCGGGGACTTCAACGTCGAGCAGCACGTGCACTTCCTGGACGTCTGCGCATGGGCGCTGGGCGACCGGTACCCGGCCAAAGCGATGGGCCTGGGCGGCCGGCAGCAGCGCACCGGCCCCGAGTACGGCAATATCTACGATCACCACTCGGTGGTGTACGAATTCGCGGACGGAGCCCGCCTGATCAGCAACTGCCGGCAGATGAACGGCTGCCGCAACGACATGAGCGCCCAGGTGGTGGGCACGCAGGGCGTCGCCTCGTTCCAGGAACGCCGCAACGGGCTGACGGTCACGACAGGCTCCGAGCAGTGGATCTACAAGGGCGAGGACAACGACATCTACCAGACGGAACACGACGAGCTGTTCGCCTCGATCCGCAACGGCCGGCCCTTGAACAACGGCCGCTACATGGCCCACAGCACGCTGCTGGCGATCATGGGCCGCATGGCGACTTACACCGGCCAGGAAATCAGCTGGGAACAAGCCCTGAACTCCCAAGAAAACCTCACTCCGCCCAGCTACGACTGGGGCCCCGCGCCGGAAGTCAAGATCGCCGTTCCCGGGGTGACCAAGTTCGTGTGAACGAAAGGCCGCTGTCATGAACCGATCCCTAACGACGTCGATTCTCGCCGCCTTGGCCGTGGCATTTTGGAGCGGACTGGCGTTTTCAAGCCGCATCGCGGAGGCCCAGTCGGCCGCGGCAGCCGAGCCGACGCCCCTGGCCAGCACCAGCGAATTCGTGCGGGTCAGCCCGCGCGACCCGCGGTATTTCGAGCTGACCGACGGCCAGCCCTATCTGCCCGTCGGCTTCAACCTGGTCGGGCCTCCCGAGGCGGGAGACGTGGAACGCGTGGTGGAGACCATGGCCCGCCACGGCGTGAACTACTGCCGCATCTGGCTGGATCAGCCGCTGTGGGCCGTCGAGCACGCGCAGAGCGGACAGTACGACACGGACAAGGCGAAGCAGTTGGACCGCTTCCTGCAGTTGTGCCGGCCGCGCGGGATCCGCGTCAAGATGTGCCTCGAGTGGTTTCGCTCGATCGTGGCCCAGGTGCCGCAACCGGCGCCCCGCGGCGCGTTCCCCAAGCCGCTGCATCACCTGGCCAACGGGGGCTTCTACCGGGACATGACGGACTTTTTGACCAGCGAGCGCGGCCGGACGCAATTCCGCGGCAAGCTGCGATGGTACGCCGACCGGTACGGCGACGAGCCCGCGGTGTTCGCCTGGGAACTGTGGAACGAGATGAATGCCGTGCAGGGCCCCTGGTATCCCTGGACGCAGGAAATGCTGCCCGAATTGCAGCGGCTGTTTCCCAAGAACCTGGCCGTGCAGAGCCTGGGCAGCTTTGACCGCGACCGGGCCCGCGAGCAGTACCGCCAGTTGTGCGAGTTGCCCGACAACGATGTCCTGCAGGTCCACCGCTACCTGGACCTGGGCGCGGACTTGCCGGTCTGTCACGGACCGGTGGACGTGCTGGCCGCGGACGCGGTGGTAGAACTGCGGGCCTTCGGCGTCCGCAAGCCGATCATCCTGACCGAGACGGGCGCGGTCAAGCCAAAGCACACCGGCGCCTCGGAGTTGTACGCCAAGGACCAGGACGGCGTGCTGCTGCACGACATGCTGTTCGCGCCCTTCTTCGCCGGTGCCGCGGGGCCGGGGCACGTCTGGTTCTGGCGCGAAGCCATCGATCGGCCGAACTTCTGGCACCACTTTCAACGGTTCCATCGCGCGGTGGAAGGTATCGATCCGGCTGGCGAAGCGTTCGAGCCAGCTCAAGTCGAGCATCCGCAGCTGCGCGTCTATGTCTTGCGCGGCAAGCACACCACGCTGGCCTGGTGCCGGGACCGCGCCAACGACTGGCGTACGGAACTCGACCAGGGCACACCGCCCGGGCGTCTGTCCGGCGTCGTCCTCGACTTGGCCGCACTTCAGCCTGGGCTCGAACCCGGCAAGGCGGTCGTGAACGTCTATCATCCTTGGCAAGATCGGTGGTACTTCGTTTCGCCTGCCAACTCGACGTTCGCGCTCCCCGAATTCTCGCGTTCCTGCGTCGTCCGCGTGCGGCGAGGGTAAGGACCGACGACCGCCTGGACCGCGGCCAGGCGATTCCGCTGAACGTGCCGATCCGCGGGCGTTTCCAGGGCACACGCTATCGGTCGGCCAATTGGATCGCCCTGGGCCGCAGCACCGGCCGCGGCAAGGACGACCAGACGCATCGGGCGAATCGGTCGTTGCAAGATGTCTGGGGTTATCCGCAGCACCTCATCTGTTCTCCGCGGGGAATCCCGGTAGGATGTACGATTTGCACTGAGGCAAATCCGCCTGGCAGGTTGAGGGCTTGGCATGCGAATCCTTCTGATCGGCGATATTGTCGGCAAGCCCGGGCGGCGGGCGGTCACGAATACCTTGAGGGAAGTGCGGCAGCGCGAGCACTTGGATTTCGTCATCGCGAACGCCGAGAATGCGGCCAACGGATCGGGAATCACGTCCGAGATTCTCCGCGAACTGCTCGCCAGCGGCGTCGACTGCGTGACCGCGGGGGACCACATCTACCGCCGCAAGGAGATTATCCCCACCCTGGAAATGAAGCCGCAGATTGTCAAACCGGCCAACTTTCCGGCGACCGCGCCGGGCCGCAATTGGACCGTGCTGCCGGCCGCTAACGGTGTCAGCGTCGGGGTCTTCAGTCTGCTGGGACGCGTGTACATGCGGCCTGTGGATTGCCCCTTCGCGGCGGCGGACCGGGTGCTGGCGGAAATGCCCGCGGAGGTCAAGGTCCGCGTGGTGGACCTGCATGCCGAGGCGACCAGCGACAAGCAACTGATGGGGCGGTACCTGGACGGGCGAGTCTCCGCCGTGTTGGGGACGCACACCCATGTCGCCACGGCGGACGAGCAGATCCTGCCAAGCGGCACCGCGTTTCAGTGCGACGTCGGCATGACGGGCCCGCACGACAGCATCATCGGGCGGCGGATCGACCGCGTGCTGCTGACGACGACCAGCTTTCGTCCTACGGAATTCGATGTGGCGATTGACGACGTGCGGATGTGCGGCACGGTGGTCGACGTCGATCCGCCCTCGGGACGCAGCACGGCCATCCAACGGATCAAAGTCTGCCTGTCGCCGGACGGGAGCTTCCAGATCATTTGAGCGGTTTGCAGGCGACACGTTTTCGATCCGGGCTCAGACGTACAGAATTCAATCTTGCCGGGCAATGTCTGTCCAAGGGGAAAGCCGTCCGACCGGCAAAATTGAATTCTGTACGTCTGAGCCCTCGCATAAGGAACACGCAGCCGATGGACTTCCAACTCGAAGCCCCTTTCGAACCGACCGGCGACCAGCCGCAGGCGATCGAAGTCCTGCTGGCCGGACTGCAGCGGGGCAAGCGGCACCAGATCCTGATGGGCGTGACCGGCTCGGGCAAGACGTTCACGATGGCCAACGTCATCCAGCGTCTCGCCCGCCCGACGCTGGTCATTTCCCACAACAAGACTCTGGCCGCCCAGTTGTACGCCGAGTTCAAGGAGTTCTTTCCTCGCAACGCGGTGCATTACTTTGTCAGCTACTACGACTACTACCAGCCCGAGGCGTACATCCCGCAGCGCGATATCTACATCGAAAAGGACGCCTCGATCAACGAGGAAATCGATCGCCTGCGACTGGCGGCCACCAGCGCCCTGGTCAGCCGCCGCGACGTGATCCTGGTGGCCAGCGTCTCCAGCATCTACGGCTTGGGCTCGCCCGAGGACTATCGCCAGATGATGGTCGCCCTGCAGCGCGGCATGACCATCGACCGCGACGCCATGCTGACGAAGCTGGTGAACATCCAGTACGATCGCAATGACGTCAGCTTCGAGCGGAGCAAATTCCGCGTCCGCGGCGATTGCGTCGAGGTCTGGCCAGCGTACGAGGAGTTCGCATTTCGAATCGAGTTCTGGGGGGACGAAGTCGATCAGCTGTCGATCATTAATCCCACCAGCGGCGAGACGATCTCCACGCAGGAGGAGATGTTCGTCTATCCGGCCAAGCACTTTGTGATGCCCGAGGACCGGATGGCCCAGGCGACCGAGGCGATCCGGGAAGAACTGGAGCAGCAGTTGCAGAAGTTCCGGGACGAGGGCAAGCTGCTGGAGGCTCAGCGGTTGAGCGCCCGGACCCGTTTTGACCTGGAGATGCTGCTCGAAGTCGGCCACTGCCCGGGCATCGAGAACTACAGCCGCCACCTGTCGGGCCGCAAGGCCGGCGACAAGCCGGATACCTTGTACGATTTCTTTCCCAAGGACTTCCTGCTGGTCGTCGACGAGTCGCACGTCACCATCCCGCAGATCGGGGCGATGTACGCCGGCGATCGGAACCGCAAGCAGACGCTGGTCGAGCACGGATTCCGTTTGCCCAGCGCCCTGGACAATCGGCCGATGCGATTCGACGAATGGGAACAGATGGTCCACCAGGCCGTCTTCGTGTCCGCCACCCCGGGGCCGTATGAACTGAAGCAGACGGGCGGCGAGGTCGTCGAGCAGATCATCCGCCCGACCGGCCTGCTGGATCCGGAACTGGAAGTCGCCCCGGCCCGCGGCCAGGTGCCGCACTTGCTCGAGCAGATCCGCCAGCGGGCCCAGGCTGGCGAGCGGGTGCTGGTCACCGTGTTGACCAAGCGTCTGGCCGAGGATCTCTCGGCCTACCTGAACGAACAGAATGTGGCCTGCAAATGGCTGCACAGCGAATTGGATGCCTTCGAGCGGGTCGAGTTGCTCCGCGAGCTGCGCGAAGGGCGCTTCGACGCGCTGGTCGGCGTGAACCTGCTCCGCGAGGGCTTGGACCTGCCCGAGGTCTCGCTGGTCGCGATTCTGGACGCCGACAAGGAAGGTTTTCTCCGCAGCGAAACCTCGCTGATTCAAACGATCGGCCGCGCCGCGCGGAACGTCAACGCCAAGGTCATCCTGTACGCCGACAAGGTGACCGCCGCGATGAAAAACGCCATCGACGAAACGCGGCGGCGGCGGCGCGTCCAGGAAGAGTACAATCGCCTGCACGGCATCACCCCCGAGACGATCCGCAAGAGCATCCGCTCGGGGATCGAAGCCGAGGTCGCCGCGCATCGCCAGGCCAACGCGGCGGTGGGACGCGGGGACGAAACGGAGTACGTCACCCAGGAGTACATCAACGAATTGGAAGCCGAGATGCTGGCCGCGGCCGAGGCATTGGAGTTCGAACGGGCGGCCGCGCTCCGCGACCGCATCGTGCAACTGCAGGAATCCGTCGGCCAGCGGATGAGCGAGGTGGCCGTCAAATCCTACTCGCCCAAGGGCGGCCGAAACCGCGGCCGCAAAGGCAAAAGCAAAATCCCCAAACCGAAGAAGATGCCGTAGGGCGCGCGGCTCAAACCAAGTGACTTGGACGAGAAAGTGGACCGCACGGTGATCTGCATCCCTTCCTCCCCATTGATCCGGTCATTTCACCGCCAGTTTCGCGATCTTGCCGTCCGGCGTGATTTCCAGAACGGCGTTGGCGTGAGAATCAACCACCAGCAGATTCGCGTTCCGCCACGCCAAGCCGACCGGGTTCACCAGAGGCTCGCCCGAGATCCACTTCTCGGGCTTGCCGCCAGCGGGGATCTTCCACACGGCTTTCGAATAGCCGTCCGTCACGTAAGCCGTCTTGTCCGCTGCCACGGCGATGTTGTGCGGGAACAGGAACGGGCGGCCCTCGACCACGGTTTCCAGTTTCCCGTCGGGTGTTACTCGCACGACCTGGTTTTTGCCGTGCGAGACAACCCAGACGTTGTCCTCGGCGTCGACGGCAACACCCCGCGGGGCCGTGACCTCGGCCAGTGGTTCGGGCTTGCCACCGGTCGCTGGCACTTTCCAGATCCGATGCAATTCCAAGTCAGCGACCAGCAGTTCGCCCTTGCTGTTGACAGCGACGCTCATCGGCATCCCGATGCCCCCAGCGGTCAGCGGCGCAGGCTTGGCGTCTTTGTCAAACCGATACACTTCCCGCGTGGCGCTGTCGCCCGCCAAGATCGCTCCGGATTTGTCCAGGGCGACGCAGCGGACCGCGTACAGCGGCGTGCGATACCGTTGGGCTCCTTCGAAAAACCGGGACAGCTTGCCGTCCTCGATTTTCCAGATACCCGGCAGGTTGCGGTCGGCAACATAGATGGTGCCCGATTCAGCCGCGACCGCGGACAGCGGGTACTGCATCTGGGCGGACGCCGGCCGGACGGATGTCAAGCTGGTGAACAGGCACAGGATCACGACGAGGTAACGCATGGATAATCACGATTTGAACAAAAAGAGGGGCACACCAAGCGACCGCCAGGGAGAAAGGCGGTGACAAATCTCCCGCCTCCAAAAAAAAGAGACCCTGCTGAACCCGAGAGTTCAGCAGGATCTTCGTTTCGTTCAACACAGAGAACCAACTCGCGTTAGTTCAACTTGACCGTCTGGCCGTCGTCGCGGATGGCGATCCGCAGCAGCACTGCCAAGTCGGTCGTGCTGGAGACGAACTGGACGGAGCCATCGACGAACGCCACGAGCAAGCCGCCCGGATGGGCCGCTTGCAGCGGATTGTTCAACCCCATGATTTCCCCACAACCGGGAGCAGCACCCGCACCCAGCACTTCCTTCACGTACGGCTTGTAACGCACCGTCGTGACGTTAAAAATAATCGGGCTCGCCCAAGCTGGCGGTCCGGCAACGGTCGTGGTGGTGGTGAGTGCCCCGGGGGCAATGTCGTTGATCTTCGCCACGCAGTTCGTCCCGCTAAGCCAACCACCCATCATGTCCGTCCCGGTGTTTGAGTTGGGAGTACCAGCCCCGTTCCAACCTGGATCGCCATGATACTTCGTCGAAATCGTCCGGTTGACATCCCTCAACCAATCTGACGCCTCACCCACAATCATCGTATTGGACGTGCCGTCCGTGCAGCCGTTAATGCCGACGTGTTCACCAATCGGCAACATACCACTGCTGGTCAGTACGCAATTCGCCGTAGTGCCAACCGTGATCATCGCACCGCTACGATTCATGTAGGTTCGGGTGCTGGAATACGGAGATCCCCACAGGTTCGGGTTGGGATACAGCGTGGTGTTCGCCTGGGCTGCGGTCAGAATGTCCGTACCGCCAGCAATGCCCACGTAGGTCGACAGGCAGATACTGCCGGTCTGGTCGCTCATTACCGGAAGTGGGCTGGACGGGCACCGCATGTAATCCGGGATCAGCTTGTCCAGCGGACGCCCAGCGATAGCCGCGTTGACAAGGTATGCACCGAAGACGGGGCTCCCGGCCGTGGCCGTAGAAACCGGCCCACCAGAACGAATGCAGTTAGTTATCTTGTCGTAGATGTTTCTTTGTTCCATGAACGGCAGAATCCCGTACTGCCAGGACGGGCCCAGGGATGCGACTGCTCGCGTACCCGTGTGCATGGCGCCCATCGGGAACGTCTTGTACGTGTCGTGATAGTTCTGCAGACCCAAGCTGATGTTCTTCAGGTTGTTGTTGCACTGCGTGCGGCGAGCCGCCTCGCGTGCTGCCTGGATAGCAGGCAATAGCAAAGCAACCAGAATTCCGATGATGGCGATGACCACCAACAATTCCACGAGCGTAAACCCGCGACCACCAAACCTTCTTCTCATCAGACACTCCTTCCAAAAAGGGAAAAACCAGAATAACGTAAAACGATGCCGGCTAGTTAGACAAAGAGCGCAGACCAGCCGTGGAGGCTGCCGCTGCTATAATATGAGCAACTGTTACGCACGGTGTCAACAACTTCCGGACGAATTCGCTGTTTTTTTGTGACCCGATCGGCGCGACGAGTCTGGCTCGCTGTCTTCTTCCCCGAGAACGACCGCTGGGCTGACGGGAGATCCGGCACGGGTGAGGGCAAGGTCAACGACGGAAAAAGGAAGCCAAGGCGGGGACGCTTCCTGCTATTCGACCACCCAGACATTCCGATATCGAAGCGGGCAGCCGTGGTTCTGCAAGAAAACAGGACCTCTTTCCGGGCCTGGACCGATCGGCGCTGCCGTGGTGGATCGTTCGCCCGGCAATTCAATGTTGTTGTGCACAATCACGCCATTATGCCGCACCGTCATGCGCGGGTTCGCAACCAGTTTTCCCTGTT
>Ga0172371_10014116_pt1 | contig 10323 bp, 9 predicted proteins | sample Lak12m_FD_114543 | JGI IMG/M metagenome (GOLD analysis project Ga0172371, IMG submission 114543) | Freshwater microbial communities from Kabuno Bay, South-Kivu, Congo - kab_022012_12m | ecosystem: Environmental > Aquatic > Freshwater > Lake | place: Democratic Republic of the Congo: South-Kivu... | reverse complement strand
GATGGCAAACGATGTCAAAGCTGACTTGCAGATTTTCATATGAGGAGCCTCCGGTGGGATCGCATTCAATTCCGTTCAGAAAGTAACACAAACATTATATCAATTAGATCGCATAGTTGTCAACATATATAAATCTAATTCATAAGCATTCAGTAAGAAGTGGGGCACTAATAGATGAATGGGACCAACTTCCAGGTTCGCTTGCTGTATTCCGCGTATCCGGGGTAGTGCTGTTCCAGTAGGCGCTCCTCTTTTATCGCCTTAATCACATAGAGAATGGCCACCCCCAGCCACAAAGGGAGGCTGAACCAACTTCCAAAATAGAGCGCGTACCCGCCCACGGCCATAATTGTAGCGGTGTACATCGGATGGCGCACCTTGGAATACACGCCGGTGGTAACCAATGAACCGCTCCTCCTGGGTGCTGCAAAGACGCGAAAATTTCTTCCCAGGGAGCGAAAAGACAGCCATCCGAGCAGGAGACCGCCCAATCCCAGCACGCCTCCGGCAATTTCCCGAAGATACGAAGGCGACGGTGGGCTCCAGGAGCTTTCGAGAGGAGCCACGATCAGCGTCAGCACGGCCAGTGTCACATAACCTACGGAGATCCCTTTGTAGTCCTCTCCCCTCCTGTCCGGGTCGCGTTGACAGCGGGTGAGACCAAATGGGCCTTGTGTTTTGCGCCCTCGTTCGAGAAGTATAAGATACAGCAGCCCCCAATTGAGGTTGTACACCGTCTGGAAGCCGAGCTTCTTGAGCATTACCGCCACAGCCGGGGACCGGTGGCCTGAAAGACATGTGACAAGGACAGGCCGGTCTCTCGGCACATCCTTGGCCGCGTCGATCACTCCTGCGCCCCAGGGAAAATTCTCAGCCCCTTGCAGTCGGTTCCAGTGGAACTCCGGTTTTGTGCGGACGTCCAGTATCCAGGTGTCTTCGGGGAGAGTATTCAACCGCCAGGGAGACAAAGGCTTCGCGCCGGCCGCTATTGTAATCAACTCCCCTCCGAGGATAAGGTTCAAGACGGAAAAGCCTGTTCCCATCCTTGCGCCATCCTGACCGTTCACCAGCTCGTCGTGTCGGATACGCCTGACTATGAAATATGTCTGCGCAACGTACAACACAGCAAGCACGGCCCACAACGCCAGGCCCGCGGAGCTGCCGGTAACCACACAAAGGGCCAGCAGCCCGAGAACGATGGATGTGGTTAAAGGATGTAGCAAATGTGTTCCATGAACCCTCGAGAAAAGATGGCCTTGGGTGGATATGGAAGGGATAAACACAAAATAAGATATGATGCTGAAGAGCGCGGGGCCGAGGATAAACCCGGCCGGAATAGCCGCTGCCAGGACAAGTACGAACTCGTATGTGTTAAGGTCTCGTAGCGAAAAGCCGGTGTCGAAACCTACAGCGACGGCTACCGCCCCTGCCGTGACGTAACACAGTACAGTGGGCAGACGGCTTTCTTCAATCCATTCCCACCTGGGGGGCGACGACCTTATGGTATTGGACTCCATTTTTCCGGCTCTCCTGTTCATAACAAAACAGTCGCGTATGCGATTAACTGTACCAGACTGCTAGGAAAAGGCCAACCTTTTTACTACAATAGTGGGGTAATTACCGTATTATCCTATCCAACCCATGACGATGAAAACAAACCACCAGATAAGCATGGACGCGGCTGCAATCCCGACCATGTCCAGTCCTTTCTTCTTTCCTGCAAGCAGCAAGACAAAACCTGTGAGCAGGCCTGAAGGGGCAAGCACGGTAATCAGCAGCCAGTCGACCGTGGTAAGCGGCGACTGGGGGCTTGGTGGCCGACTCTCCTGATCAACCGGCCTCTGGCAACTGGAACAGGTGATAGCCTCCTTGCCGGTAAAAGCGCCGCAAAACGGACAATAAAGGCCATGCACGGACTCCGTCCTGGCCGAGGTCCCCTGATCTCCCGGCGAGGGGGAGGAGTCGGGCGAAATATCAATTACGATCTGACTCTTTTCAGGGATAGTCAACTGGGCGCCGCATCCGAGGCATCGTCCCGCCAATCCCGCTTGATCGTCGGGGACCTCAAACGAAGCTCCACAGTCACAGTAGAAATGAATACTCATCCGTATTCAGCTCCGTGCCTTAACATCGATGACGCGGCGCCACAGGATAGGCCGATTTTGGCGCTCTTTTCACCATAACAAGATCATGCGGCCCTTGCAAGGACGTTGAATAATATGATAATGTTAGGATTTCTGGGATCGCTTACGTTTCCGAGAGGAATCCCGCCGAAGTGTGAGCAACTACTACGCTGATCTCATTTCCATTTTGAGTGAAGAAACGTCCGGCCGCACTAATCTCGGACCCACTTGCGCGAATTGGTTTCGAGCACAATCTTTATTCTGGATAGGGTATCTCAATGCTGAAAATCGGACAGACCGACTCAGTCCGGAGGAATCATGACGGGAGATGAACTACGCGACAAATTTCTGAAATACTTCGGGGAGAGAAAACATATTCGAGTGCCTAGCTCGTCTCTCATACCGTCCGGGGATGCTACTCTGCTGTTCACCAATGCCGGGATGGTACAGTTCAAGAGTGTGTTCACCGGTGAGGAAAGACGTCCTTTCAAAAGGGCGGTAAGTGCTCAAAAATGCCTCAGAGTTAGCGGCAAGCACAATGATCTGGAAAATGTGGGGCATACTGCCAGGCACCACACTTTTTTTGAAATGTTGGGGAACTTCTCCTTTGGAGACTACTTCAAGAAAGATGCAATCGCATTTGGCTGGGAGTTTCTCACCATGGCAGTAGGGCTGCCGAAGAAGCAGCTTCATGTGACAGTGTATCGTGACGATGACGAGGCCGTCGATCTCTGGCGCAAGGTCCTCGGTTCCAATTCCAACCCGATAGTGCGCCTGGGAGAGAAAGACAACTTCTGGAGCATGGGCGATACAGGGCCTTGCGGACCCTGTTCGGAAATACATATCGACCAGGGTGAAGGCGTAGGGTGTGGGCGGTCGGATTGTGCCCCTGGCTGTAATTGTGACCGGTTCCTGGAACTCTGGAATCTTGTCTTCATGCAATTTGAAAGAGATGCCTCGGGCAGGATGACCCCGCTGCCCAAGCCATCCATCGACACCGGTCTGGGCCTTGAGCGGCTGGCCGCAGTGGCACAAGGTGTAAAAAGCAACTGGGAATCGGACCTGTTCCGGCCAATAATTCGACGGGTGGAGGAGCTGTCAGGCAAGGTATGCAAAGGCCATGATTTGGATTCCATCGCCGTCAGGGTGATCGCGGACCACAGCAGGGCAGCGGCTTTTCTCATTTCTGACGGTGTGCTGCCTTCCAACGAAGGCCGGGGATATGTTTTGCGACGCATTCTGAGAAGAGCCATTCGCTACGGGAAATTCATCGGGTTGAACGAACCCTTTCTTTATGACACCGCGAGTATAGTGGTCAACCGGATGTCCGATGCTTATCCGGAGCTGGAAGCTCACGCTGTCCTTTTGGACAAAGTCATACGAAACGAAGAGGAACGTTTCCTTGAAACCCTTGCGAGGGGCCTTATCCTGTTCGAGGAGGCGGCCAAACGTGTTCGCGACGGCGGAGGGACGATCTTCCCCGGCGACGTGGCATTCCGCCTTTACGACACTTTCGGCTTCCCGCGGGACCTCACCGCGGATCTGGCCCGAGAAACAGGACTTGTGCTCGATGATGCAGGATTCGATGCTGAAATGGCCGGCCAACGGGAAAAGGCCCGTCAGTCTTGGGAGGGCATGAAAGGCGAGAACGGCGGGCGTCTGCGGGGCATTGTTGACCAGGGGGTACAGACGGAGTTCACCGGTTACGTAACCCTTGAGGATTCAGGCATAATCAAGGCTATCTTGAAGGACGGGGAACGGGTTGCTGAGGCAACATCCGGCGAACGAGTGGAAATAATCACCGATAGAACCCCATTTTATGGTGAATCAGGCGGCCAGGTTGGAGACAGCGGAATAATAAGTCACAACGGAGACCGGATCCTGGTCGAAGACACTCTGAAGCCCGCGGCTAACCTGATTGTCCACCGAGGGCTTGTCAAAAACGGCAGTTTTCGAGTAGGCGACCGGGTGGATCTAAAGGTCGATGCGGCTGAGCGGCGATCCATCATGGCCAATCATTCAGCTACGCATATTCTGCAATGGGCGCTCAGAAAGGCGCTGGGAGATCACGTGAAACAGAGTGGTTCACTGGTTGAAGCGCAAAGGCTTCGATTCGACTTTACTCACTTCTCGTCCATCTCGCAGGATGAACTGGCTCGTGTGGAAGACCTCGTAAACCAAAAGGTACAAGAAAACGGTCAGGTTGTGGCCACGGTAATGTCCATGGATGAGGCTGTCAAGGAGGGCGCTATAGCGCTTTTTGGTGAGAAGTACGGGGATACGGTTCGCATGATTTCAATGGGCGACTTTAGCAAGGAGCTTTGCGGAGGGACACACACCCACCGGACCGGTGACATAGGTCTTTTCAAGATCACGGGTGAAGGCGGAATTGCAGCGGGTGTGCGACGTATTGAAGCGGTCACGGGTAGAGGGGCTCTGGAATACGTTCGTGCATTGGAGCGTGAACTTGGCGAACTTGCGGAGCATCTTCGGGGTTCACGAGGGGAACTTGTCAGGAAGCTCGACAAGTTGCTCGAAGAGAAAAAGGCCAAGGAGCGAGAGGTCGAGGCTCTGAAGACCAAGCTGGCAGCGGGGGTAACCAAAGACACCCTGGAGGGCGTTCGGGAGGTGAGTGGTGTCAAAGTGCTGGCCCAGCTTGTCGAAGACGTAGCCAGTCCCAAGGACCTCAGAGAATACGCAGACCGCGTCAAGGACAGGCTCGGTTCAGGCGTGGCGTTGCTCGGAGCAGAGGCTGATGGCAAGGCGCTCCTGATAGCTCTCGTTACCAAGGACCTTACGAAACGCTTCCATGCGGGTGAGATCGCAAAAAGGGCAGCGGCTGTCCTGGGCGGCTCAGGCGGAGGAAGGCCGGACATGGCCCAGGCCGGCGGTCCAAACGTCGCCGCGCTAGGGGATGCTTTGAAGACCCTCGACGAATTTGTCAAAGTCTGACCAGCAGTCGGGGGAACATCTATTGCACTAAAAATATGGCAGTTTTGGAAAGTAATGGCGGATTGAATTGTGGGTGTCCCGCCAACGCGGGACTGGCTCGTCCAGCGGTGCGATCCTATTCCGAAGTCCAGGTAGGATGCGGTGAGCGAAGCGAACCGCATCGCTCGCGAAAGGACCGCGAACGATGCGGTTCCCGTTGGTCACCACATCCTACTGGCTTACTGAGGTTTTGTGATATAATTCACGAACTTGCAATCGAACAGACAGAATTCCCTCTTCTCCTCTACAGATCCTTGCTGTCTTCCCCTACAAAAAGTTCCCGGCACTTTCCAGCAGTCCTGTCCCTTGTCCGGGTAAGCAGGACACCTACTCTTGCTTTCGGGTGGGCAGTTCAGGAATTCCCAGCAATGTTGTTTCATTAGCTTTTCCTCCTTTATGGCATTACACTGTGGTCCCACCATCATACAGGCCTTTCAGGCCTGGTTCAGTCATCGGATGGGTCGTCAGACATCAAACCGCGGCTGGCTGTCTTGCATGACCCCCCAGGATTTGCCTGCTCGTGAGCGTTCCAGCCGTGTGTTTTTTGTAGATTCCTGACGGTACAGCGCCACTGTCTCCGGTGTCAAACTTTTTCTTCGGTCAGTGGAGGCCGTCCGGCATGGAACTCTGTATCCCAAAATTGGGCCGCCGGCTAACACCGGACTCAATTCGCGTTACGGCGTCCAAATTTAGTAAGTTGTCCCCAGATTCCATGGGTTCCCAAAAGAATTTTCTGCAACCTTTGCAGACGCTCGGGGCCGTTCCCGATAACGCTGACATGAATTGCTTGCTCCATAACGCTATCCGTCATATCATATAGTGATGATAGCGAGCTTCAAGGACAAAGAAACCCAAAAGGTCTTCAAACGGGAATATTCAGGGAAAATACCACAAGCCATTCAAGGGATGGCGCACAGAAAGCTCGTGATGCTGCACGCCACCGGGTTTCTTGAAGACTTGAAGAGCCCTCCGGGAAATCGCTTGGAACCACTCAAGGGTGACAGAAAAGGGCAGCACAGCATACGCATCAACGATCAATACCGCATCTCCTTTGTGTGGGCGGAAGGGAAAGCCCACGAGGTCGAGATCGTTGATGACCACAAAGGATAGATCACAATGACAAAGAAGGTATTGCCGCCAGTCCATCCGGGAGAAATACTCCTTGAGGAGTTTATGAAGCCTCTCGGGATAAGTCAGAACCGGCTTGCCCGTAACCTGAAGGTCCCTCCGCGACGGATAAACGAGATTGTTCACGGCAAGAGGGGTATTACAATAGACACTGCACTGAGGCTGGCGAGGCATTTCGGAACCTCAGTGGAGTTTTGGATCAATCTCCAGACCCACTATGAACTCGAAGTGGCCGAGGACAACAAATTGATGGACAGAATCTACAAGGAAGTGACCCCGCGAATAGCCGCGGGATAATCCGCTTAGGGCATGACGGCATGAAATGCGTCACACAGGCGTCTACCGGAACATTGAGCGATAACGAATGAAAATCTATTAATAACACCATGTTGATATTATTTGCTTGTAAAAGACTTGATTTCAAAGGCATCTCGTCATAAAAAAGGGACCTGACGGTCGGGCGGAGTCGAACGGACGGGAGGTCGGAACATGGCGTTAGGCAGGGTACACCTAACATTTTTCCTCGGGTTGTTAGCGTTACTATTATTCCCGCCCCAAGTGCTGGCCGAAGGCGAAATATTGGAGTTCTCCTGCCGATCTTGCGGCTACAGGGAGCGCTTTGTACAAGGAACAGACCCGTCGGAGGAGGCTCGAAACATACAGAGCATTATTGTGGTATGCGAACGTAACCGGCAGATACGCAACATCAAGATCCCTGTGGATCCGAAATCACCTGTGCACGGTGAACCGCTTCTCGCCCGCCAGTACGGGACCGGGCAGTCGGAACTTCTCGGATTGGAATTACCCAAGTTCCTGGTTCCTGGGAACACTTGTCCTCTTTTTCCGATTACCGCGTACCTGGAGAGTAACATCTGCCCGGTGGACGGCCGGCCGGGAATAGAATTCAAAGTTGTCGGCGCTTTCTAATCCCAATGCGCTCTCAAGGAAGTAAGACAGGGGAAACTTCTTTACACAAAGAAGTTTCCCCCGGACTTTACTTCTTTGAGACTGCATTGGGATACAGCAAGCGCGAGAAAACCTACAAAGGCCGAGTATGAAAATTTTGTTTTGTGGCAAGACTTTTCCCCAAGCCTCACAGATGCTCGCGGCGCTTTTGCCGGAAGACGAGATAGTCTCCTGCACAACTGAGCAGGTAGTCAGTAGGGGCCGGGATGCGCACGTGTTGGTCCCTCTCATGCATCGTCTCGAACGTGAGTTGATTCGCACGACGGAGGCCAGGTTGATTCATCAATGGGGCGTCGGCCTGGAAGGGGTGGACGTCTCGGCCGCAACAGCACGCGGCATCCTGGTCTGCAATGTCCCTGGTGATGTTACTGCCAACGCGGATTCCACGGCGGAGGGCGCTGTTTTTCTCATGCTAGGATCTGCGCGGCGAATCCATGAGTGCTTTCGATCTTTTCGCGAGGGCAAATGGGGCGCTCCTATCGGCGAGGGGCTCCTGGGGCAATCCGCGCTAATCGTCGGTCTGGGCATGGTGGGAAAAGCCCTTGCTCGCAAGCTGTGTTCCCTGGGTATGTTCGTCCGGGCCATTCGCCGGACCCCTGACCTGGACGCGGAACGCGAAATCGGCCTGGCGGGAGCAGGAAGCCTTTCAGATCTCTCCCAGATGGCCTCTCAAGCTGATTTTGTCATTTCGACCCTGTCGCTTAACGACACGACACGAGGGATATTTAACAGAAATCTGTTCCACGCTATGAAACCCGGGGCGTTTTTCATCAACGTCTCCAGGGGCCCGGTGGTCAATGAAGCGGATCTGCTCGATGCTTTACGGCAAGGAACAATAGCCGGAGCCGGTCTGGACGTCTATTATCAGGAACCGATAGCTCCTAGCCATCCATTCCTTTCGATGGAAAACGTCTTCGCAACACCCCATGTCGCTGGCGCGACTCGTCAGAATTACGAAGGAATAAGCCGAGTCCTCGCGGAAAACCTTCTGAGGTTCAAGCGGGGAGAAATTCCCTTGTACTGTGTGAATAGGAGCGACCTTGTCTTTCCGGGGATGTAGCATAATGGCGATGGCCCAAAAAGGCCCATGCAGCTCACGTCTCAGGGGATTCCACCATGAGCCGTGGTGTAACTCCATCGCGGTCCAGGAGCTTGAGAAACCTGTTGATCAGCCTTCTTGGAAGATCCTGCCTTTCCAGCGACGTCAGGCCGGCAAGCGGAACCTGGGCGCCGGCCATTCCTCCGTGTCCGCCCGCGGAACCTGCCTTTCCTATCAGTCTGCGAAGGACTACTCCGGCCTTCTTGAGCCGTGAACTGGTTCTAACCGAGACAAGCATAAGATTCCCGCTTTCCCCCATACACAGCGACCAACAGACGCCGTCGATTCTAAGCAACAGATCCGCAAGCTCGGGGATTATGGCCTCCGAACGTATATTTCCGAGATACGACACCGCCACGTCTCGGTAAATGATCGTTCGGGCCAGACCGGTCTGATAATCGGCAAAATACTCCGCGGAGAGGGTAGGTCTCTCAATCCACCCAACAACTCGGGGGTTGGTCAAAGGCGAGAGAAAGACGAAGGCGTTGAAATCCTGTTTGCCGGCGCCTCTTCCGAGAGCGTTGGTATCGGTCTTGATGCCATAAAGGAGCCCGTTGGCTACGGACCTCGATGGAGTCAATCCTGCGGCAACTATGTATTCGGTGACGATCGTGGAAGTGGCTCCGTAATTGGGACGGACGTCATAGACCCGCGCTTTCAACGAGTTTTTTCTAAGCGGATGATGGTCAATAACGAGAAGCGGGCGCTCACCTTTCGCATCCAACAGGCTGTTACCAGTCCCAGGTTGAGCGTCTATCAGAGCTACGCCGAAATATTTTGAGCTGTCAACCCTCGCAAGCTGCGTCGTCTTGATGCGCAGCCTCTGGATCATGGCCTTATTCTCGGCGCGCGCCACCCCTCCGCCGTAGCCTATTATGGAACGGACGTTAAATTTCTTGCTCAATAGGTAACTCAAGCCGTAGGCGCTGGCAATGCTATCAGGATCGGGATTGTTGTGGCAAAGCAACAGGACCCGGCGCTTGCCCGCTCCTTTAAGGACCTGCTCTATTTCTCCCAGCTTTTCCGTTGACCTGCATAAATCAGATCGCAGCATGTTCATGGCACGATCACCATTCAGAAAGCTGACCAGGGAGCACGGGCTTGTAACTCCTCCCGCGTTCAACTCGAACCAGATCACTGTAAGGTTAATATAATTCCTGTTACCGCTGGGAACAGCCTCGAAGATGATAATAGGTTTTTTGGGGCAATAGCAAATGAAAGATGAAGAATTCGCAACCATTGGCTTACGCGAGGGAGAGCAGCCGGGGGACCAATTCAGTTAACTAAGGAGAACCCCATCAGTCACGCCACAGGCATGATTGTCACCCCGGCTAAAGCCGGGGTCCAGGCGTCGTCCCGACGGAAGTCGGGAACCAGTCTGAATCTGGATTCCGGCTTGCGCCGGAATGAAGGTAATAACTCTTACACATAAGTGAATGCCCACAGAATTTCTGATATCAGTCTTCTGGGTCCTGAGAATGAAAGGAAGACATCATCTTGCGGACAACGCGCTCGCTGAGGATCATGCCTCGAATTGTTCCCTTGGAGCGGGCAAAACGATTTTCTATCCACGCTTCGAGAGTGAGGTTCCTTTTCTCCCGAATACGGATAATGCCGTGCATGCGAAGTTTTTCACCCGGGGGCGCCATGGTGTTGAGATCCGGAAATTCCGTGCCGGTCAGAATCGGCACTACTTTCTTGTCCTCCAGGAGCTTGAGAAGCATGAACGTGCCGAACTGTGCAACGGCCTCCATCTGGAGATGCCCCCCAAACAGAGGCATACCCACGAAATGGTCTTTCATTATGGGATTTTCTTCGGGAGTGGGCACGGTGAAGCTTCCGAACCCTTTCATGCCGTCCCTGAGGTCCCCCATTTCCATGACGACGCGATCTACAAACAGGAAACTGGGGCCGTACATGCTCAGCGTTTTGCGAATTTCATCCTTGCCAAATTCGCGCCATTCACGATGCGGTGAAGCAACTGATGGCTTCTTCTCTCTAGGGGCGGCCAGGCCT
>Ga0172371_10014114_pt1 | contig 10324 bp, 9 predicted proteins | sample Lak12m_FD_114543 | JGI IMG/M metagenome (GOLD analysis project Ga0172371, IMG submission 114543) | Freshwater microbial communities from Kabuno Bay, South-Kivu, Congo - kab_022012_12m | ecosystem: Environmental > Aquatic > Freshwater > Lake | place: Democratic Republic of the Congo: South-Kivu... | reverse complement strand
GCCTTGGATCGCGGCCGCGTCATGGATCGCCCGGGCGTCCTCCGCGGGCGTCGCATGACCAAGTCTGGCATGCGCTGAAATACCTCCAGCAACCATCAGCAGAACGGCCAGTCTTCGGTACATCAGAGGATCTCCATCGCGCTAGGATCGGGTCTCAAGGAGAGCACCCTGGTTTATGCATTGTAACCACGCTTGCCAGAGCGTGGGACGGGGCGGTCCCGGAATACCTGGGGACGCGTTCTGTTTTCCGCGTTGATGACCGGCTATATTGTCGTCGGAATCCACATGCAAGAACGCCGCCTGGTGAGGAGACTTGGCGAAGACTACCGGCGCTATCGCGAAGGCACTTCGATGCTCGTGCCCTGGTTCCCGGACGGCGGGCGTGGGGCCGCGGAGCGTGGGACTCGAGGACTTCCCGTCGAAGGCGGCACGGCATGAACAGGGGACTCTCTTGATCTTGGTCTTAAGCTTCCCCTCAATCTCCAACTCGCAAGCGTTCGGGAGGGACTGCGGGAAAGATCAAGCGAGAGATTAGGCGACAGATTAGGTGAAAGATTAGGAGCAGAAGGGAACAACCATGAAACCGATCCTGATCTCGCTGGTGACGCTGCTGCTGTCTGGGCTGACCGCGTTGGGGGCGGAATCGCCCGTCGCTGAACGTCCCGTCAAGAAGCTGATCGAATACGGCTGGGATGTGCCGTATCCCGATCAGGTGCGGAAGGATATCCGGAACATGGAGCAAAAGCCCTTCGACGGCCTCATCTTCCGGCTGCGGGACTGGAACCACGCCTTCGATCCCCGCCCGTGGGACAAGGCTGCACTTCAACCTCAACTTGACGACCTGGCCGCCATCCAGTGGCACACGTTCAGGGACAACTTCCTGTGCCTGTACGCTGCCAATAACTGGCAGATGGACTGGTTCAACGACGAGCAATGGAAGAACATCGAAGCCAACTTGCGGTTGAGCGCCCAGGCCGCGCGGATCGGCCGCTGTGTCGGGCTGGTGTTCGATCCCGAACCGTACGGCGACAACCCGTGGGCGTATCCCGGGAAGAACGGGAACCGCAGCTTTGCCGAAGTCGAGGCCCAGGTCCGCAAACGCGGCGGCCAGTTCATCACCGCCATCCAGTCGCAGCTGCCCGAAGCCAGGCTTTTGACCTTCTTCCACCAGAGTCTCTTCGCGGGCCTGCTGCCCATCCCGGATACCGAACGGCAGCAGAGCGAGCTTGCCAAGCAGCATTGGGGTCTGCTGTCCGCGTTCTGGAACGGCGTGCTGGCAGCTGCCGGCCCGGGCGTGCGGATCATCGACGGCTACGAGCCGGCCTACTACTTCACTCTAAGCGACCAGTTTCCCCGCGCGTACCAGCTGATGAAGGAGCGTTCGCTGGCGCTGGTGCCGGCCGAGCTTCGCGCGAAACACGGCCTCCAGTTCCAGGCGGGCATGGCGTTGTACATGGACCAGGTGCTCGGTCTCCGCCAGCCGCCCGAGAAGTACCTCAGCACGTACCTCACGCCCGAGGAGCGGCTGCGCTGGTTTGAGCACAACGTTTATTATGCGCTGGCCAACAGCGACCGGTACGTCTGGTGCTATAGCGAGCGGATGAACTGGTGGCAGGACAACGTGCCCGACGGCGCGGAGGCTGCCATCCGTTCCGCTCGCCAGAAGATCGCGGCGGGCCAATCGCTCGGCTTCGATATCGCCGAGTCCATCTCCGCGGGCCAACAGAAGATGAACAAGGCGGCCCAGGCGGCCCCGGCGCGACGTTAGCGACGGCGACCGCCCTGAACCCGCCAGCCACCGTTGACTCACCAAGTTTCTCCGCTTAGCCTCAGTCCTGTGCCATGAAAATGGCCGTTTGCAGTGCGGAAGGCGAATGGGAGGGGCAGGTTCGGTGTCTTCCACTTCGAAAGCAGGGTAGTAAGATGCGAACACGACGAGGATTCTTGCAGTCGGGCGCCGCGGTGTTGGCCGGATCGTGCCTGGCCGCTGGCGAAGTCGCGGCCATCACGCCTTCGGCCGGCACGGATTCGCTCAAGTGCCTGGACTACGCCCGCTCGTTCATCTGCGGCACGGCGGCGTTCAACTGCGTCCGGTTCTGGGTCGAAAGCCGCACGACGGTCTTTGACGATCAGGCCGGCACGGCGACCGACTATTACCAGTGCGCATCGTGCAAGAGCGAGAACACGTTCGGCGAGAAGGACCTGTTCCTGGCCGACAACTACGATTTCCTGCCGATCCTGGGCGGCGGCCGCTGGCTGGTCTTCCGGCGACCGGCTCGGATCAGTGATCGCTACCGCACAATTTCCACGACCGAGGAACTGTGGGGCGAACCGCGTCTGCTGCTGCACGAGGCGGCCGAGGTCAGGTTGCTGGAGACCTTCGAGCAGATCCGCGACGCGACCGCGGCGGGACGGCCGCTGGTCACGCAGACCGAGATTCGCAACGAACAGACGGGATTGCGGGCGGTCATCGAATGCCCGACCAAGACGATGAACGTCAGCCTGGACAAAGCAATGTACCAGGTCGACACCGGCCCGATCGCTTATCCGGACCTGAGCAAGCGATTCGAGCCGCCGATCGATTGTCTGAGTCTCGCCTTTGTGGCCTTCAACGCAGCGCACTCTGCCGCCTTCATCGTCGAACAGCCGACGGCGTTGGTCGAGGACGGGCAGGAAAAGGGCCAGTTCTACCACTTCTCCGCACCGTTCAGCCTGCCGGCGACGAATCGGGTGTTGACACTGTGACGCGGTTGGTTCGCCAAAAAAACTTGAAAAACGTGCACCAGAAAGGTCCGGCCATGCGACGAGGGTGATTCCGTACAGGAGTTGTCCGCCCATGAAATCCCGCCTCGGTCACCGTCACCGTTGCCGCCGTGTTCGCTGGCTGTGTCTCTTGCTGGCATGCCTGGGGGGCCTGTTCGGCTGTGGATCGTCCGCGGGTCCGCCGCAGTCTGTGACCGGGGGAATGCCCATTCCGGTGCCGGTCCCCGGCGGCAGGCCGAGCCCCGCAGAGCCGGCCCAACTGCCCGAGATCCCGTGGGCGATGCAGCTCGATCCGAGCCCCGGCGACGACGGCTCGGCGTCCGCTTCGCCCTGGCTGGCATCGATCGCCGCCCGCCCGGAGTGCCTGGGATTCGGTGCCGGGCGCGTCCTGGCGGTTCTGCTTCAGGGCCAGGCCGCAGCGGAGTGTTACGACGTCCGCAGCGGCCGCAAGCTCGGCCAGATCACGGGACTGCCCACCACCGTCGACCGGAGCGAGATCTCGCCGGACGGCGAGCGTCTGGCGTACGGTTTCGTCGACGTCCGAGACGCCAGGCAAACCAAGCTCCGGGCGGGGAGCTTCCGCACCGGGGAACTGCCGTTCGAAGTCAGTTTTCCCCCGCAGCAGTTGCTGGCCATGCGTTTCCTTGCCGACGGACGCCTGCTGACGGTGGCCAAGCACGAACGGGGCGTGGAAGTAACGACCTGGGACGTGGCCTCCGGAGCCAAGGCGGGGAGCTTCGTGGCCCAGACGGGACTGGCGGCCGCGCACGCGGTGGTCACCCTCACGCCGGGCGGCAGGTATTGCGGCCTGGTGGTCAACGACGACCTGCTTTCCTTCGGTCCCCCGGAAAGCTCACCGGGCCGTACCGCCAGCACATCCTGACGTGTCGCAAGGGCAGCATCTTCCAGATGTACGAGACCATGACGGGGCGCTGTGTGGGCACCCTCGAGGCTCCCGCCTACCGCGATTTCCTCCCCCAGCCCCGAGGCTGCTTTCGGCCAGACGGAAAGACCGCCCTGGCCGTCTTCCCGCAGCCATTCCATCAACGCGTAGTTGTCTGGGATTTGACGACCGGCAAGATCACCCGGCAGTTCGGCATCCCCGAGCAAGTTTCCGTGGATGAGATCGAGTGGATGAGCGAGCGCTACGTGGCGGTCGGCAACCTGATCCGCCTGGTCCTGCTGGATTTGGAAAACCGGGCGGTCGTCGGCGATCGGGAACTCGATCGCGTCTACGATTTCGTCCGGCTCGGCGGCGGAGTCCTGTGGACCCGGCCGCCCCAAGCCCGCGGCTGGAAGTCGGCCAAGCTCACGGGACAGCCGCTGCTGCCCCCTGCGAAACCCAGCGTGCGTCTGGAGGACAAGGTCCTGCTGTACGCCGGGCTCCACGTCGGTGTGAACGTGACCAGCGAGTTGCTCGACCGGCAGTTGATTCAGGAAGAGCTGGAGCGTGCTCTGGCGGAGAAGGGTCTGGTGCCGGATGCCACCGCCCCGCGGCGGTTCACCTTGAACATCGTCGAGCAGCCCGGTTCGGTCCAGCGCCAATTGCGGGACGGGCGCGAGTTGAGCTCTCGCACGCTGATCTTCGACTGGAAACTGGTCGACGGAGCCGGCACGGTCCTCTGGCAGCAGCAGCGGCCCATATCCTGGCAGGCGGTCATGGTCACCCGCCCGCAAGCGAACCCCCAGGACCTCACCCAGCAGATGCTCCGCGACAAGATCCGTGAATCCCTGGGAAACGTCTCGATCCCGGAATACCTGTTCCCGAAGCTCGACCAGCTGAAAGTTCCCCGGATCAAGTTCCCGAACGCTCCGTGAGTTCCGCTCCGTGAGTTCCGCTCCGTGAGTTCCGCTCCGCCCCTGTGCTGCGGAAGCGGATTCCGATATCATGCGGGGCAGCGGAATCCGAGCGGAACCCCAGAAAGGACGGCGCGGCGACACATGAGCGAAACAGGGCTGCCCGACAAAAAAACCAAGATCGTCTGCACGATCGGTCCGGCGTCGCAGTCGGTTGAGGTCCTGAAACGGCTGATCCAGGCCGGCATGAACGTGGCCCGGGTCAATTTCTCGCACGGCGAACTGGACGGCCATCGCCAAACGATCGCCAACATCCGGGCGGCGGCGGCCGCGACCGGCCGGCGAGTCGCCATCCTGGGCGACTTATCCGGGCCGAAGATGCGGATCGGCAAGCTGGCTGCCGAGCCGGTCGAATTGCAGCGCGGTCAGACCTTCGTGCTGCAGACGGACGAGATCGTGGGCGACGCGAGCCGCGTTTCGATGAGCTTCCCGGACCTGCCCAAGGTCGTTCACGCGGGCGATCGGATCTTCATCAACGACGGTTTCATTCAACTGGAAGTCAGCGAGGTCCGCCCGCGCGAGGTCGCTTGCCAAGTCCTGGTGGGCGGCGAATTGCGGTCGCACAAGGGCGTGAACTTTCCGGGCATCGACCTGGGCATCAGCGCCTTTACCGAGCGGGACCGGCAGTGCCTGGAGTTTGCCGCCGCCCAGCGGCTGGACGCCGTCAGCCAGTCGTTCGTCCAGGATGCGTACGATATCGCGGCGGTGCGGCGGGCCGCGGATGCCTTGGACTACCACCCGCTGATCATTGCCAAGATCGAGCGGGGGCGAGCCGTCGACAACCTGAGCGAAATCCTCGCCACGGCGGACGGGATCATGGTGGCCCGCGGCGACTTGGGTGTCGAGATCCCCTTCGAGCGCGTCGCCGTGACCCAGAAGCGACTGATTCGCGAAGCCAACCTGCTGGGCAAGCCCGTGATCACCGCCACGCACATGCTCGAATCGATGATCCACAATCGGCGGCCGACGCGGGCCGAAGCCTCGGACGTGGCCAACGCGATCCTGGACGGCACGGACTGTGTGATGCTGTCCGGCGAGACGGCGACGGGCCAGTATCCCGAAGACGCCGTCGCCGCGATGACGGCCATCGCCCGCGTAACCGAGCAGGAGCGGGAGGAGCACTTCCTCGGTCGCTTGCTGCAACGGGCCAAGCTCCGCGGCGAAATCCGCCGCGAGGATCTGGTTTCGCTGACCGTGTTCCTGGACGTCGAGACCATGAAGCCGAGCTTGGTCTTGATTCCCAGCCGGACGGGGGCCACGGCGCGGCGGGTGAGCCGCTTTCGCCTGCCAATCTGGGTCGCGGCGTTCAGCGAGGATGAAGCGACGTGCCAGCAGTTGCAGTTCTCCTACGGCGTGTATCCCGTCTGCATGGACGATCCGCCGAACTGGTCCCATTTCGCCGTGGATTGGACACTGACGCACGTGCCTGCCGCGGAAGCCGTCCTGCTGACCCGCGAAGGCGATGCCCGCAGGGAGCGGGATTCGACCCTGATTGAGATCATCGATTTGCGGCCGTAGGGCCGATGGTGGGATGCGGTACGCGCCCCGGGCTCAGATGTACAGAATTCAATTTTGGCCGAGTATGAGCCTGACAAGATGGGAGGAGACAGCTCGGCCAAAATTGAATTCTGTACGTCTGAGCCTTGAGCTGGGGCCGGGCTCTGGGGGCTCGCTGCGCTCGATCCCAGCCACCCCAACATAACCTGAACACAACCTCGAATTGCGAGACGAATGATGCCGACCCCCGACTTGGATTTCACCATCCCGCGGCTGGGCGAACCCTGTCTGGATTCGCCCGTTTCCCTGCGGTTTGTCGAAGACGACCAGCTCGTGCTGTACGATTCCGACCTGAAGAGCGTGCAAGCCGCCTGGGCGGCCGGCCAGCCGCCGGCGACCTTTGAACTGGCCGGCCCGCGGCGGAAGATCTTCTTCGATCCGGCCAAGCTGTCGTGCGGCATCGTCACCTGCGGCGGCCTGTGTCCCGGGCTGAACGACGTGATCCGCTCGGTGGTGTTCGCCTTGTCCTATCATTACGGCGTAAAGACCGTCTGGGGCTTCCGCTTCGGCTACGAAGGCCTGGTCGCCCGTTTCGGCCACCAGCCGCTGGCCCTGACTCCCGACCTTGTCGACGCCATCCACGAGGACGGCGGGACGATCCTCGGCTCGTCGCGCGGCCCGCAAGATGTCGGCGAGATGGTGGACACCTTGCAGCGGATGGGGATTGGGATCCTGTTCGCCGTGGGCGGCGACGGGACGCTGCGCGGGGCGCTGGCCTTGTCCGACGAGATCCGCCGCCGCAACCTGCCGATCAGCGTCATCGGGATCCCCAAGACGATCGACAACGACGTCTCGTTCGTGTACCAATCGTTCGGTTTCCATACCGCGGTCAGCCAGACGCGGACGCCGATCACCGGGGCGCACTGGGAGGCAAAGGGCGTGCGCAACGGCGTGGGACTGGTCAAATTGATGGGCCGCTACAGCGGCTTCATCGCCGCCTATGCCACGCTGGCCAACAGCGACGTCAACTTCTGCCTGGTGCCCGAAGTCCCCTTCACGCTGCCGGGATTCCTCGCCGCGTTGCGGCAGCGTTTGGAGCGGCGCGGCCATGCCGTGGTCGTCGTGGCCGAAGGAGCCGGCCAGGAACTGCTGCAGGCCTGCCAGGACCGCGACGCTTCCGGCAACGTCAAGCTGGCGGACGTTGGGGTGTTCCTCAAGGACCAGATCCAGCAGCACTTCAAGACCGCCGGATTCGAGGTCAATCTCAAGTACATCGATCCCAGCTACACGATCCGCAGCATGCGGACCGACTCGCAGGATGCGGCCTTCTGCCTGCTGCTGGGCCGCCATGCCGTCCACGCCGGCATGTCCGGCCGCACGGCCATGCTGGTCGGCGACTGGCGCGGCGAATTCACTCACGTACCGATCGCCGCCGCCGTCTCGAAACGCAAGCAGATCAATCCGGAAGGCCGGCTGTGGGACTCCGTGCTGGCCGCGACCGGCCAGCCGCGGCAGATGTAGTCCGCTGCCGTCAGACCGGGAAGCATGGTAGAATTGCCGCGTATTCGGTGAGGTTGTCCGGCTGGCGGCTATTCTCTCCGCCGGTCAGCGGTTCGACGCAGACCAGACCAAGCCGGGACCGTCCAGGCGAATCGACAGGTGATTCAACACGTCTCGCCCCAGAATCCCACATGAGTCATCGGTCAGCAGATACTGCCCCCGGAACGCCTTACCCAGCAAGATCACGTCGAGGAAAACGGCCTCGGCGAACGAGCGACTACCATCGAATCCCATCAATTCACAGCGTTGTTCGAGAGTCGCCGCGGTTCCAAGTTGGATCGTGGCCGCCCGCGGAAGCAACGTAACATCGGCTCCGGAGTCCAGAAGCACTTGCACGTCGGCAACTTGGCTCGCCGTTTGTGGGCAACGCAGAATGACTCGTGCCACGGGGGCAGGCGGGTCGAAATGCACGCCGTCATACGCCGGCATCGTTCTGCACCTCCAGCACTTCTTTGACGAAGTCACCGGCTTGTTCGGGATGGACGAGACGGGGGCTTCGGATTCTGGCCGCCTGGTCATCCGCCATTTCGGGCACAACTACGTACACCCGCGTCTCGTCGGGAAGCGAGATGTTCCCCCGCAGTCGAATCTGACCGTCTTCGACGCGGCCCTCAAAAGTCCTGACACTCGTCATGGTAATGAACTCCGGTTGTCTCTCCACAGCGGCGATCCAGCTGCCGCGTCAACTTCATTGTAGCACGGAAGCCGTCGGCGTGATTTGCGGGCCCACCCGATGCCGTGGGCACGTTACGCCTGTCCAATTTGGACCGCACCTTCGTCAGATCGTCAGGCACCGATCTCGGGCAGTCACTTCCCAGCGGCCGACCAGCTGGCCGCCGGAGACGACGTAGACCTGCTTGTGCAGCGCCGTGGTCGGACAGATGTGCCACGGGACGGCCATCAATTCGTCGCCGGGCCGGAATCGGTCCGCCTGCGGGGTCTTCAACACCAAGTGCTCTTCGTTTTGCAGCACCTGCTCGGCGTCCGGCAGGTCGGGAAAGACCAGCCGCCGGCCGGCGGGCGGATCCGAGGCGCAGGCTTTATAGCCCAGGTCGAGCGTCACCCGGTCCGGCCCGGGCCGGCTGACGACGCGGGTCAGCAGCACGGCGGCGATCTGGAACGGCAAGTCCGGAAACGCGGCCGTGTAGCCCGCATCGTAGAAGACGGTGGTGCCGGGGCTCAGTTCCAGCGTCGGCTCGTCGATCGCCGCGAACAAGGGAAATGTCCCCGAGCCGCCGGCGACAATCCGGGGCACGGGCAAGCCGGCGGCGACCAGCCCGTCACGGAACGGGAGCACCTGGTCCCAAGCTGTCTGGACCGCCGCTCGCCGCTCGGCGACGTCCCGCTGGTGGTTCTGCCCGTCGTACACGTGCAGTCCGCCGGGACGCACACCGGGCGTCTCGGCGATCCGCTGGTACAAGGCCGCCGCCGCGGGGCCGATCTCCGTCCCCGTGCGATGCATGCCCGTGTCGATGTCCAGCAGCACATCGACCGAGAACCCCGCGCCGTGCATCGCCCGGCCCAGGGCCGCGACCGGTTGGGCATCGTCGGCTGTGACGGCCAAGTTCACATCGGGCCAAGCCGACAACAGACGCACGGCCCGCTCGATATTCGGGCCGACCAGGTTGTACGCCAGGAAGATGTCACGCACGCCGGCTCGGGCCAGCATCTCGGCCTCCGCGAGCGTTGCACACTTGTGCTTGGTGATGCCGCGCTCCAACTCCAGCCGCACGATCTCGGCAATCTTGTGCGTCTTGCAGTGCGGCCGCAGTCGGTCCGGTCGGCCCGCGATCCGCACCATCGTATCCAGGTTCTGCTCGAGCAACTCGCGAAACACAACCAATGCGGGCGTGAAGATTTCGCGGGTATCTTGGATTTGGTAATCGTCAGTGGTCATTGGTCAGCCGATTCACTGTGAGACTCGCCAGCGGACGTTGAACAGCCAGATCATGGTGGACAGCAGGGCCAGATTCAAGAGCACGGTGAAACCGCCGAAGGCAGCCACCAGGGGCAGATTGCCCACCACCGGCTGGCGGGCGACTTCAACTCCGATCTCGACATCCAGCGGGATCGCAAACGTGGCGGCAAACGGGCTGGTCAAGCCCGCTTGTACGACGTGGGGCGTCGCGACGTGATCCGGAAAAAAACCTTCCGCAAAGAACCGGGCGGCCAACGGCGCACAATACAACACCACAATCACCAGGTACGAGGTCATCAGGCTGATCGACGTCTTCTGGAACAGCACCGAACAGAACAGGGCGATCACGGCCGTCGTGAGACAACTTAACAGCACGATCAGCAGATAGCCGATCACCGCCGGGATGTTCGTCCAATAGCTGGAGATCATCAGGCATGCCAGCAGCACCGGCCACAGCAGGAACGTCGTCAACACGCTCGACACGCGCAGGCCCGCGATCAGCTTCCCCCACAAGATCTGCCACGGCGTGATCGGCGTGGTCAGCAGCAAGTCCAGCGTCTGCCGCTCGCGCTCGCTGGTCACCGTCCCGGCCGAGAACACGGGACCGACCAGCATGTTGAACAGCAGCACGTAGCAGACGTACCAGGGCGCGTACTGGGGCCGAATGTACAAACAGGCCGCCATCAGCGGGATCGCCAGCAGCATGCTGACCTGGATCACCACCCGCAG
>Ga0172371_10014113_pt1 | contig 10326 bp, 10 predicted proteins | sample Lak12m_FD_114543 | JGI IMG/M metagenome (GOLD analysis project Ga0172371, IMG submission 114543) | Freshwater microbial communities from Kabuno Bay, South-Kivu, Congo - kab_022012_12m | ecosystem: Environmental > Aquatic > Freshwater > Lake | place: Democratic Republic of the Congo: South-Kivu... | reverse complement strand
GAACTGCTGCGGCTGATCGACGTGATCACGGATTTTGCAATTAAGGATACAATCCGGGGCTGCTTAGGCCAGGCAACGCCGTTCGTATGGTACTGGCTGCACAAGGGCGTGGACGCGTTCATGAGCGACGAACAGTTCAAAAAGTTCTACTGGCCTTCCCTGCTCAAACACATTACGGCGGTGGCCGACGCGGGACTGACCCCGGTGATCTACGTGGAAGGCGCGTATAACAACCGCCTGGAATACTTAAAGGAAGTGCCGCCGGGCAAATGCATCTTCTCGTTTGAATATACGGACATGCAGGCGGCCAAGAAGGCGCTGGGCGGGCATTCGTGCATCATGGGCGACGTGCCGGCGGTGATGTTGACCTACGGGGAAAAGCAGGAGGTTGTTGACTACTGCAAAATGCTGATCGACACCTGCGCGCCGGGCGGCGGCTATATCATGGACAGCGGCACAATGATCGACGACGCCAAGGTGGAGAATATTGAGGCGATGTTTGAAACTACTTTTATTTATGGAAAGAGATAAAAATACATTAAAGAGGTGATATGAAATGAACAGAAAACTGAGAATTGGCGTTTTAGGCGCCGGATGGTGGGGAACCGCAAACCATCTCCCCATATTGACCCAAAGGGCAAAGGAAATAGGCGATATAGAAGTTGTTGGCGTATGCCGGCTTGGTAAAGAGGAGTTGAAAGCGGTTCAGGATGCATTTGAACTTGAAAAGGCAACCGAAGACTATACAGAAATGTTTGACTGGGATTTGGATGGACTGGTGATTGCAACGCCGCATCATTTGCGTTATGAACACACGAAAGCGGCGCTGGACGCAGGACTGCATGTTCTTGTTGAAAAGCCTTTTGTACAAGATTCAAAAAAAGCATGGGAACTTGTGCATTTGGCTGATGAAAAAAAGCTGCATATGGTGATACCGCATGGGTGGCAGTATTTTGACTTTGTCGAGGAAGCGCATCGGCAGGGAATGGCGAAACGCATGGGCAATTATGAATTTATAACCTGTCATACCGCTACGCCGACCAAAGGGCTTTATAGCGGGGAAGGCGTGGATATGGGAACATTGAGCGGCATGTTTGAGTCGGATCTATCCATTTATTCCACACATAAGAAAGGCGGCGGATACAGTTGGGGGCATCTTCCGCATTCTCTGTCCATGTTGTTCTTCATTACCGGAGCAAAACCGGCGGAGGTTTTTGCGTATATCAGCAGTGCTGGCGCGAAGGTGGATAAAGTTGATATGAATGATGCAATATCAGTTAAATTTGAGAACGGAGCCATTGGCACCATAACCGGAACGGGCGAAATGCCGCCGCTGTCTCCTTTCCAATTGGATTTAAGGATATTCGGAGACGAGGGTTATATGGTCCTCGATGTTGAACGTGAGCGGATGGAAGTGCGCAGATGGGACGGAGATAATCTAAAATATGAAATCCCGGCTGGAGGTGGGATATATAACTGCTTTGTGCCTCCCATACGCTGGGTTGAGTTGATGAAAGGCGAAAATGTGGAAAATAACTCTGGCGGAGATATCGAAGCAACAACCGTATCCGTTATTGAAGCGGCACTGAAGTCTGGCAAAACCGGAAAACCGGAAAAAGTATTGTATTATTAAATTAAATATTAACAAAATGAAGTTGAAAGGAAAGGGTTATGAAAAGATCAGGATATGTTATAGAGGAAATGAAAAATGCATTTGGGGGAACCGGCACGCTTATATTGAAACACTGGCTGGCAAAAAACGAATTGATTCCGAATTTAATAATGGCAGCCACTGTTGTTTTACCTCCAGGAGTGTCGGCCGGAGATCATTTTCATCATGGGGAAGCAGAGATTTACCTAATAATCAAAGGGAAGGGTTATTATGTGGACAATGGTGAAAAAGTAGATATAAAAGAAAACGATGTGTTTGTATGTTATGATGGTGAGAGTCATGGGATCGTTAATACTGGAGATACTGACCTGGAAATGATTGCGATTATTATTAAAGGTAGTTAAATGTTTGTATAATTTCAAATCGAAAGATAAACAAATATGATACCCATGATGGTCTATTGTATCCTCCTTCGATATATATTAAGGCATATAGTAATTCTTTAAATTTATAAATGATTTCAAGAGTTACCATCATGGGTATCATAGAAAAAGATTTCGGATATGATTCGAATCTTTTTTACGTAAGCGAATGCCGGGGGTATTTATTAATAATTATTACGCAGATTAAAATATCGAAATAATGATTTCATTTTTAATATTCCAGTGTATGAGGCAGTACCGAAATGTATAAAAAAGTCTTTCAATTTTAATATATAATTGGGTTATAAAACGGGTTATTACTAAGTGAAGATAAACAAAAAAACCGCATTGCAATGCGGTTTTTTTGTGGTGGAGACAACTGGACTTGAACCAGTGACCCCTTGCATGTCAAGCAAGTACTCTAACCAGCTGAGCTATGCCTCCGTATGCGTACGGGCTGTTTTTTGCCAATAAACGTATTATACCCACATCGCCTGTTTTTGTCCAGTACCAATCTGGACCGCCGATTAAAAAACGTGTAGATTGACACCTTAAATTTATTTTTTGTATTTCTGGATAATATATTGACGGAAATCCTCCAATTCCCGGACGGCATCGGGGGGGAGGTCGGCGTAGTCGGCGTCTGCCGACAGCGCGAATGCCCCGGTTGGCGGGGATGGCGTATCCGTTCGGCATAAAAGATAATCCGTTGAAACGGACAGGAAGGAAGCGATTTTCAAGACCGCTTCGGCCGACGGGTTGGATTTGCCTTTTTTCCAATCCGAGATATTGCTGGTAGGTATCCCCGTTTCACGGGATAATCCGGCAGCCGTAATGTTTCTTTTTTGCATAAGGGTGAATATTCGTTCGGCAGTTGTCATTTATTTGTACCTTTTTTTGACAGGGAATGTGTATTATCCGAAATTACGGAAGTAGTAGCTTTAAAAATCCGTAAAAACGGAATATACTGAATACAAAGAGCCCGCCTTATATCCGACACAGCCGGTATTTCCAGGACAGGGCAGAACAATTGTATTCCTACAGAAATATCATAGCATCAAAAGGATGGGAAAGCAAGAAAAAACGCACTGCAAAGCCATTTGCAATAAAAGGCAGCGGACGCTAATAGAAGAAAATATGATAGGAAAGAGAGATTGAAATATGAAACTGATTGAACTTGAATTAAAGGATTTTAAAGGTATCCATGAACTGCGGATTGATTTTGGCGGACGGAGCATGAATCTTTACGGCGGGAACGGAACCGGAAAGACAACGGTTTACGACGCGTTCCTATGGCTGCTTTTTGACCGTGATTCAAGCAACCGGTATGAGTTCGCCATAAAACCCAGAAGGGAAAACGGCCAGGAAATACACCACCTGCAAACCTGGGTGCGGGGATGCATCTTGTATGGAGAGAAGAAAATCACGCTTAAAAAAAGTCTTGCAGAGAAATGGACAAAAAAGCGGGGGAAGGATTGCCGGACGTTTACAGGGCATGAGATTGTATATTCGGTGGACGGAACGCCCTGTACGAAGGGAGAGTACCAGGGTGCCGTTGCCGGGTTGATGGACGAGAAAACGTTCCGGATGGTCACCGACCCGGCGTATTTCAACAGCGCAGCGACGTGGCAGGAAAGGCGGGAGATGCTGTTCAGGCTGGCAGGCTATTCAAAGCAGGAGGACGAAGCGGTTGCAAGGATGCCTGCGTTTTCCTCCATCCGGGAGGCTTTAATGGGAAAAACCGCAGATGAGCTAAAAAAGTCGCTTATTTATTCAAAAAAAAACAGAAGGAAGAGATACAGGATATTTTTATTCGTATGGATGAGATCAAGCGCAATCTGCCCGGCCGGCAGAGATGGGATGAACTGGAGAAGATGCGGGAACACGCGCAGGACAGGCTAGAGAAGACAGAGAAAAAGCTGGCGGACGCACGGGAATTGGCGAAAGAAAACGCAGAAAGGCTGGAAAGGGCTGATACGCTCCGGCGCAAACTCAAGGAGCGCGCAGAGGAATTGAAGCTGGACGCCGGCAGGGAAGGACGGGAGGCAGCGTTTGAGCGGGAGAATATACTGGCGCTTTGGAGCCGGGAAAAGCGCCAGATGGAAGACGCAACCCGCGAAGCGGAATACGCTGAACGGGAAGCTAAAACCCTGCGGGAAGCTGCCGCCGCCCTGCAAATTGAGATGCTGGAGAGCCTTCGCGCCGTATATATTCCGCAGGACAATACCGGAAGGTGTTCGTTATGCGGACAGGCTCTTCCCGAAGAAATGGCGGCGCGGGAAGCGGAAGAAAAAAAGGCAGACTTTGAGGAGAGTATGAAGCGGAAGGAAGCGGAATTGGCCGCGAGGAAGGCGGAAGTTGAAAGGCGCCTTGCGAATACGGATTTTCAGGCTTCCGAAGCAAGGCGCCGCGCGGCGGAAGGCAATAAAAAAACCGCCGGATTTGAACAGCGGGCAAATGAACTGAAAACGGTTATGGAGAGGGAAGCCGTTGTCCCCGACCTGAATCTGGACAAAGAGTATCGGGAAACAGCCAGGCTGCTTGCGGAACAGGAAGAGGGAGGACGGGCGGAGGAGCGGCAGATAAAAACGGAAGAATTGCTGGATATGAAAAGGAAACTTGCCGACGAGATATTCGAAATGGAAAAAAAACTGGCCCTGCGTGCGCAGATAGAAGCGGCACAAATCAGGATGGGCGAACTTTCGTTGGAGAAAGAAAGGCTTGTCTTTGAAACGGACTCGAAAGAGAGAATGGTTTGCGATTTGGAAAGGTTTACGGCATATAAGTGTGCCTTGATGGAGAAAAAGGTAAATTCCATGTTCAGTAACGCCAGATGGAGATTGTTTGATCTGCAGATAAACGGCGGGATAAGCGAATGCTGCGAATGTTTGATCGGCGGGGTGCCGTATGCGGATGCAAACAGCGCAGCGCGCATCAATGCCGGCCTTGAAATCATTGACGTTTTTTCACGGATGAACGGAGCAGAAGCCCCTGTTTTTATCGACAACCGGGAGAGCATAGGCGAACTTTTTCCTGTGAATACGCAGTTGGTAAGCCTGTTTGTGACGGGAGATAAAACGCTCAGGGCGGAGCCGGCAGACGAAAACAAGCCCCGGGAAAGGGAGTAGGGTTTTAAGGATATGCAAACGGACGGCACAGCCGGACTGCAGAAAAGAGTTTAAAATATAATCTGTATGAAGCGGAGGAAGACGTTATGATAGCAGGCAGACGCCTTGCCAGGGAAATTGAAAACCATTTTTACGGACATGCGGCGGAGAGGGCCGAGATTGAAGAGCGGGAAGCGGAAATCGCGGAACCGTGCACACAGCAGATCATTGAAACAGGGATCCGGGGAACGGGGAAAGCCGATCCGACCCTGCAAAAAGCCGTACTGATAGAGGAGGCGTTATGGGAACTCAAGGGATGGAGCGATGTTGTCAGAAGCTGTTTTGTGCGGTTTGCCGGAACGCCGCAGGGCGAATTTATGGCTATGGTATATACCGAAGGGCAGGGTATTGCGCGTGTATGTTCGAACCTGTATCTGGACCGGAGCACATATTTCCGGTGGCGGGAAAAAATACTCGACTGGGCCCTTATTAAAGCGGTGGAGATGGGGCTGGTAAAGATGCATAATATGTAAATATACGGAAAGACCGTGTTCGGATCGGATGAGAAAAATAAAAAAATTCAAAATTTGTTCACAATTTTTTTTATAAAATCAGAACACAGGAAAAATGGAAGGAAAAAACCATGGAAATCCTTTTCCCAACAGGGCTTTTTAGAGGAAATGCCGCAAGGAAAAAAGAAGACAAAAAAAACACGCAAAATGATAAATAATGGCAAAAATGGCTTAAATAAAGGCTTTTTTACTGCCCGTTGAGTTGACAAGCCCCGGTATTGATGGTATATTCCTGTCTTGGGTCTCGCCGGACAGACAAGAAGGCGTAAAGCCAGCCTGGTACATACAGGAAGGGGACGCCTTTAAATCGCGGGAGAAGACATCACCGGTTCTGGATCCGAAATGACTGCCCAATCAGAGGAAGGGCAAGGAATTAAGGAGCGTGAAAAAATGGAAGACGAGAATCTTTTTTCAGGAGGTAGGAGCATATTCTAAAAAGGTTCATCATCGCCGTGGTCGCCGCAGTTGTGATCATCGCACAGACAACGACCGCTTTTGCACTGGAATATACTTCCAAAATGGACGATGGGTACGTACTGACATCATATGTGAAGCTGAATGTATCCGAAGAGGTTACCCAAAAATCGAATCTGGTTCCCGATATGATCGAAGCACTGCTGCCCGAAGATTTAAAAGGGCTGGGACAGGCGTTTTGCGACGGGGAAGAGAAGCACAACATTAATGCATTGTTTGTGCTGGCGATCGTCCGGCTGGAAAGCGGGAACGGAACCAGTTATCTTGCCCGGACAAAGAATAATCTGGGCGGGATCAAAAGCGGAGAAGACGGATACCGTGCATTTGCATCCAAGGAAGAATGCGTCGCTTATATGTTCGACCTGCTGGACAGGCTGTATATAAGCAAGGGACGGAACACCATAGACGAGATCGGACGCGTATACTGCGCAACAGGCGGGTGGATCCCGCAGATAAAGTCCATATTGCATGAAATGGTGGAAGAATGCAACGGTTAAAACAGAATAGTCACAGGGGAGACAGAAATCCCTGAACGCCGCGTTTTTGCGGCAGCCTTCCCGCCGGGAAGGCCGTAATAATAACGATAGAAAGGCCCCGGACCAAGCGGCTCCGTGGCTTTTCTTTTTTTGAATGAAATGAATCAGGCCAGTTATATCGAGCGGGTATTTACAGTAAAATAATGCAATAATGAAAACAAATTGACAAGAAAAAGGAATTTAATGTATGATAGCTTTAATATGATGGTTGTATTTCCTGCGCAGGAATATTACCAGAAAGGCTGCATTGCACATTGTGGATGGTTTGCACGGTGACTGAAAAAAAGCCGTAATAAAAGCGTTTATATAAGCTATAACCGGATAGGCCCTTCCCGGATAATACCGGACGGACGTTCCCGGTTATACAACAGGCGGATATTCCGCAGGGAAAGCACGAATCCCTGCGGAATACCCGCTTTTTTGGATCATCCCGGCCGGAAGATGGAGGGCCGAATGAACAGTTTAAATACAATAAAGGATTTTATACGGTATTCATAGAATAATACCAGTAATAACCGGGTATCCTATCCGGCCTTAAGACAATGATCAGAAAAGGTATCTTACGAAATGTTATAATATAATCCCAGGTATTATGCTGGGAATCCGATTGGAAGCGAGGGTTTGATCAATGGGTGGAATTCTGAAAACAAATATAAGGCTTTTAAATGATAAATTGCGTTTTTCAACAGCCGCTCCCGGGAAATATGAAATCATAACCGATTACCTGCCTCCGTACGGCGAAGGAGACGGATATTACCCGATGGAACTCTTCCTAGCGGCTCTCGGGACCTGCGCAGGGGGGACGATTCTTTCCCTTGTGCGAAAGTTCGGCCGGACGATAGAGTCATACGAAATACGTATGAGAGGCGAGGAAAAAGACGAGCATCCCAGAAGTTTTTCGATAATCCATATGGACATATATGTGCAGTCGCCCGATGCGGTGATGGATGATTTTGAAAAAGCGAATGTCATGACCGAAAAAAAATATTGCCCCGTATGGGCGATGATCAGAGGAAATGTAGATGTAATAACCACGTTCCATATCAACGAGTAAATTTTTGATACGGTTTTGCCGCCCGGGGGAAGTCGTATGGGGAAAAAGGAACTAAAAAAAATCATTGAGAAACGCGTATTATCCGGAGAGTATCGTATCATGACAGGCGACGCCTGCGAAACGGATCCGGGCAATGCATTGAATTTGGTCTGCCGCCAGTTGGGTATGCTGAGCGAGAGCGAGCTGCCTTTTTATTATTCGAAAACTGGCAGGAACGTCCTTGTTGTGGACCACGTTGCATTTGATGCGAAAAACAGCTTTTCAAGACAGACGGAGAGTTTGCCAGGCGTGTTTTTGAAAGAACGCCGAATATTAAAAAAATCCGATGCCGTTATAACTGGCCAGTATAAGATTCTGCCTCCGGTATCCAAAGGACCGTACAATGCAAAAAGTTACCTAATAAATTTTCTGGAGGCATTCAGGCTGCAATATGAGCGTTTGGACGATTATAAGCGGATGATGAAGGAAGAAGGAATATGCCGTCCTGCCTGCAGGATTAAGACCTGTTTTTTTATTGAGGATACGACCCCGCTGGGGTCATACATCTTGAATGCGGACGGCATGAGCGAACTGGTACTGCTTTATGTTAAGCAGTTTTTGGATCTTTATGAGAACGCACCCGGCTTGGACTATGTATTCTTCGGGTGTTTTAAGGGTTGTTCGGATTCACTGTGGTTTATGAGCAGGGAGGACATCAAATGCTTCAGGAAAAAGGAAACAGATCTGATGAGAAGGAATTATTTTGCATTTGACGTTAAGAATTTTGAAGAGACCATCTAGCGCAAGGGACTTCTCCCGGCGCTTTTTTGTAAAATCATATGAAAGCATCCAAGAAAAATGTTATAATATAACAATAGGAAAATAAAAGGCCGCCATAAAGGCGGCAGAGTCTGGGATATCTGAAAGGAGGCTGACATATGAAAAAGCATATCAAGATCATGTGTGTTGCGGCGGCATTGCTGCTGCTTCTGACAGCTGCCGCCGGGTGTATCCGAATTGAATATCCGCAAGGAACAAAATCAGTCGAAGCCGGAGAGACGGGAGGACAGCAATCTGCCGCGGCATCCGAAACGGCGACGGCCGAATCTTCCGCTTTACCCGCGCAAACGCAGGAGAGCGCGAGTGCGGCTGCGCAGGATGGCGATGCAGCGCTTTCCCTGCTGCAAAACATGAAGCAGCGCGCACAGGAAGGCATGGTTATCAACTGCGATTTTCCGGTGGAAAATACGGTGATAGATGATGTGATACAAGAATGGGGACAGCCGGATCAATCGGAATTTATTGAAGATGCTAAAGGCACCTATGACACCTTTAACAGCAAGAACGTAGTATTCGGGTTTAACAAGGGAGCCCAGGTATTCGAGGTGCGTTCCTATGATCCCGAGTTGAAAAAGATTGGCATTGCGGATGTAGAGGCCGCCTATGGAAATCCGGACCATGCCAGCGAGATTGTCAGTGAAGGACAGCAGATTTCCGGATATGTTGTGAACGAAAAATACAAAATGATTTTGGTATTTGATATGTCGACCGATTCACAGAATCCAAAACTGGACCATTACTCTGTGTTTTATCCGCAGGGGACTGTAAATATGATGGCAGACGATCCGGGCAGGGAATGGTAGAGCGGAATTTTGCATATAAGAAGCACGGAATGAACAAAAGACAGGGGACAGCATGAAAAAATACTTTGCACTACCGATCATACTGCTTTTTGTATTTCTGGCAGCCGGCTGCACCTTCATGAACGGGGATAATAGCAGTAGCGCAACTCCTTCCGGGAGCGATCCGGAGGGCGTGGCAGCATCTGTGCAGATCGAACCGACAAAGCCTGCGGAGCCGGAACCGGCGCCATCGCCTTCTCCGGCCGAACAAAGGGCAACCATTGCGGCTGTCGGGGATGTGATGCTGATGGCAACCCAGATATATGACGCAAAAACGGAGGACGGATTCGATTTCAAACCGGTGTTTTCCCTGATTGCACCTTATATTAAAGATGCGGATATTGCAATCGCAAATCTGGAAACACCGGTAGCCGGTAACGAAATGGGGTTTTCAGTCAGCGGGGAACTGAAGGAGGACGGTACAAGGGGGTTTTCATACTTCAACGCGCCGCCCGAGATCCTGGACGCGCTGAAAGACGCCGGATTCGACCTTTTGGGAACAGCAAACAACCATGCGCTCGATAAAAACGGTGTGGGACTGGAAAACACGATCCGCGCAATACGCGCAGCCGGCCTGGCCTCTTTTGGAACGAATCTCCCGGAAGAAGAGAAAAAGGCTTATGTATGCGATGTGAACGGGATATCCATTGCGTTTCTTGCGTACACCAACAGCGTGAACGGCAACACCGGCGGCTATACGGGAGAAGAACTTGCGCATACGGTGAATTTTATCGACGAGGATGTTGTGACAGGGGACATCAGGGCCGCCAAGCAGGCGGGTGCAGATATCGTGGCGCTTTGCCTGCATACGGGGGAAGAGCGCATGCAGACGCCTACCTGGGACCAGACGCAATGGGCAAAGGATTTTATTGCTGCCGGCGCAGATAT